>OGFV01000425.1_pt1 | contig 14374 bp, 9 predicted proteins | sample 1571131 | NCBI WGS metagenome assembly OGFV01 (sample SAMEA2582044, study PRJEB24529) | metagenome | biome: Human gut stool | place: China | collected 2011
CCAAGGGATGATACCTACATTTTTGGAAGCTGCGTAATCTACCAGTTCTTTCAGGTCAATCTCCTTGACAACCTGCATCAAATCCGCCTGTAAGTTCACTGCCCATCCCTCGTCAAGTATCACATACTCGATACCGTTTGCAGAAGCAAAGTCTATATATGCCTTATAAGTCGGATTATTTACTCCGGTCACAAAATCAACGCCATCCAGATTCCAGTCATTCCACCAGTCCCAAGCAACCTTTCCCGGTTTAATCCATGAAAGATCGGACATACGTGAAGGCGCACCTAACAGGTAGCTGAGATTGGTAGCGGCAAGGTCCTTATCGGTGGTAGTAACCACGGCTATACGCCAGGGGAAGTTTCTCGGCTTATCCACTTTGGCAATGTAGTCTTCATGCTCCTTCACCAACATCTGAAGCTGGTTGTGACCACCCTGTACCGTACGCTTCGGATAAGGAGCATGCATACTGCTCAGACGATTCGCGCCTTCCGAAGCAGAAAGATAAAGTCCCGGATAATTTTCCAGATCGGACTCTGTGATACAGACTTTCACTCCATCGCCCGCATCTACTACCAACGGCAAGAACATCAAGCGCTGTTTATTCAGCTTCGACAGTTTGTCCGTTGTATACGTATTCTCGAAAGAATTAAAAAACTGGGAGTTATAATCACCGTCTTTACCGCTTTTTACATAAGGCACGGAGGCAGTCATATCCGATGGAAAACAATAATCAGATACTTCCGTCACCACACGAAAAGGCTTCTTCCCCTGATTCACAAAACGGTAGGCGATACCGTCATTGTATGCACGAAACTCTACATTCCAGTCTTTTTTGAAACGCAAGGTCAGTCCATTATAATGATTTCTCAATTCGCTGGCACGGTAGAAAGGAGATGGTATCATCTCGTCCACACTCTTCCTGGAAGTTCCGGATAATTTCGCATTTTCTCCCCAGACAGTCCCGTTATCCAACGTCATTGATATGGGAGAAGGAGTCAGAATCTGCCTGCCGTTGCATGTAATGTCATAAGTCAGCCGGTCGCCAATGGTTATTGTCGTTTTCAGATTTCCATCAGGTGAGGCTAGTGTAAATTGCTTCTGAGCTTGCAACGAAAGCGTACACAAGACACATAATAATAAAAATGTAAGTTTTTTCATGGTTGTAACTAATATATTAGATTTCAAAATAATTATTCCGCAATAAAGCGCTTTGTCTGTACATCACGACTGTTCGTACCTATCATCACGTCAAACTCTCCCGGTTCGTAGATATATTGCAGCCCGGAATTATAAAATTTCAGGTCATCTTCCGTAAGTACAAACTTCACTTCACGGCTTTCTCCTTTTTTCAGGAAGATACGATCGAAGCCTTTCAGCTCTTTCACCGGACGCGCTACTTCCGCATAGATATCACGCAAATAGATTTGTACCGTTTCATAGCCGTCATGGTTCCCTTTGTTGGTGACGGTAACGGAAGCTGTCAGGTTTCCATTTTTCGGCAAGGTTTCCGAACTGAGCTGCAGGTCGCCATATACAAAGTCGGTATAACTCAAACCGTATCCGAAAGGATAAAGAGGTTCGTTACTCTCATCCAGATAGTTGCTGGCATACCGGTTGAAAACACGGTTGTCCGGGTCCGGACGTCCGGTGTTCAAATGATTGTAGAACAAAGGAAGTTGCCCTACCGAACGAGGGAAGGTAGTAGTCAGCTTACCGCACGGGACGGCTTTGCCAAACAGAACATCGGCAACGGCATCCCCTGTCTCACTACCTCCGAACCATACATTCAGAATAGAAGGAATGTGTTCGCTTTCCCAGTTCAAGATCAAAGGACGACCGGTGAACAGGAGCAGTACCACAGGCTTACCTGTTTTCACCAATGCTTTCAATAAGTCCTGCTGAGCGTCAGGGATTTCCAGATTAGTACGGGAAGGAGATTCACCACTCATTTCCGCACATTCACCCACAGCAGCCACAATCACATCGGCACGGGCAGCCGTACGCAATGCCTCGGCCAGCAGTTGCTGATCATTACCACGTTCCAACGGACGGATGCCGACAGCTCCTTTTTCCATTTCCGCATCATAATATACATTGCTGCCTTTGGCATAAAGTATTTCAGCCTTGTCTCCTACTGCCGACCGGATTCCTTCGAGTAATGTACCATGTCTGGACGGAGTACAGGTCATGCTCCACATTCCGCACATATTATTGCGTGCATCTGCCATCGGACCTATTAATGCAATTTTCCCTTTTTCCTCCAACGGAAGCAGGTGATTCTCATTTTTCAGTAGAACAAACGTCTCTGCCGCAACCTCGCGTGCAACTGCACGGTGCTCAGGTGTATAAAGTTCTTTTTCCGCACGTAACGTATCGCAATATTTATATGGATCGGCAAACAAGCCCAGTTTATACTTAGCCTCCAGCACACGACGGCAAGCTGCATCAATCTGTGCTTCGGTGACTTTCCCCTCTTTCAGCGATTCTTCCAACGTATTGAGAAAGCCGCAGGAAACCATGTCCATATCCGTCCCCGCCTGCAAAGCACGGACAGAGGCTTCCTTCAAAGGAGCCACACCATGAATGGACATTTCAGCAATGGAATTGTAGTCTGTGACCAAAAGTCCCTGAAATCCCCATTCATCACGAAGCACGTCTGTCAACAGCCATTTATTTGCCGTAGCCGGTATGCCGTCTACTATATTAAAACAACTCACCACACTACCGACACCAGCCTCAACCGCCGCCCGATAAGGAGCAAAATATTCGTTATACATACGCAGATGGCTCATGTCGACTGTATTATAATCCTTACCGGCTTCTGATGCTCCATAGAAGGCGAAATGTTTTACACAAGAAAGGATTTCATCTTTTCCCTGCATACTGTCACCTTGATAACCGTGCACATAGGCCTTTGCCAACAGTGAACCCAGATAAGGGTCCTCACCGCTTCCTTCGGCAATACGTCCCCAACGGGCATCCCGGCAGATATCTACCATCGGGCTGAATGTCCAGCAAATGCCATCCGCACTGGCTTCAATGGCAGAAATCCGCGCCATCCGATGAATAGCCAACGTATCCCAACTGCATGAGAGGGCCAACGGTATCGGGGAAATCGTTTCATAACCATGTATGACGTCCGCCCCGACTATCAAGGGAATTTTCAATCGGGTTTCTTCCACTGCCAGCCGTTGCAGGTCATAGATTTTTTTGATTCCTTTTACATTGAAAAAGCCACCGATCTCTTCTTTGCGAATCATATCACTAAGCTCACTATTCATCACCGAGCCTGTCACCAAGTCGCCACCGGAAGGAAGGTTCAACTGTCCCAGCTTCTCACGGATCGTCATTTTACCCATCAGGTCTGTGACAAAGCGATCCATCTCTACCTCTTTTCCCCCACCAGACTCCGAACAGGAAAAGAATATAATGCCACAAATGGCACCAAACACCAGATTTCTTATTTTCATAAGCTCTTCAAATTATTTATTTACTTTTCTGACTTTACCTTCTATACAATAACGGCAACATCGGTCAACAGAATCTATTTCGCCAAAGTTAACACTTCCTTCTAAATAATGAGACATATACCCGCAAAATAGATTATTTATTTCTGTCAACTGAATCTATATACAATAGACGGTTCAGAAAGAAAAAGCCACATTAATTCAGAGCTACAAATTTTCCATCCTTAATATAAATAGGTGTTATCACCGGATGTTCCGTCTGCGAATTCGGTGCATGATAAGAAATCATCAGCCTGCCTTTAAGATCCTTGAATACCATCGCGTGTCCGCCATCGTCACTATTTAACGTTTCGGGCTCCTGCACCCAAGGACCAAGCACATCACCTGATGCCGAGACAGCCTGCCCGATAGCATATTTTCCATCTGTCTTTCGGAAACTGGACCATAGCATAATCAGTTTTCCATCATCCAGACGATAGATAAAAGGAGCATCCGTAACATTGCCTGTCACCCCGGAACTTGTAATAGAGCCTACCCAGGGAGCTTCCGAAGCCTTGAACAACAGATACGGATCACCTTCTGTCGTTTTCAGATCTTTCGCCAGCCGTTGGGCATAAATTTCACCGTCGATGGCCTCCAGCCACTCACGACAGAACAACAGCCAGGGATTTCCTTCTTTGTCAATATACAAAGATCCATCCAGACACATCCAGCCGGAAGGAGTAATCGCCTTGTTTACAAGTGGAGTGAAAGGGCCTTTCGGACTATCGGAAACTAGAATAGAAGTTCCCCGCTTCACTCCCGCATTACTGAAAGTAGCAAATAAATAATAACGTCCTTCATATTCATACACATCCGGTGCCCAAAAATCCTGTTGCCCCCAGAAATCAGTTTTAGCTATAAAAGAATATCCTTCGTCTTTCCACGTGGACAGGTCTTTACTTTTATAAACTCTGATTTTCAAGTTATTATTGAAATGAAGATAATACATCGAAGTTTTCTTGTCGACCAGAATAAACGGGTCCCGCAAAGGCAAACTCGATACAGGAATCGTGAAACTTTCTCCCCTTACTTCATCCGGATCGGTGGAGGAAGTCTGGCGATCATCATTACTACAACTGACAATACACGCTCCCATCAATAACAAGAGCGAAAGAATAGAATGCTTTAACTTTTTCATATATCAATGATTATTTAATAAAATACCTATTGAAAACTGATAAATAAATTGTTCAAGATCAATAATGAGGATTCTGCTCGATATGAGAATTTTCAATAATAACCGAAGTAGGAATCGGGAACAAAAGATTCTTCTCTGAGAAATTAGTACTATACTTCTTACCGGTTTCTACATATTTCCCCATCCGGATCAAATCTTCCCTGCGCTTTCCTTCATACCAGAACTCCCAGCCTCTTTCTTTCAGAATCCAGTCTCTCAACGACTCCTTATCCGGGAAATCGGATAATTGCTTTATGATAGCGTCTCCACCATCAGCAGCCTGTTCCATTGCTGTAAACTCGATTTCATCAATCCAAAGTTCATATCCGCTTCCGGAATTTCCCAAGGCAAGGAACAGAGCACAATTTTGATCTTCCGTAGCTTTACCTGTCTGTGTGGAGAATTCCTTTACTTCGCCTGCTTTCAAAGAGATGGATTCCATGTGGCTCAATGGTCCTTCAACGCGTATTTCAAACTGAATGTCTTTCGAGGCTTTCAACTTCATCTTTATTGAATACTTACGCCCTTTTGCAACCAAAGGTTCTGTTCGCATCTGCAAAGTCCAGAATTCCGTACCCGAAGATTCAACTTCCACATGTAAGCTGTTTCCGTTATTCAACGTGTTGTTTTTATCCACATCATACTTCCAGACAGATCCACCGGCCTGATCGTAGTTATTCATCGAGAATATCCCTATAACATTGTCAACAAACTCTCCGTCAAAGTTCTCTTTAAAAACGGGTATTGCAGGCAGAGAGGTGCCAAAGCCAAAAGCACGTTTCCGGATATCATTAATCAGATCGACACTCCCCTGATTAGGACCATTCAGTTCATTCAATGCTTCCGCCTTAAATAACAACACTTCTGCATATCGGTCGAGTACCTTGTCATTGCCTGCCCATGTGCCTGTAGCTTCAGGATCAATCCCATATTTCAAAGGCAAAGCACCTACATCACCACTGGCCCTCAAATCAACTGTAGCACCGGACTTTGATGTATATTCGGCCTGTGCCAAAGCTCTTCGCCGGTCATTTTCATCAAACGTATCATAGAATTCCCACGGCATCCGGTGTCCGGACCATCCTTCTACGATGTTTCCATAAGGTGAAGCGTAGTCACCCGGCAAAATATTTGCATATGTATGATTACCATAATCTGCCAGTGGTTCAGCCCTCACAACAAACATCAGTTCTTTATTACCTTCGTTCTGAGCTGAAAATATACTTGCATAATCCTTCTCCAGTTCATAGTAATTCAGACCGATAATCTCATTTGCCGTTTCGAGAGCATTCTGCCACTGCTTTTCATGCATATAATATTTCAGTAAATAATGCAGGGCAGCTCCCTTTGTGATACGTCCGTATTCTGCTTGTTCTACCGGAAGTGCGTCGGCAGCAGCACGCAGTTCTGTCGTCAGGAAAGTTCCGACTTCTTCAGACGTAGGTCTGTAAGGTTTATAATCCGGGTCCGGATTGATTGCCTGGTCGGCTTCCAGAATCATTGGCATAGGACCATAAAGCCGATATAAATCGAACATGAAAAAGGCTCTGAGCGCCCGGACCTCCGCAATATACAAGTCTTTCACCGACTGGGTTACCGGAGACTCTTCCATTTTCGCTATCGTATAAGTGCAACGGGTGATATTAGGAGCAGTCCAGTTATAGAATCCTTTCACCATCTGGTCAGCATCCGTCCACGAACCATTCAGAAAAGCAACCCATGACCATTTGGTAGTCCATTCTTCGGTTGAAACCTCATCCATTACAAAAGAACTTCCATCACAAAACAAATAAGGTCCCCAGCCTTTTTGGCGTAATTCATAATAAAGGGCAACCGTTGCAGCCGAAAGGTCTGCAGGAGTATTAAACGCATTTCCAGTATCTACAACTCCATACAAGTGAGGTTCCAAGCTCCCCTCACAGGCTACAAACTGAATGCTTATAAATAGTAATAATAGTTTTTTAGCTAATTTCTTCATGACATTCCAGTTTAAAATTTCACATCAAGTCCAAATGAAAAAGTCTTCTGTTGAGGATATGACGCCCGGTCGTTTTCAACTTCCGGATCGAGTCCTTTATATCCGGTAAACGTCAGCAGATTCTGACCGGAAAAGTAAAATCTTACTTTCAACTTATCAGCTTTAAACAGTCTGCTCAAATCATATCCCAACGTTACGCTCTTCAGACGTAAATATGTATTCTTCTCCCAGTTCGGAGCACCGTAGCTATCATAGCTGTTCACTTCGCCACTAGGCATAGCGGAACTCATGTTGTCGGAAGTCCAACGATTTTTTATATCCGCCAAAAAGTTATTATTGTCTTTCAGCCTCTGGATGCCGTTTCCACCATACACCCCGTGTTCTACCTGAGTGTAAGGATAGGAGTATCCGCCAACCGAAGCATAAAGATAGATATTCAGATCAAATCCTTTGTACCGGAAATCATTCGAAAATCCCATAGTAAACTTCGGTGCACGTGTCCCCAGATATACGACATCTGCCTGATCTATTTTCCCATCAGGCTTTCCTGTCAGATTCCCTTCCTCGTCGAGTCCGTTCACATCTTTATATTTGCGCTGTCCCGGTAACAAGTCCGGCATAGCCGGCGTATCTTCCCCCGCCTGCTTTATACCGTCCGGAATCAGCGTATAGATAGCACTTACCGGATCGTTTTCTTTGACATAAGGAGCCAGAATTACTTTCGGATCACGTTCTTTCCATCTGTCACGATAGGAAGTATACGTCAATGTCGATTCCCAATGTAACGGTCCTTCCAGGTTCACTGTATTCAGCGTCAGTTCAAAACCGGTACTTTTTGTTTTTCCAATGTTGGACCATATACCGGTAGTGACAGCTGTATGCGGCAGCGAACGCCAGCTCAGCAGGTCTTTTACCTCTTTAAAGAAAACATCTACGCTACCATTGATACGATTCCGGAAGAAACCGAAATCCAGTCCGAAGTTAACTTCTGTAGTCGTTTCCCACTTTAAATCAGGATTACCGAACTTTCCCAGATTTACTCCTCTCTTTTCTGTATCTCCCAGATAATAATTTCTGCCGTCAAAGGCAAAGTACTCGGAAGCAGCATCGTTAGGCAGATTTTCATTACCCACCTGTCCCATGCTGACACGTAACTTGGCATCGGAGAGCCAGTTGACATCTTTCAGAAAATCTTCCTGATTCATTCTCCACGCAAATGCTCCCGAAGGAAAGAAAGCATAACGGTTGTTCTTTCCAAAACGGTCGCTACCATCGATACGGGCAGTAAAAGTAAACAGATACTTGTCTTTGAAAGAGTATTGGGCACGACCAAAATAAGAAGCCAACACGTGTTTATTTTTATAAGAACTGACCACCGGACGCGTTTCACCTGCCTGTAGTTTATAATACATCAACGCATCAGACATAAATCCCATAGCACGTGCATACGCTCCGTCATCATTCTGCACCTGATACGAATATCCCAGTAATGCAAGAAGTTTATGTCTCTCCTTGAAAGTCTTCTGAAAATTGAAAACCATATCTGCCACATAGTCTTCACGGTTGGCGGAATTGATATTCGCATCTCCATTCACACTACTTCCATATTTCGTAGTCATCGGATAGTAGCTATGGCGGGACCCGTCGCGGATATCCGCACCGGCAGACAGTTTCAACCAGAACACATCTTTTATAAAATAGAAATTAGTGAATGCTGTTGCCAGAAAACGCTTGGTCTTTGTCTCATCCTCAATGTCGAGATAAGACAAAGGATGATTGAGCAATGCCTGCTTAGAATCTTCCATCCATTTGCCGGTCGTCGGGTCTCGTTCCGCCTTCACTGTCGGACTATAACTTAACGCCGATTCAATAATACCTGCCGTACTGTCATATCCTCCCCCCAGTGTCGCATTCTGATCGACTACATAAGAGGCTGTGGCAGAAATACCATAATCCCACCATTTCGTTATTTTATGGTCCAGATTATAACGGAAGCTATAGCGTTTATAACCGGATGTTTTCACCACTCCTTTCTGATCGAAGTAGTTCAGCGAAATCAATGATCTCATCTTTTCATTACCATAAGTCACTGTGAGGTTATGTTGCTGGATAAGACCTGTACGGGTAATCATATCATACCAGTTGGTCCCTTTTCCGGCTTTTGCTATTTCTTCATCCGTGTACATAGGCACATAAGGGCTGACAGCACCCGGATCTGTATTCCCATAAGGATATACCAGATTCTGCATTAAATACTGTTCTTTATAGTAACTGTTCTGAGTAGTCATTAACTCTCCGGCCGTCAATAATTCCGGTCGTTTATTTATAGTCTGAAACGACATATTCATGTTATACTCTACTTTCGTATCCTGAGTACCTCTTTTTGTCGTAATCAGAACAACTCCATTAGCACCCCGCGCACCATAAATGGCAGTTGCCGAAGCGTCCTTCAAAATCTCTATGGATTCGATATCGTTAGGGTTAATACTGCTCAAAGGGCTGTTGCTTCCTGCCGTCCACTGATTACCGCTTCCCGGATTGACACCGGCATTCACTATGGGGAAACCATCGACCACATACAGCGGATCATTCCCCGCACCGGTAGAAGCCGCACCCCGAATCAGAACTTCAATACCACCACCGGGCTGTGCACTCCCCTGTTTTACAGTAAGTCCTGCCGCACGTCCCATCAACATTTCAGAGAAGTTCGGTGAAGCTGCTTTATTGAGTTTCTCAGACTTTACAGAAACAATCGAAGCATTCAAGTCACTTTTCTTCATTGTACCGTATCCCACTACCACAACTTCATCCAGCAATTCTTGCTTTTCATACAAAACGATGGATAAATCTGTCTGATTTCCAACTTTCACTTCCAGAGGCTGATAGCCGATGTAAGACAGTTCCAATACCGCTCCCGGTGATACTTCCAACGTAAACTTCGCATTTATATCCGATACCGTTCCGTTAGTTGTCCCTTTCTCCTTGATGGTAACACCGATAATAGGCTCGCCGTTAACATCATTCACCACACCTGTGATCTTACGTTTTTTACCATCCTTTGAAGTATTCTGCCTGGCTTGTCCTTTCTGAACAATTACATTCTTCCCTTTCACTTCATAGACAACGTCTTGTCCGTACAATATCTGATCGATAGCCTCATTCAGCTCTTTCGCCTTTACAGTTATAATCTTCTTTGTATCCAGATCTCCGACTTTATAAACGAAAGAATATCCGCTTTTATTCTTCAACTGGGTCATTGCTTCTTTCACTGAAACGTTATCCATTTTCAATGAAACAGCCTGGGCTAGTATTGCTATGTTAAGGCAAAACAGAGCCATGACCATTAATATGGCCTTCTTCCTGTAATTCATAAAATAAACAAATTATTAATTAAAACTTGAATAACTCGTTTTAAAAGAGATGTATTTTGCTAACTTTGCATTATCTCTTTTGAAAACATGCTCACGTTTGAAAGTTGTTGAAGAAGAGATTCAGGAGCCGGAAGATGTTCGAGATCTTCCGGTTTTTATTTTTCTCTCCTTATTCATTCACTAAAGACTATTCAGTATTATTTTCTTCCTTCATATTCTTCAATTTCTAAGGTTAAACAATCATAGTATTATAAATCTCTGGTAACCGGTTAATAGATAGTTATATTGCGTTCTTCAATCTTATATTGTATTTTCTCCGTAGATGCCAACGCATCCAATACTTCCTGAATACTTTGCTCCCGACGGACAAAATTACCGTAGAACCGGAAGGTATTTAAAGAATCATTGGCAATGCGAATAGTTACATTGTAGCTACGTTCCAATTCTTTCACGATGTCCGGCAGAAGCTCTTCATCAAAAAACAGATAACCGTCCGTCCATTGCGAAGCATTAGAGGCTGTAACTGTTTCTACTGTCATCCGTCCGTTCGTTTTATTCAATATTGCTCTCTCATCAGGCGCAAGAATTGCTTCTTTCTCTTTTTTCAGTAAATTATTCAGTTCTACTTTCCCTTCCAATAAAGATACTACGACTTCATGATCCTCCGGGTAATCGCGAAAATTAAATTTTGTTCCCAGTACTTGCAATTGTAAATCTTTAGTCTTTACAAAGAAAGGGAGTTTTTCATTCCGCCGGACTTCAAAATATCCCTCACCGTTCAATTCGACTTTACGATTGGCCGTATTAAACTTGTTCGAATACTTCAGTGTGGAACCTGCATTAAGCCAAACGACTGTACCGGCAGACAGAACGACTTTACTCTTCTCGCCATAAGGAGTTTCGCATACAAAGTACGTTTCCGGTTGCAATGAGGAAGAGAGTTGCCGGACACCGAGGGTTCCTCCTATAGTCAGAAGTACGATGGCTGCGACAGCAGCCACTTTCCGCCAGACGGAAAATCTCGTTTTCGAAATACCCAGCATCGGGATAATGGCTTCCTGCGTGCGGATTTTGCGTTGTAATGTCTCCCACTCCTTCGTGGTATTGGAATCGGTAATGCCCGAGGCAATCCACTCCTTTTCCCACTGTCTGAATGCCGTGCGATTTGCTTCACTTTGTCCGACATACTCAAACAATAGTTTTTCGTCTTTTCGCCGGATTCTTCCTTCGAAATACTGAACGGCCAACTCACGAATGTTTTTCTTTTCTTCCATAATTTCACTTTCTATAAGATGTAACAACTATTATTTCTTTTACCCAACCACCCATACAAAGAAAAAAGCAGGAATTTTTCAGTCCCTGCTCTTCCAATCTAATTATCAATGGTTTATATTTTCTTCTTTTATTTATTATTCATAATCACCCAGGCAACAATCATAATATAAATGTCTACCGGATACTTGTCTTTGAAGTGTTTGGAGAAGCTTTTCAATGCTTTCGCAATGTGCTTCTCGACTGCCGTAGTCGATATCTGAAGTTTGTTTGCAATTTCACGATTCTTCAGTCCTTTGAAACGGCTCATCAGAAAGATTTCCCGCGAACGCTCGGGCAGCTGCCCGATGACAAGGTTGATTTGTTCCTGCAATTCGTCATATAGTAGTTTGTGCTCTGCATCTAGCGTGAAGTCGGCATAATAGAGCCTTTCTTCACCATCAATGGATGCAAGATATTCTATCTGATGTTTCTCGACAATGGAAAGATGCTTCAAGTAATTCAGGCATCCATTGCGTACCATTGCAAAAAGTAAGGAGGTGACCGATACAGCCGACAACAACTCCCGCTTCTCCCAAAAACGCAGAAAACACTCCTGAATAATATCACGAGCCGTCTCTTCATCTTCCACGAAACGAATAGCATAGCCGCGCAAACGGGGATAATAAGCCTTAAAAAGATATTCAAACGCCTGATTATTACCTTTTCTGATCTCGTCTAATAAGAACTTTTCATCTGAAAAATCAACCATAGTGTCGTATTTTGAAACAAAGGTATAAAGTTACAGATGACAATGATATTAATATTTTCTCAGATTTCCGATTTTTCAGCAAAGTTTCTGCATATAAAACTTTAAAAGCGATATTTTAACCGTTATTGGTAAAATATCGCTTTTAAAATATATAGCTCAACTATATTGACTAATAAGTAAGTCGGATACCCGCCTGAATATTGAAGTTGAACGGATTCTCCTTACGGATGGTCTGTACATCGGAACCGTCATCAAAGAAATAAGCAACACCGGGTTCTACGTATATACCTACCCGTTTGGTGGCATTAAACTGTGCGCCGACTGCACCGGAGACGGAGAATTGCAAAGGTTTCACAGTTTCCTTCTCTGTGCCCAGCTTGCCATAAACACATTTCTCAATCATACCTCCACCGGATACATAAAGAGTAAACAGTTTCTTATCAAGGAAGTTCCAGTTCGCTTTTAACGGGATACCCAGATAATGCAGTTTCTGCTTGGTCTTCTGGTCGCTGTCCGCAAACTTTGCATCCGAAGAAAGCAAGGTGTAAGTCAATCCTGTTTCGACAGAGAACCCTTTCGCCAGACTCTTGCGGACAGATAATCCGAAGGAGATAGGTTGATGGTGTTCCATATCGACCACCTGATTGGCCTGACGCAAATAAGGTACTCCATCTTCAAAGACCAATTGCTGATCATTGGGTATGCTCAGCAGACCGTTTGATACCGATACCATGCTCACACGGGACATATAAGAAGGAATGCCCGATCCCAACTCTGTAGAAGCACCACCGGAGTTACCTACCGAAAGTCCCATCGACCATGTGCCTTTCTGTGAAGATGCCTTTTCTGCCGGAATATGCAGTTTGTCTCTGCTGGAAGGACGGCGCGGCTTATTTCTCGGTTGTTCCGTATCTGCGGGCTTATGCTGGGCGGCCTTCGTTTCTTCCACCGGTTCCACTTCTTCTTTTTCTTTCCGGTCGCCGGTCTGAGCGTTCAGTTCCGAAGGTTGCTGCTCTTCTTTCTTCACCGGTTCGTCGATATTTGCCGTCGGCTGGGGAATGTTCCGTTCTGCTTTCGCGATGCGGTTCTTCACTACCGGACGCACTACCGGTTCTACCGTTGTTCCTGTCATATCCGGTTGCTGCGCATCCGGCAAAACATCCGGTACAGAGGCTAACGCCGGAGTCTTGGCATGACGAATTTCATCAGCAGCAGGAGTCCCGAGGAAATACAGGCTGACCGATGACACCAAAGCCAATAAAATGACAGCCGCAGCGGCTACCGTCCATTTACGATAAGGATATATCTTCCTCCCCACAGGAGGCATAAGTTCTTTTTCCAGTTGTTCCCAACCGGAAGCAGGAAGCGGCTCCGAGTAATCCCCGAGCTTCTCCTTCAACTTATTCATCCATAATTCTTTCTCTTCCATATCTCTACCTATCCGTTATTCATTATCCATTCTTTTACTCTCTTAGCCAACACGCTCTTCGCCCGAAATAATTGCGAAGCCGATGACTTCTCATTAATACCTAACAACTGTGCTATTTCCTTATGCGATTTCTCCTCGAAGGTGTAAAGGTTGAACACGGTACGGTATCCTGCCGGCAACTCTTCGATAAATCGCATCAATACCGCTTGCGGAATCATCTCTACAGCCGAAGCGTCGGGTTCCTCGTAATCTTCGGGTACTTCTTCCAAAGGCGTAGACTGACTGATTACATCACTCTTCCGAAGATACTGTAAAGCGGTATTGACCATCACCCGTTCCATCCAGGCCCGAAGTGAGCCTTCACCCCGCCAGGTGAACTTGTCGAAAGAACTGAATATCTTTATAAAGCCATCGTTAAGCAGATCCTGAGCTGTATCACGGTCGCCGGTATAGCGCAGACAGACGCCTAGCAAACGCCCTCCATAATGCTCATACAATTCTTTGCGGGCTCGATTATTTCCCAGCCTGCATTGTTCCGACAACTCAAATTCTTCCATTTGCTTATACACGTGTTTACCTTATAAATGCAGCAAAGATAGAAATACTGCACAGAGAGAACAACTCTTTTATCACTTTTGTTTCTTTAACAGATCCAAATGCAATATTTTCTCCCCCTTTGCATTTTCAGAGTACAAAGCAAGTAAATAGTACTCATTAAAAAACATTTTTATAGTATATGAAGAAATTTAAATTCATTGCATTTTTTATTGCTGTTATGACCACAATGCCGATACTTCAGTCGTGTCTGGATGATGACTCCTCATCCGATTCACTGGTCATCGGCACCATCAATCTGATCAGCCCGGATAGCAAGGATGTCTATT
>OGFV01000429.1_pt1 | contig 14270 bp, 10 predicted proteins | sample 1571131 | NCBI WGS metagenome assembly OGFV01 (sample SAMEA2582044, study PRJEB24529) | metagenome | biome: Human gut stool | place: China | collected 2011
GAACCGGCGACATTCAGAACCACAATCTGACGCTCTAACCAACTGAACTACATCCACCATGTCTGCGTTTCTCTAACGCGGTGCAAAGATAGATATTATCTTTAAATCTCCAAAAGATTCTGCTACTTTTTTTTATAAAAAAGATATTCTTTTATTCCCCGATTATGCTTGCTGAAGAGGGATCGCGCATCATTTGCAAAGATTCTCAGAGAGTTACGTGCATTTACGGAAATTGGTAGTATTTGATGATTCTTTTTTCCTGATTGAGCGGGACGGGCTGTCCATACCAGGCTATATTCGCAATGGTTGAGTCGGGTGGTACTATCTTTTACTAATTCCATTTTTACCATCAGGCCGCCATCCGTGCGACGGGCGGACATATTGGAAATATAATTCCCCAGTGAATATACTACCAGATGCTTCTCGTATGTCACGCTGTCGGTGCGAACTTCAATGGGTTGAACTACGTGAGGTTGGGAGCCGAGGACATGATTTACTCCTTTTTGAATCAGCCAGTCAGCAAGGAATTTCTGCTCTTTGTCCGGGAGCGACTGGTATTCGATTCCCCAATGCATACAAGCAATAATTGCATCGGGGTTCATTGTTTTACTTGCTTCGATATCTTTGGATATAATGGTCGTATCAGTATAATTAACGATGTTGGGCGGAGTGACAGGGATTCCGTTTGTTCCGTATGTATAGTTGAGTATGGCAATGCGGAAGCCTTTTTTTTCTAATAAAAGAGGGTATTTATTTTCACGCTCTTCAGCGTTGAGGTACGTTCCGGCGTGTGGAATTTTTAAGGAGTCTATTAATTGTATAGTGCGTTCTAAGCCTTTTCTGCCACGGTCGAGACTATGGTTATTGGCGGTTATCAGTACATTGAATCCGGCATTATGGATAGCGGTCAGATATTCATCGGGAGCGCTGAAAGCGGGATAGCCTTTGTACGGTTTTCCTCCGAGAGTAACTTCCAGATTAGCTATGGCAAAGTCAGCACTTTGAATTTCGTCTTTGACATATTCAAAATAGCTGGAATAATCGTAGCCTCCTGTCGCAGTACGTGCAGCGTTAATTTGTCCTTGATGCTGCATAAGGTCCCCTGCAAAAAGAAGCGAAAGGGTGTCTGTTTGCAGGCTGTCAGTTGTCAGTATCTGTGTGGTAGTATCATTTTCTTGCGCTTTGCTGATACAAGAGAATTGTGTAACCAGAAGAAGGGATACTAATAGTTCTTTCATACGTTCAAGAGGATTATAATGTCTTTTCGAGAATGATTGTTACTTAGGCAGGAAACGGACATAATAAGAGAGGGAGAGTCGTAATTGTTTTCATAACTGTCAGATTAAGGGAAGGAAAAGGACAGTGAAACACATTTCACTGTCCTTCAATATTCTACTTGTAAATAGCTTTTTTACCGGCTAAAAGTGTATTTTTCATTAATGATACAATCGTCATCGGACCCACGCCGCCCGGTACGGGAGTGATGAATGAGCACTTAGGCGCTACCTCATCAAACTTCACATCGCCTGTCAGCTTGAAGCCGGATTTTTTGCTGGCGTCCGGAACACGGGTAGTACCTACGTCGATTACTACTGCACCTTCTTTTACCATTTCTTCTTTCACGAAGTTGGGTTGTCCCAAAGCAGCGATAATAATATCTGCTTCCTGACATTCTTTTACCAGGTCTTTGCTGCGGCTATGGCATACAGTGACGGTTGCATCTCCCGGGTACGCTTTCTGCATCATCAGTGAAGCCATCGGTTTGCCGACAATATTGCTGCGGCCGAGTACAACACATTTCTTTCCCGACGTCTCTATCTCATAGCGTTTCAGCAGTTCAAGAATACCGTTCGGGGTGGCGGATACATAGCAGGGAAGTCCGATAGACATGCGTCCCACGTTGATAGGGTGGAATCCGTCTACATCTTTACGATAGTCGATCGTTTCGATAACTTTCTGTTCGGAGATATGTTTAGGTAAGGGAAGTTGTACGATAAAGCCGTCTACATCGTCGTCTTCATTCAGTTCGCGTACTTTGGCAAGCAGTTCTTCTTCGGTCACGTCACTTTCATAACGGATGAGGGAGGATTTGAATCCACATACTTCGCAGGCTTTTACTTTGGCGGCTACATACGTTTCGCTGCCACCATCATGTCCTACAAGGATTGCTGCCAGATGCGGGCGTTTGCCGCCACGAGCAACAATTTCGGCTACTTCGGCTGCAATCTCTTGTTTCACTTGTTCGGAAATGGCTTTTCCGTCTATCAGAGTCATATTTTCAGAGTATTTATTGGTGATGGGCAAAAGTAAAATAAATAACTGAACTCTCCAAAAGGAATGGACTTTTTGTGGAGAGGGGACAGCGGAACATATTGGAATGCGAGTAGGAAAGAAGGTAAAAAGTACAAGGGAAAGCTCTGATTTTCAGGCAAGAAAAACAGAGCCTCTGTTTAGGTGAAACGGAGGCTCTGTTTACATCAATCAGAGGCTCTGTTCGGGTGAAATGGAGCCTCTGTTTGGTCTTGTCAGATCATGTTCTTATTTGTCAGCAATTTGCCTTTATACTCTCCGGTCAATGTACGGAGGAAGGCGACAATCTTATCTACTTCCGGTTGTGGCAGGTCGATGCCTAACTGATATTTGGCCATGGCGCGAACCGCATCATCCATAGTAGCCATGCTGCCGTCGTGGAAATAAGGAGCGGTCAGTTCAATATTTCTCAATCCCGGCACTTTGAAGCGGTGACGGTCACGCTCTGCTTTTGTCTGCTTGAATCGTCCGTTGTCTTCTTCAGTCATTTCTGCCTGACGGTCTGCGAAATAATCATGCTGTACACCGATCAGTTCATAAGATTGTCCTCCGAGGATTTCTCCCACATGACAAGTCGCACAGTCATATTTCTTGAAAAGGTCGTATCCGGCGATTTCATCTGCGGTGATGGCATCTTTCTGTCCTTTCAGATAACGGTCGAAACGTGAATTAGGAGTCAGCAATGTCTTTTCGAACTCCTGAATAGCATTTGTGATATTCTTTTCGTTCAATCCGTCGGGATATACTTCGTTGAATGCCACTACGAAATTCTTGTCTTCTGCCAGTTTGCTGATGATCTGATCGAATGACTCGCAAGCCATTTCTACCGGATTCAATGGAGGGCCGGCAGCTTGTTCTGCCAGAGTTCCGGCACGTCCGTCCCAGAATTGAACAAAGTTATAGGCAGCATTGTATACGGTCGGGGCATTGACGCCGCCCAACTGACCGCCTACTCCTTCAGAATACTGCTTGTTGTCAACGCCACCGGTATCCAGACCATGACAGCTGGCACATGAAACGGTGTTGTCTGCCGATAAGCGGGTGTCGTGATACAACAGATTTCCTAAGACCACTTTGCGTACATCGACTGAGATCGAGTCGGCAATAGGACGAATCGGTTCGTTAATGAAATCAGGTGCTACTGCCACATCGGTATACAGTCCCATGCGGTGATGTTTTACCCAGCTCAGTGCTACCTCTTTCTTTGCATCATTGAAAGAAGCTCCCCAATGTACAAGGTAATACTTTGCCTGCGGCATCTTTCCGTCGAGGATTACTTTTTCTACTTTAGCCAGATCAACCGGATTGAGAGGGCGTCCTTCCTTCATGTCTTTCTCCATCTGAGTCATGTCGAAAGCGCGATAGGCTTTGCTCACGTCTTCCATTACAATTTTTCCGGCTACAGGCATATTTGCATAGAACGCTAGTTCCGGCGTCGAGGTATGGCATCTCAGGCATCCTGCATCCGTAATAATCTGTTGCATCTGCACGTTTGCTTCCAAATCGGCAGAAGGCACCCGATGCATCAGTCGGTAAATGACTGCCAATGCCGCCACGACTACCAATAATGCTACGATTAGTTTTGTACTTCTCTTCATTTCACATTTGTTTTTTGAGGTTAGTTATTACGATTATATAAATGTACGCTTTGTTGGGCCGCCGGCAGGTAATTGACTCCATACCAGCACATTTGTAAAGCAAGGAAGGAGACTATGAGCAGGGCATAGAGTGTTTTCCGTCCGGTTCTTCTGAACAGGCGGAGGTGGATGTAGAGCAAATATCCCATCCAGGTGATGGCTGCCCAAGTTTCTTTGGGGTCCCAGCTCCAGTAGTTTCCCCAAGCCTCCTTTGCCCAGAGAGAACCTAGCAGCATACCGATGGAAAGAAAAGCGACGCCTGCGTAGACCAGATTGTCTGCTGTATGCAGGTATTCTTCTTTATGACGGAACAGTCCGGTCAGGGCGATGATGAAAGCACATCCCAGAACGGAATAAGAGAACATATATACGGTTACATGCGGGATGAACCATACACTTTGCAGCGCCGGCATCAATGACTGATCGTGTATCTCGGGCTTCATCAAATTAATGATCACAAAAACTGTAGAAAGTAACGTCGAGAAAGAGAGAATCCAGCGATACTTCCATCTGATATAGGTTAGCAATCCTGCTATTCCCATAAAGAATGAATACCACAATCGGGTTTCTCCCATAGTGCGTAATGGAGGGCGCTGGAGGAATATCCATAATCCGGCAATAAATATTCCCAATATAATAATGCCGCCGGAAGTAAAAACGATTGCCACCTTACTCTTCGATGATGAACGAAGGGCAAATACAGCTCCTGCCAACCATAAGCAGATGGATACTGTTGCAAATACATAGAAGTTATCCCAGTTTATCATACGCTTTAGCTCCGTTTATAAATAAAAGAACTGCTCCTGCAAGCATCATCAGAATACCCGCTACCATCACATATTTCCAGGGCTGTTTTACGACCTGTAGAATGCAGTAATTGCTTTCGTTGCCTTTTGTTACGTCGTATCCGGTGAGGTAGACGTCTTCCCCCAGTCGGTAGGAATAGGGATGGTTTACTTCCAGCAGAACGTTCTCATTCCCCAAACGTACATTGGCGGAAAAGCGGGAAGGACGTCCGTTCGGGTAATATTCTACAGCGAACGAATTGAGTTCCATATCATAATCTAAATAGTAAGATGTGCCATTCATGTCGAATGCCTCATGCGTTGGTTCACCTTTATATAAAGGTACGCGTAGTGTCCGTGTGTCACTGCTACCTAGAAATCCGGCAAACAGAGCCAGCCATAAACCTGCATGATTCAGAATAAAGCGCCAGCGTGCTTGTTTGCGATGCCGACAGGCGTGGATGGTGATCATTGCCAGATTGCTTAATAATAATAAGAGTATAGAAATGAATATCCATGAAGTCATGAAATTGTAACATCCCAATGAGGCTGATATTCCATTGCGCATTTCGGCTTCCGGTTCAGATAGCTGGGGGAAAAGTCCTATGATCAGGCAACCACCGATAAACAGACTGATAGATAAAACGCTGGCTTTGGATGAACCGAGAAAACGGGTGGTTCTTAGATTATTATATTCTTTATATAGTATCCATAACAGGAAAAGCCAGATCGCTGCAAAGATGATATTCAGCGGAAAGGCGAGAAAAGAAACAGGAAAGTTTCCTGTGGACAGCTGCATGGCTGCTGCTAATAAAATGTAACCTACTACATATACATAGTACATATTCGTGCTTCTGTTTTGTTATCTTTTGCAAAGTAAAGAAATAAAAATGAATATTCACATAAAATCTTTATAAAATTGTAATCATTACAAGTGGATAATGATATTAATATGAATTTAGGATAATCCTTCAGTGTAGTTGTTGGTGAAAGGAGAGAGGATATGAAAGCTAAAGCTACGCTTTACAAGGTATAAAGCTATGCTTTTCACTTCCTAAAGCATAGCTTTATACCTTGTAAAACGCAGTGTTTTATATTGGGCTTACTATAGCGGGAGTAATCACTACAAGAGGTAGTGAAAAGTGGGAACTTGTAGAATTGAAGCTGTCTGATAAAAAGCTGATTAATATGAGAAAGTGGATTCTGTGATAACAAAAACAAAGGAGGAAGCTCAAGCCTCCTCCTTCTATCTGAAACAGAATAAAATTCTTTTTATTTTCTCATTTTTGGCATCATCTTGCCCATTTTGCTGCTGGTCACCATCTTCATCATTTTGCGAGTCTGGTCGAACTGTTTCAGCAAACGGTTTACTTCCTGAATCGTTGTTCCGCTACCTTTAGCGATACGTGTACGGCGTGAGCCGTTCAGTAATTCCGGATTGGAACGTTCTGCCGGAGTCATGGAGTAGATGATCGCTTCGATGCTCTTGAAAGCATTGTCGTCGATATCGATATCTTTGATAGCTTTGCCTACGCCCGGGATCATGGATGCAAGTTCTTTCAGATTACCCATCTTCTTGATCTGGGCAATCTGGCTGAGGAAGTCGTTGAAGTCGAACTGATTCTTGGCAATCTTCTTTTGCAGACGTTTGGCCTCTTCTTCGTCATACTGTTCCTGAGCACGTTCTACCAGTGAAACGATGTCACCCATACCGAGGATACGGTCTGCCATACGTGCCGGGTGGAACTGGTCGATAGCATCCAGCTTTTCACCTGTACCCACAAATTTAATCGGCTTGTTGACTACCGAACGGATAGAAAGGGCCGCACCACCACGGGTGTCACCATCCAGTTTGGTCAGTACCACACCGTTGAAGTCCAGGCGTTCGTTAAATTCTTTGGCTGTATTGACGGCATCCTGTCCTGTCATGGAGTCTACCACGAACAGAATTTCGTCCGGATTGATTGCTTCCTTGATAGCGGTGATCTCGTTCATCATCTGTTCGTCTACGGCCAGACGTCCGGCTGTATCGACGATTACGAGGTCATATCCTTTGGCTTTAGCTTCTTGAATGGCGTGTTGTGCAATCTCTACCGGATTTTTGCTGTCCAGTTCTGAGTACATCGGCACTTCAATTTGTTCTGCCAATACACGCAACTGTTCGATAGCTGCCGGACGGTAAACGTCACAAGCTACCAGTAATGGTTTGCGATTCTTCTTTGTTTTCAGCATGCGTGCCAACTTACCGGAGAAAGTAGTCTTACCCGAACCTTGCAGACCTGACATCAGGATTACTGCCGGACGGGATTCGAGGTTGATTTCTACCGTCTCGCCACCCATCAACTGGGTTAGTTCGTCGTGCACAATCTTCACCATCAACTGGCTTGGCTTCACAGCCGTAAGTACATTCTGACCGATGGCTTTTTCCTTCACCGTGTCAGTGAAAGTTTTTGCAACCTTGTAGTTAACGTCGGCATCAAGCAATGCCTTACGTACATCTTTCAGCGTCTCCGCCACGTTAATTTCGGTGATTTTGCCTTCACCTTTCAGAATCTTGAATGACCGTTCTAGTCTTTCACTTAAATTATCGAACATAGTTGTTTAATTACGAATTAATTATTTGAGCCTGCAAATGTACAAAAATCTCTTGTATTTATATCTTTTTATTCTGCCATTTTGCTTTTTTGAGGTAAATATAGCTTGTTATCAACAGCAAGGTATAGTACAGAATCTCAATCGTAAAGCAGATTTCAATCGGTGCTTTGAGCCACATTCCGACGAAAACGATGTAGGAACCGTAAATGGCAATCGTGATGGTTTCGAGCAACAGGGCTGCCTGCGTATTTCCTGTTCCGGAGATGCCGTTGAATACGACATTGGCTACTGATGCAATGAGCATGGCGCAGCAGATAACGTATACCGAAGGTACGGACTCGGTGATTAACGCTGCTTCGCTGGTATATACGGAGAGGAGGAACTGAGGAAACAAAACCGACAATCCCACCAGTCCTAGCATGATGAAGAACGAGAATCGGGCTATTTTATTGATAAGCGGCATGACGTATTGGATACCTCCTGCGCCGATGGCATTGCTGACAAGGCTGTTGGTCGTTGTTGCCAGTGCATTCACCGGAATCAGCAGTACGACGTAGATACTACGGACAATATTGGCAATGGCCAGTTCCCGTTGTCCCAACCGTTCTACGGCAACAAAGAACACGAACCAGGTCGCCATCGATAAGAAATATTGAAGCATCGTGAAGCAAGAAATGCTGAGAATACGCATCAGCAATGCCGGATCGAACGAGCGCAGACGATTCAGACCATACTTTTTCAAATCAACACTGATATATGTATAGATAAGGAAGAAGAGAATGGAAGAGGCTTCCGCCAGTACAGAAGCGATGGCAGCTCCCTTGATTCCCATTTCCGGCAGACCGAATTTACCAAAAATCAGTGCATAGTCCAATATGACGTTGGTTAATGCCATGACAACAGCATTGATGGTCAAGACCTTGGTACGTGTGATGCCGATGTACAGGGCACGGAACATGACATTGACAAACGAGAAGAAGAACCCGTAAATACGCCAGTCCAGAAACTCCATAGTGCCTTCGTAGATGGATTCGGAAGAAACCAGCAACCGCATGATATTTCCTCCGAACGCTTTGGTGAAGCCGAACATCAATATAGCTATCAACAGGAGGAACATAATCCCCTGAATCATTACGGGACCTACATCACTGTAGCGTCCTTCTCCATTGCGTCGTGCAATGACAATTTGTGATCCTGTGCTGAATCCGAAAGCGATGGTGAATATACATATATAAAATAGTCCACCCATAGCCGAAGCTCCCAGGGCCACTTCACTAACGTGCCCTAAGAATGCGGTATCGGTGACATTGATGACATTTTGCGCCAGCAAGCTGAGTAGTATCGGGTAACTGACACTCCAAATCTGTTTGTTGGTATACATAATTAAGCGTTTAAGTTTACAGTTTGCAAAGATAGCGCTTTATTCCGATTCTGAAGCAATGGGATAGGTGAAAACAATTTCCGGGCCTTCCGTTCCCCGGGCGTTTACCTGATAGCTTCCTCCGAAGTAAGCCAGCAATAACTGGTTGATCTCATGCCTGATGCCGGTCTCCTGTGAGGTGAAAGCCTCGTCCGCCAATGGAGAGTTGAGAATGCGGAAATAAAGCATTTCACCTTTCCGGCTTAATGTAAAGCGGATAATCCGTTCCTCCTGTTGTCCCTCTGTTTCATGTTCATGCGGATAGGTCAGGGTACTGAGCAGAGCGTATCCCAATCGGGTGGTATCTGTGCGAAGGGACAGTGACTCGACTTCCGGAGTGAAGCGGACTTGAATGCCTGTCTTTTCATTATTCATGCGTGCCATGTAGCATACTTCGTTGCAAAGTGAGACAGCATCATAGTCTTGTATCTGGAACTTCATCATTTTGGCTTCCAGACGAGACAGGTCGAGTACATCATTGACCAGTCTCATTAATCTTTCTGAGCTTTGGTGGATGATCGCCGAGTATTCTTCTCTTGTTTTTTCATCTATATTCGGTTCGCTGGCTATGAGTTGCGAGAAACCTACTACGTTGTTGAGCGGGGTCCGGATGTTATAACTCATGTTTGACAGGAAGCGATTTTTTATTTCGTTGGTTACCCGTACCGTTTCCGCTGCTTTGCGTATTTCGCTCTCGGAATATTTCAGGGCTTTGCGGATTTTGGAGAGCCGGAATAGGGAAATAAATAATACGATCAGAATGGCACTGATTACGATCAGGCTGATCAGACGTATTTGGTTGGTCTGCTTTTGTTGTTCCAGTTCTATCTTATCCAGATTATAGCTTTTTTTGATTTGCTCCATTTGGGTGTTGGAGAGTGCCATGGCAGCTGAGTCCTTGATGGCCAGTGCCTGTTGGTAGAGAGTTGTCGCTCTGTTATTATCTCCGGCTTCCACCCATATTTTAGCCTGTTTCAGCAGTTGTTCGGCATAGTCGCTGGTGAAATCTTTCTTGAGCATAGTTAATGTCGTGTCGATGTAGGCTGATGCCTGCTGATATTGTTTGATACTCTGATAGTATTTCGCATAGATGTCGTAGTAGAGCACCTTATACATGAAATAGGTATTTTCAGTCAGATACTTTTTAGACTTTTCTATATGTGAATAAGCAATTTGGGGCTGATTGGTATTCAGGTAATAATGCGCATAGAAAATCTCATTGAAAATGAATACGTCTGCAAATCCGTCTTTTAGAGATGGATTGTCAATGATGAATTTACGGAGTACATTTTCCAACTCTTGCAGGTATTTTAGTTGCCTGTAATTGTCCTTCATTTCTTTGGTTACGGATATGAGCTGTGACAGGACGGAGATATGGACTACTGCATTGCCATTCTTTGGAAGCAGCCTGTAGGCTTCTTCCAATGCTTTGAGCCCCTCGTCCCAGCGCTGGCTGCCGATATATGCGTTGGACAGGCACTGATAAGCAGCTACCGTTCCACGGTTATTGTCAATATCAAGGGCTTTCTGTTTCATCTTGTTTGCTTCGCTGATGGCAAGCTCATATTGTTCGGTAAAGGTGTATAGGTCAATCTGAAAGCGTCGGGCGTCGAAGAAATAATCCCATAAACCGGATTTTTGTACCAACGGTTCCATCTTGACTATCCATTTGGCTACACTATCCTGTTCGCAACGGTTGTAATAATACAACAAATGATAATAAGCGGCTAAACTGGCATACTTGTCATTTTTCAGTTTTAACGCTTCCTGCATCAGCGAATCCGAATACTGGATACATTTGTAGTTGTTCTGCTCTATCTTGATAATGTCGTTCAGGGTAGAGAGGCGTGTGGTGTCATGCGGCAGTGTTTGCAACACTTGCAGCAGACTGTCTGAGGCTGTATCGGTGTTTGCATAGCCCGACAGTAGGCCATAGCAGGTGATGATCAGTAATATCAGTCGTTTCATCGTGTTTCCTCCTTCTTTATCTGCGCATGGCAAATCGGGTGTGTGAACAGAAAACGTGCTCCTTTGTCATAGTCCGGGTCGATCCATATTTTGCCTCCCAGTTGCTCAATGATAAGCTGGCAGATAGATAATCCGAGTCCTGTGCCTTGTGCGTTTTCATCGAGCTTTTCGAAGCGGTTGAATATCTTGTTCTGGTTCTCCTTGGAGATTCCGCAACCGGTATCACTAACGGAGAAAAGGGCCGTATCTTCCGTTTGTTTCACCAGTTCCAGGGTGATAGTGCCTTGTGCAGTAAACTTTGTGGCGTTGATAAGCAGATTGATCAGTACTTGTTGCAGGCGGGCACTGTCCGTGGTCAGCTTCAGTGAACTGAGAGAGGTGGAAAACCGTACTTCCGCTTGAGTCTGCTTTATTTTCTCTACCATGTCGATGACATTTCTGCATAGCGCTACAATATCACACTCGTTGAATTTGAATTGCATTTTTCCAATTTCAAGGCTGGATAAGTCAATTACATCATTAATCAGTTTGAGCAGCAGTTCTGAGTTCTGCTGGATGATATCGTTGCACTGTTGTTTCGTTTCGTTGTCGATGGATTCTTCTGTCAGAATAGCTGAAAAACCAGATAAAGCATTGAGCGGAGTACGAATCTCATGGCTCATATTGGAGAGAAAAAGGCTTTTGGTGTGGATAGACTTTTCTGCTTGTTTCTTGGCTTTTTCCTGTTCCTGTTGTGATTGCAGAAGACGATTGTTGGTGCGCTTGATGCGGAAAATGGCAATGATGATCAGTACTACGATCACTAAGATCACAGACAGACTCCAATAATAGAGATTTTTTTGTATGTTGATATAATTAAGTTCGCTTTTATCTATCTGATACAGGGTATGCAGTTCGTTTATCTGGCTGAGATAACTTTGGGCGTCCAATGAATCTTTGAGATGATTAATCTCCTCATAAATCTTGCACGCCTCTTGTTTCTGATTCATAAGTACCAGGACTTTGGCGCGTTCCTGTAATAACTGAACATGTCTGAATAAAGCCGTTTTCTTTGTTATGGTGAGTAATTCTTCATATTCTTTCAGCGCTTTATCATATTCTTTTGACTCAATATGATAGCCGGCATACATATAGTTGCTGATTGAAGAATAGTAGGGATACGGATATTTTTCGTAGATGGAGTCCAGCTGTTTCAGATACTCCAGTGCTTTTGGAAGGTTGTTTGTCTGTATATAATAATAGGCATAGCTGCAAGGCAGATAGAAGTCATCGGGCAAACCTGATTCTTTATGGTAAAGAGACTCCAGATAGGCAAAATCTTTTTCGATATCTGTCATTTGCCTGTATTTGAGTTTGCTCAGGATCAAATGAAACATGCTTGTCTTAAGATATGGAATACTTGCCGGAATTTTTTGCATTATTTTCAAGGATTCCTCATAAGACTCTATAGCAGACTGGGGATTTCCCGAACTTTGGTAGGTGTCTGCAAGGGCACGCAATGCCAGTGCCGTTCCGAAAGGATAATCTATAGCTTTGGCTTGCTGATACATTGAGTTGGCGTTGTTGACTGCCAGACTGATATTTCCTTCTGTAATTAATGCCTGAACTGCCATCATTTTCAATGGAAACAGAATATGATATTCTTGCTGCTTTTCAAGTTCGGGGCTTAAGAGCTTTTCCCATAAGATGATGCTGTCCGTTGTAATATCGATATTTGTATTGAAAGAAAGATCATGCTCGACAAGTGGCTGGAGTAAGGTAAGTCGTTCTTTGTTCAGGTTTGTTGCATGGAGAGCCGCCGATATGAATATGGCTGCAATGAGTGCTATTATATGCTGTAAATTACTATTCACTATTTTGTTTGCTCGTATGGTGATGTGCAAAAGAAATAAAAAGAGCGAAGACTGGCAAGCAATCTTCACTCTTTTTTATAGAATTATTTTCTTTTGAGGATCTCCCGTGCCCCAGGACCTTCGTGGCTGGGGTAGCCGGGAGTATGATTTCTGCACCGGGGATCGGCATCTACCTTCAAACTGCGGTAATCATCTTTGGAACGTGTGATGTAATCGTCCAGCAAAGCACGATGCTCGGCGAGTATTTTGGAGTATTTAGGGTCTTTGGCAAGATTTTTTCTTTCACCCGGATCTTTTTTCATATCGTACAGTTCTTCTCCGTTGCCTTCCAGATAATGGGTGTATTTATATCTCGGTCCGCGCACCATGCGTCCGGGAGTGGTAACGTACTCATATTCGCTGTGCCATTCGGAGACAACGTAAGGGTGGCTTTTCTTTTGTTTCTCTCCCCTTAGAGTCGGTGCAAGGCTGATGCCGGCTTTTTCTGCCGGAACGGCGATGCCTGCCAGGTCGCAAAGGGTGGGCAGGAGGTCTAAGGTCGGCTGTGTCAGCAGGTGGTCTACGGGTTTCTTCTGCTGCTTGATGCCGGGACCGGCAAAGATAAACGGAACGTTGGTCATTTCATCATAGAAGCTGATATGCTTGGTCACCATGCGGTGGGATGCCATGCCGTCGCCGTGGTCCGCCATAATTACGACAATCGTGTTTCTTCCGGCAGGGGTGGAGTAGAGGGCTTTCAGTACGCTGTCTACTTGCTTGGACACCATCTTGGTGTAATGCTGGAAGGCGGCGATGTAGTGACGATAGTTTTCTTCGTTCCAATGGGCAGCCTGTGTCATGCGGCGGTGACTGCAACAGATATATTGTACGGGAGTCGGAATATTGCTCCAGTCTTCCACGTCAAAGTTGTCCGGCAATTCGGGCAGTGGTCCGCTGATCGGCCGGTCGGTGTGTACTCCTGCGTTTTCGCCGATGAATCCGCAGATATTATGCGGGTTCTGAAAATCTGCAATGCAAATAAAAGGTTCTTTCGGAGGATTGCTGAGGTAGGCAACGGCATCCTCGCAGGTTCCTACATCCAGGAAACTGTCATTGTTGACCGGAAATTCGGGATCGGTGAATGGCTTGGCTACCGGTTCTTTATGTTTGAAGCCTCTCAGTGAGCCCATGTCGTGAGTCTTGCCGAAGTGTACGGCCTCATAACCGCTTTCGGAGAAGAGACTACCCAGTGTCGGCACGTTTTCCGGCAGGCGGGTGTTGACGGGTTCGCTGGAGTTTGAACGTACATTGGTCTGGTGAGGCATCATGCCGCTCCATAATGCTGCGCGTGAAGGTTGGCTGAGGGGGCAGCCTACATAAGCGTTAGAGAAGATAACTCCTCTTGATGCTACTTCGTCAATGGGAAGTGTGCAGCCTTGTGTCTGTCCGTAAGCGCCTACGACACGTTGTGTGAGATGGTCGCACTGGATAATCAGGAAATTGGGCTTTTCTTGAGCTTGGGCTGCTACGCCGCATAGGGCTAATCCCGTGAATGGATAAATAGTTTTCATTACTGGTTAGAATTAAGTAATAGTTGATTTTGAAACAAAAGTAGGAAAAAAGAAAACGCAAAAAAGGGTGAAGTAGTAGTTTTGGACGCAAGTGAAAGTATTTTGTACAAAAATGTAATGTGTGATGGATGATTAGGGGGAACTATTGCTGA
>OGFV01000433.1_pt1 | contig 14208 bp, 13 predicted proteins | sample 1571131 | NCBI WGS metagenome assembly OGFV01 (sample SAMEA2582044, study PRJEB24529) | metagenome | biome: Human gut stool | place: China | collected 2011
CTATGCTTTATGTCCACCTATCTGACGGTTTCTATCCATAGCAGTAGCTCCTTCTTTTAGGTTCATTCCTCTTACAACAGCATTCTTGCCATATTTTTTCTTTATATCAATCATGGTTTTTAAAACCCGTTTTTCCTTATTCAGCTGCATATCTTCTTCATTATGACTTTCTTTATCCATAAAATCTGTAAACAGATCCAGCTGTCTGCACTCCTGTTTAACCATGGCATCTTCTTCTTTTATAACATGATTTGCAGTTATATTTATACGTCTTGACATAAGTCTTTTATCTACAATCTCATCATAAAGCTTAACAACAGCATTAGTTGTTAATCTGACAGATGATGTGAATCTTCCAAGATTCGCCGTTCCATGTGCATGCTTTGGAATACGTCTTCCATATCTGTCTTTTACTATTTCACCTGAATAAGTTCCTTCTCTGTTACCAGATGTTTTAGTTATATTATCTATATCATAACCGATAGTGAGTACTATCTGATCTGTCACAAGTCCTTTATCTATAAGTTCAAGCATGAGAAGATCTACCATTTCACATACAACCAGTTTTGTTTTTTCAAAATCATAGGCACAATGCAGCACTTGTCCTGAACCTATACTGTTAGACTCTGGCTTATAGCTTTTTATATCTGCTATTGTACAAGGTTCATACCCCCATGCATGGTCGATAAGCAGTTCTGCATTAACACCAAAAAGCTTATATAAAAGTTCCTCATTATAAAAATCACTATCAGATCCAAGAGAACATCTTGCAACATCACCCATTGTATACATGCCATACTCATACAGCTTTTTTTCATATCCTGGACCAACACGCCAGAAATCAGTAATAGGTTTATGCCCCCATAACTGCTCACGATAACTATGTTCATCAAGTTCGGCTATTCTTACACCATATTTATCTGCTGGCATATGTTTTGCAACTATATCCATGGCAATCTTACATAGATAAAGATTGGTACCGATTCCAGCAGTGGCTGTTATTCCTGTTTCATCATAAATATCCTTTATCATCTTCATAGCCAGTTCACGGGGTGATACATTATATATTCCAAGATACGCCCCGATATCTATAAACACCTCATCAACTGAATAAACATGTATATCTTCAGCTGCCACATACTTAAGATATATATTATATATATACGTTGAATACTTCATATACAAAGACATTCTTGGTGTTGCAATAATATATGACAGTTCCAGTTCTTTATTGCTTTTAAGCTCTGAGGCAAAACATGAACTACCCTTAAGTTTATGTCCATAAACTTGTGTACGCCTCATTGCATTGATTTCATTAACCTTTGAAACTACTTCAAAAAGTCTTGCCCTTCCTGATATTCCATATGCTTTAAGTGAAGGAGATACTGCAAGACATATTGTTTTTTCTGTTCTTGATGCATCTGCAACAACAAGATTCGTATCTAATGGATTCATGTTACGTTCTACACATTCGACTGAAGCATAAAATGTTTTCAAATCAATGGCAATATACATGTGTTTAACTGACATAATGTACTCCTGTTATTATATGATAAAAGTAAGCAAGAAAAGTAAATGTCTGCTACGCAGCCGCTTCCTTTTCTTTTGCGCTCATTATATCTTACGCATAACTTCAAGTCTTTTATGAAGATTTCTGATATGCTCAAGTTCTTTATTATCAACGGCCCTGCCTGAATAAAAGTATTCGACTTTACCTCTTATTTCATTATGTGTATTTTCTATTATTCCATTCTTTATAAGTGTATTTTTAAGGTTATTTGATACTCCTGTATTTCCATCTATTATTTCTATATCAGATGGAAAAAGCTTTGCAAATGAGTCCTTAAAGTAATTAAAATGCGTACATCCTAATACGAGCTCAGAATAATCATTAAAGTTATAGCCGGCAAACTCATTGTTTAGATAATTCATTACATTGACAGAATTAAATTCGTCCTTTTGCGCAAATCTTACAAGCTTTGGAAGTGCTACAACATCAACCTTATGATTAATATCATATTTCATTATAAGATTCTTAAGCTTAACACCTGCTGCAGTGACAGGTGTTGCTACTACCATTATCCTTTTATCCCTGTTATGCTGGCATGCCGGTTTAACAGCTGGTTCTATGCCTATGATGGGCAGCTGGTATTTATTACGAAGATATGTAATAGCAGCACTTGTAGCAGTATTACAGGCAAGCACAACTGCCTCACAGCCCTTATCTACAAGAAAGCCTACTGCTCTGTCTACATATTCACGTATCTGCTCATTAGTCTTTTCACCATATGGAACATTGTCAACATCAGCATAAAACACATAATCAACCTCAGGAAGAGTTATCATTGCCTGATGAAGCAATGATAATCCTCCTATACCTGAATCAAATATACCTATCTTCATAATTCCCACCTCTTATTATTAATCGTTACATATAACTAAAATAACTTTGTTGTCCACTCGCTGCAATCCCATACATCATCTGCAAGACCATCATAAAACTCCGGCTCATGGCATACCATAAGAATACTTCCTTTATATTCAATAAGCGCCCTTTTAAGCTCATCTTTTGCATCAACATCCAGATGGTTAGTAGGTTCATCAAGAACAAGAATGTTAGATTCTCTGTTTATAAGCTTACATAACCTGACTTTAGCCTGCTCACCACCACTTAACACACGGACCTTACTTTCAATATGTTTAGTTGTAAGCCCACATTTGGCAAGTGCCGATCTTACCTCATACTGTGTATATCCAGGAAATTCCTGCCATATTTCTTCAAGACAGGTTGTATCTATGTCTTTAGACATTTCCTGTTCAAAATAACCTATTTCTAAGTAACCTCCAATAACCACTTCACCTGATATCGGTTTTATGATTCCTAGCAGGCTTTTTAACAATGTTGATTTTCCAATACCATTGGCACCTGTGAGTACTACCTTTTTTCCTCTTTCCATTTCAAAATTAAGTGGCTTTGAAAGTGGTTCATCATAGCCAATAACAAGATCCTTAGCTGTAAATATATACTTTCCTGGTGTTCTTGCAATCTTAAAGTTAAACTCCGGCTTTGGTTTCTTTTCTGCAAGCTCAATCATATCCATATTATCAAGCTTTTTTTGTCTTGACATAGCCATATTTCTTGTAGCAACTCTTGCCTTATTTCTTGCAACGAAATCCTTAAGATCAGCTATTTCTTTCTGCTGTTTATCATATGCAGCCCTCTGCTGTGCCTGCTTCATCTCATATACTTCCATAAACTTGTTGTAATCACCTACATATCTGTTAAGCTCATGATTATCCATATGATATATTATATTAATAACACTGTTAAGAAAAGGTATATCATGCGATATAAGAATAAAAGCATTTTCATAATCTAAAAGATATCTTTTTAACCAGTCTATATGTTCCTTATCAAGATAATTAGTAGGCTCATCAAGTAAAAGTATATCTGGCTTTTCTAACAGCAGCTTTCCTAATAACACTTTGGTTCTCTGACCACCACTTAAATCTGTAACATCCTTATCAAGTCCAAGCTCAAGCAGTCCTAAAGCCCTTGCAACCTCTTCCACCTTGGCATCTATCATATAAAAATCATGATTAGTTAAAAGATCCTGGATAGTACCAAGCTCCTCCATGTATTCTTCCATCTGCTTTTCATCAGCATCCATCATTTTATCGCATATTTCATTCATGCGTGCTTCCATATCAAACAGATCATCAAATGCCTGTCTCATAACAGAACCTATTGTCATCCCCTTTTCAAGAACCGAATGCTGATCAAGATAACCTATTTTAATGTTTTTTGCCCACTCTATTTTACCTTCATCTGGCATAAGCTTTCCAGTTATTATATTCATAAATGTGGATTTACCCTCACCATTAGCTCCAACAAGACCTATATGCTCCCCCTTTAATAACCTGAAGGAAACATCATCAAATATTGCCCTGTCTCCAAAACCATGTGTAAGATGTTCTACATTTAATAAACTCATATATAATCTCCCATCTGTTAAATATTAAATATTGTAATTTTAAAAAGCCCCTTTCCTGCATATACAAACGAAAAAAGGAGCTTATATCTTGATTATAAACATACACTATAAATCTGGTGTCTGTAATTTTCTATAATATACCTTCAATGAATCCTTAGACACTTTTATCTTTTTTAACTGAATACCACCCACAAGGAACTCCTGTGGAATATTATTGATAAAATACTTCTGAAGCATAGCTTTCAACTGTATATTCTTTGATCTTTGCATGGCAACAAGGATAAAAGCTATGGCAAAAACAACTATACTGGTTGAAACCCACATTGTAAGTGCAATATTCGTTGAAAATGTAAATAATATAAATGAAAAAATCAAACTGAATATCACGGTATAAATATATGTTTTAATCCACTCAACCGGACTTAACATCTTCAGCTGATATATAACCTTATGATAATTCCTGGCTTCTTCTAAAGTTATAGGCATCTCATATACTTCCATAAGGCACCTCCCCGATAAAATAATCTTTTTATGATTATATCGCTGAAATGCCATATTATCAAGCATCAAAGGATTATAATTGTATTCATTTTCTTAAAAATCAATTAAATAATCCTTTGAATCCTATGAGCACACATATGTTTAATAATCACTAAGTATTTCCTCAACATATTTTATTGATATTTCCAGATAGTTTGATATTTCATACTCCGGCACTCCATTTTCATGAAGAATATATATAAGGTCTTCTATAGATGTACCCTTTTTACGTTCTACTAATATAAAGTGCTTTACCTGTGCCTCATTCACTTATATCACCTCCGTATAATTAAATCTGGCTCATACTGAGTATATCTTCCAGCATATATACCCTGTTAAAAGGAAACGAAAAATAATATCCATCAACGATATCTTTAGTTTTATTTATCATATCAACTGCCAGTTTTACTCCGGCAGCCTCTCCTTCTTTTTTAGTCATATCTTCACTATATCTTGAAAGAACTTCATCAGTAACATCTATTCCTGCCATCTCATTTTTCATAAATGTTGCATTTTTAAGACTGACAAGTGGCATAATACCACATAATATACGCGCACCTGTTTCTTTTTTTATGGTACTAAGACGTTTAATATCTTCATCAGAAAAAACTGGCTGTGTCATAAAAAAAGCTGCTCCTGCTTCCATTTTTTTCTTAACGCGGGATATCTCTATATCAAGTCTTTTGCTTCCCTGGCTAATAGCACCGCCATATACAACAGGCTCATACTTAAACTGATCTTCGTTCATATCTTCTATGATATTCATAAGTCCTACAGAATCAAAATTAAACACGCTCTTAACGCTGCTTCTTATCATCTGAGGAATAGGATCTCCTGTTATCACAAGGAAATTATTAATTCCATTAATATGTGCACCTAGAAGCTGTTATCTTATAACTATGGCATTCTTATCCCTGCAGCAAAGATGAGGCATAACACACATTCCTGTCTGACGTGACACCTTAGCTGCTATCAGAATAGAGTCAGCTCTCGTTCTGCCAGATGGTGAATCAGGAAATGTTAGTACATCAACTCCTTTTTCCTTTAAATAATGTGCTGCATCCATAAGCTTGTCAGCATTACTATCAAAAGGAGGTGCAAGTTCAACAGCTATGAGCTTCTTTCCTTCTTTACCACAATAAAAAGCACTATTTTTAACTGGTGATGAACGTATCATTTCAGATATATTTTTTATATAATCCGGTGTTGTTCCACAGCAGCCACCAACTATATCTGCACCTGCCCTGACAAGATCACATACCTTTTGTGAATAATATTCTATATTCTTATCCGAAAACACCATTCTTCCACTGATAACCTGAGGATATCCTGCGTTTGGAAGTGCAGTGAATATTTTTTTTGTGTATTTTCTATTCCTGCTTACAAACTGCTCCATATGTGCAGGACCAATGCCACAGTTAAATCCAACAGCATCTATACCATCTATTTCATCAGCCAGTGATATAAGCTTTCTTGCACTAAGTCCAGAACTGCTGTATCCATACTGATTAATAGCAAACTGCACTATAATAAAGGCATCCTTTGGAACAGCCTTGATTGCTTCTATAATATGGGAAATGTCAGAAAATGTTTCAAACACATATATATTAACCCCCAGCTTAGCAAACGTGTTTACTATCTGGACGTATTCATTCTCTGTTATCTGACGGTCAAACATATTATCGTTAGGTATAGGTCCTATATCTGCTGCAATATAAACATCCTTTCCAGATAATAAAGCTGCCTGTCTGGCGTTTTGCACAGCTGCTTTAATATTGGCTCTTACACCTTCTATATCAGTATCAAGATTAATCGTATTACTGGCAAATGTATTAGTTCTTAAAAGTCTGGCACCAGACTCAATATACTCCCTGTGGATAGCCGTAATTCTGTCCTTATAGTTTATATTATCTTTTTCGGGAAGCTCACGTGTATCATATAATCCAGCATAATATGTACCAAACGCTCCATCCGTTATAAGTATATTATCCTTAAGATAATCTCTTATATTATCCATATATATATCTATCTCCTGTCAAATAAATAATAAGATGCCGGCAGCCAAATATTTAATCCCTGCATCAAAAAAATGTCCTTTATCATAGTCACGTACCATAATACAAAGATTATGGGGGCTACATAGTGTATGCCCCCATAACTATCCTGTGTTTATTATATAATAGAATGATATATGTGTCAAAAGCAAATTTCAACACACATACAAACAAACATATTGTTTAAAACATTAATGCGTAAGGAAGAACATTAACAAAAATAATACAGCAATAATCCATGTAAATGCTTTAACTTCCTTAGCCTTACCTGAAAATACCTTAATCAGAACATAAGATAAAATACCAAATGCAATACCATAGCTTATGTTATATGCAAAAGCCATAAATGCAATAGTCAAGAAAGCAGGAACAGCTACAGAAATGTCTTTCCAGTCAATGTCTGCAACTCCACCCATCATAAGTACACCTACATATATAAGTGCTGCTGCCGTTGCACATCCTGGAATAAGTGCTGCTATAGGACTTAAAAACATGGCAACAAAGAAAAGGCAGCCTGTTGTAAATGCTGAAAGGCCTGTTCTTCCACCCTCAGCTACACCTGATGTTGACTCAACGAAGGTAGTAACCGTTGATGTACCACATATAGCACCAACACATGTAGCTATGGCATCTGATAACATAGCCTTTTCAAAGTTAGGAACTTGTCCATCCTTATCGAGTAAATTGCCTCTTGAACATGCACCATATAAAGTTCCGAGAGTATCAAACATGTCTACCATACAGAAAGCAAGTGCTGTTGTTGCAATAACAAGCACAAGATCTGCGCTTGAATGGTCCTCTAGATAACCTGAGAAATTAAACCCTTCTGTAAACACCTTACCAAACGACTCAGATGCCCAGTCACCAAAGGCTGCAAAAGGATTAAGAGTCATACCATCAAAAAAGCCATCGTAAAACCCTGGCACTGTAAAACCTAGTACATAATAGATAATACTTCCACCAAGAATACCCCAGAGTACTGACCCCTTTATTTTCCTGACAGTCAGTACAGCTATAATAATAAGTGCCATAATAGTAACAAACTTAGGCATAATATCAGTCCATGTTGCGTTACCATTAAGAATGTTAAAAGATGAAAGATTAACAAGTGTTGATTCATCATTAACTATAATTCCAGCATTCTGTAATCCAAGAAATGCAATAAAAAGACCAATACCAGCTGAAATAGCCTTTCTTACGGCATCAGGAATAGCCGTAAAAAGCTTTGTGCGGATACCTGTCAATGTAAGAATTATAAATACTATACCATCTAATAATACGAGCACGAGTGCATTAGCATAGCTGAGTCCAAAATTAAAGCATGCTGTATAAACAAAAAATGCATTAAGGCCCATGCCTGAAGCTAAGCCAAGCGGAAGATTGGCAAGAAATGCCATAGCAAAAGTACCAGCTACTGCTGATAATGCTGTTGCGATATATATCGCATTATAAGATACCTCTGGTAAAGCCGAAAACATACCTGCGTTTACCATAAGTATGTAAGCCATGGCCATAAAAGTTGTAATACCAGCAAGAATCTCAACCTTTACTGTAGAGCCATGCTCTTTTACTTTAAAATACTTTTCCATTATAAATGCTCCGTTTCTATAAATATATTGCTATTAATTATATCATACAATATGTAATCTGGCTATATGATTTTTAGTATTTCACTGACAATTTCCTCAGTTTTTGATGACTTGTATTGAAAAAAATACGTTATTAATTATATCCAACAGAAAATCCCCCTTAAAGTAGGATGTAAATATTGTGTACTATGATAATATGAAAATATGCTTAACATATATATCCGGAATTGATGTAAGCATATTTTCATATAACCTGCATAATAAGATTTTTAACCATAATATCTTATTTTATAGTACGTGAACAGGTTATCTTTGTAAAAAGTTATCTATATAAAAAGAAAGCCTGTTAGCAGCTGGGGAGATCTGCTATACACGCTTTCTTTTTTATATTTATATGTTTATTTATATCATTCAGCCAGTTCTTTTATATTCTTAAGAACATCATCTACATTATATGGCTTTGTAACAAACTTTTTCGCTCCTATTTTTAAAGCCTTAATAACCTTATTCTGCTGTCCTGCTGCTGTAATCATGATAACTTTAGCATCAGGATTATAATCCATAATTCTTTCAAGACATTCAATACCATCCATATTAGGCATTGTAATATCCAATGTAACTATATCTGGCTCATACTGCTTATATGCAAGTTCACCTTCAAAACCATCAGATGCTTCTGCGACTATACAATAACCGGCTTCTTCTAATATATCTCTTAACATCATTCTAGACATTCCAGAATCATCCACTATAAGTACTGTTGTTTTTTCACCTGTCTCATCAACACTACCTTCCTTAACTGCCATCTTTCTTGTAACCGGCATCTGTCCTATGCTCACATCACTGTCTACTGCAATATACAATGAAACCTCTTTGCCATTAATGTATATAGGCAATACATAGGCACTGCCTTTTGCAATCTGATTCTCGTATGAAAACTGTGGAAGAATCTCGACTTGAATATCCAGCAGCTATCTTTATAAATCCATCTGGATCATCCTTTACGGCAAAGCCTATGACTGTATTAATATCGCCTTCACATTGCTGTCCGGAAAAAGCTCTGTAATCAAAATTGTTAACATGTTCTATTTTTCCGATATAATAATTATCTGTAACAAATCTTGTTATATTTCTTAAAGCAAGTGCGGCTATTCTTGTAACATAAGGATTAGCGGCATAAGCAAACATAGGAACTATACTGTCTATATCTTCGCTCTTAAGTGACTCAAGTTCTTCAAATGTAAATCCTATGCTTTTCCTGAAATCCTCTATGTATAACTCTATCTTATCCTGCTTAATACCTGTAACCTCTTCAAGCACCTGGATAAACTTAATATATGGACTGGCCTGTTTTGAAAGTATCATATCAAGCTGTTCTTTAGTGATATATCCCTCTTCAACTGCTATATCACCAAACCTTGCATCCTTTTGTGTCTGAAGTATATTAATCCTTTCAGCTTTTTCCTTTGTAAGGATACCTTCTGAAACAGCAATAAGACCAAGCTTTGCACGAGTTTTTTCTACTTTTGCAAGAATATCCTCATATTGTTCCTCACTAATAATATCACTCTCAATAAGATATTTTCCAAATAACTGACTAAACATAAAAACTATCCTCCAAGATTTCAATATATTATATCTGATAACTGATTAATTTAGTCTATTTTAACACATATGATATTAAAAATGAATAACTTTTTTGTTTTTATGACGAGATTTATAAACAATTTCACAAAAGTTTTCAAGCTTTCCCAAAATAAAAAAGATGCAATAGTCTATATTGCACCTTTTTAATATCATTTTTTATCCAAGAGGACATGTGATCCTGAACATTTCTTCTATTATGTGATGTAAAAGCTGTGCAGTCTGTGTATCAGCAAGTCTGTAATATATTTCCTTGCCATCCCTTCTGCTGACTATCAGTCCACTCTTTTTTAAAAGCTTAAGATGATGTGATACTGCCGGATCACTCATCTGCATAGCTGCAGCTATATTACTGACACATTCCTCACAATGGCACAGCAGCCATAATATACGTATTCTGCTGCCATCACTAATCTGCTTGAATACCTCACACACTCCTCTGAATCTGGCATTCTTTCCAGCACTTTTTCTATATTCTGTCCATGATCATGTGGAAGATTAACTCCTGACATGCGTATCTCCTTTTGTCAACATATTAATATTTTACTAATCTAATCCTTATATACAAGGCATCTTGTAGCATTAAGCACAGCAAGCACCATAACACCTACATCTGCAAATATAGCAATCCACATATTAGCTATACCTATAGCACCTAAAAACAGACATATAAACTTAACCATAAGTGCAAACACTATATTCTGGTGTACAATTTTTAAAGTCTTTGCTGATATATTCATAGCTGTTGCTATCTTAGAAGGATCATCATCCATAAGTACTATATCTGCTGCCTCAATAGCCGCATCAGAACCAAGCGCTCCCATAGCTATGCCAATATCTGCCCTTGAAAGCACAGGCGCATCATTGATTCCATCTCCAACAAAGGCAAGTACTTCATTCTTCTCTTTTTCATCAAGAAGTTTTTCGACCTCAAAAACCTTATCTGCAGGAAGCAATTCACTTTTAACAACATCTACCCCTATCTGCTTTCCTACGGCATCAGCAACCTTCTTTGAATCACCTGTAAGCATAACAACTTTCTTTACTCCTGCTTTCTTTAAGTCTTTAACCGCCTTTGCAGATGTTGGCTTAATTATATCTGATATGATTATACAGCCTGCATATACGCCGTCAATTGACACATACACAAGTGTTCCTGTTTTTTTATCTATAAAAGACTGCGTAGGTGTTGTGTCTATGCCATATTGTTCCATAAGCTTTTTATTTCCTACAAGAATCTTTCTGCCTTTTATATCTGCACACACACCATGTCCGCTTATCTCTTCTATATCAGATATAACATTAGTATCAATATTCTTATTATATGCATTCCTTATACTCTTGCTTATAGGATGCGTAGAATAACTTTCTGCATATGCTGCCAGTTTAAGAAGTTCTTCTTTTTGATATGAATTAGCGGTAACAACATCCGTAACCTCAAATACACCCTTTGTAAGTGTTCCGGTTTTATCACATACGATATATTTTGCCTTTGATAAAATCTCAAGATAATTAGAGCCTTTTATAAGTATGCCTCTTGAAGATGCTCCACCTATTCCCCCAAAGAAACTAAGCGGAATAGATATGACTAATGCACAGGGACAGCTTATAACAAGTGTTGTAAGTGCTCTTATAATCCACTTAGACCACTCAGAGGAATTCCCCATAACAAGATTGACTACCGGTGGAATAACAGCAAGTGCAAGTGCTCCTATACATACAGCTGGCGTATACACTTTTGCAAATCTTGTTATAAAATTTTCTGAACGTGATTTCTTCATACTGGAATTTTCTACCAGGTCAAGTATTTTAGATACTGTTGAATCACCAAATTCTTTATCTGTCTTAATCTTAAGAAGCCCTGTAAGATTAACACAGCCACTTATAACCTCTTCACCCTCTTTAGCACTTCTTGGTACACTTTCGCCTGTAAGGGCACTTGTATTAAGTGTAGAGCTTCCCTCTACTACAATGCCATCAATAGGAATCTTTTCTCCTGGTTTAACAACTATAACGCTGCCAACCTCAACATCATCAGGATCAACCTGTTCTAACTTCCCATCAACCTCAATATTAGCATAATCAGGTCTTATATCCATAAGTGCTGTGATATTCTTCCTGCTTTTTCCAACTGCATAGCTTTGAAACAGTTCTCCTATCTGATAAAACAGCATAACTGCCGTTCCCTCAACATATTCGCCAAGAGCTATAGCACCAACTGTTGCTATTGCCATAAGGAAGTTCTCATCAAATACCTGTCTGTTAAATATCCCATATACAGCCTTTTTTAATATATCATATCCAATAATAAAATATGGAACAAGAAAAGCGATAAGTTCTACATACTTATTAACATTAACAAAATGAAATACCAGTTTAAGAAGAATAATCAATACCGAAGCAATTATTATTCTTATAAGCACCTTTTTTTGTTTCTTAGTCATATAAACCACAACCTTTCATATCAATCAGATTCAGCTTATAAAAAAATCTCACAATCTGATTCTACCTTTTTGCAGTTCTTTAAAACCTCCTGCATAACTGTATCAGCTGCTGCACCATCCTCGAATTCAACTTTCATCTTCTGTGTCATAAAAGAAACTGTGGCATCCTTAACACCACTTGTTTTCTTAGCTGCCTCCTCCATCTTTAAAGCACAGTTAGCACAGTCTACTTCGATTCCATAAGTCTTCTTCATAATAAATACCCGCATATATTGTATATGCTTACCCTTTCTTTACAATTCTATAACAAAAATATATAGTCTGATTCATATCGAACCATTTCTTATATAAACATTTAAACAAATGTTTAAGTGTTTGTCAATAGCTAATTAAATATTTTCCGCTTAGTGATAAACTTTATCTTTAACCAAAAATAACCAAAAAAGTCTTATCGTACCCACACGATAAGACTTTTAAACCTTTTACCGTAAAATTATTACGCTTTAGTCATTATTAGATTTATTTTTTAAGACCTGCTTTACTAATACTTTTTATTTCTTTAACAAGTTCGTTAGAAACACCTACTATTCTGTCTGTAGATGATTTGCAGCTGGCCATGACGTTCTCCAGATTCTTCATATTATCCCTTGTTATCTTTCCGCTTTGTGCATTCTGTTGTGCAAACTCTGTAAGATTATCAACTCCTAAAGCTATATTATTCTTATGTTCTTCAAGATCATCTACTTCACCTGTTATTCCACCTATTGCATCTCCAACACGGTTTATTTCTGAATTAAGTGTTCCAAATATAGCCTCTGTATCCTTAATCTTTGCATCCTGCTTTTCAAATGCATCTGTTACCTTCTTAACTGTCTCAACACTTATATCAGAATTCTCAATAAGGCCATTAACTATGTTATTAATATGCTCAGTTGATTCCCTTGACTGGTCTGCAAGTGCTCTTATCTGTTCAGCTACTACGGCAAATCCTCGTCCATTCTCACCTGCTCTTGCTGCTTCTATGCTGGCATTAAGTGCAAGAAGATTCGTCTGGTTTGATATACCAGCTATAATCTCTGTTACTTTTCTTATCTCCTGTGCAGATTCGTTTGTACGCTGTGTTTCTTTGCTGACCTCTTCCATGGCGTGTCCGCTTTTCTCACTTATACATATAAGTTCTTTCATGATGTCTGCCGCTTTATCGTTACATTCAGTAACGGTATCCACGCTCTCCTTAAGCCCTTCAATATTCTTATGTATATTATCTACAGCCCTGCTTATTGAATCAGTTTTCACCTTTATATCCTCTACCTTATCCACCTGGACTGTTGTATTACCTGTGATTGTATCTACTGCCGAATTAGTATTGTTTACAACTTCCTGCATCTGGCTGAACATTTTGACAAACTCTTCTGATACCTGTTCAAGCTCAGTTGTTGCCGTTCTTATTGCCGATATAGTGTTTGTTATACCACCAAACGTATTCTGGATATTACGTACCAGTTCTCCTGTCTCATCATTTCTTAAAGATAACTTCTGAAGTTTTTCATTAACCTTTTCATTTGCTTTATCATCTGCTGAAATTCCTGTTATCGCAGCCCTTATAGGAATAACAACACTCCTTATAACACTAATAATACGCAAAAGAACTATGCCAAATACTATAAGCATAATAATAAATGCTGGTAAAACCCCAATAATATTATTGTTTAACAAAATAAAGATAACTATCATGACTATAAGCAAAGGTGCAAAAAATGCAGCTGCCATCATAATAAGTTTCCTGCCTGTTTTAGCTTTATTTTCCATAATTTCCTCCATTCTGGAGTATCATATATACCCCATTTAGTATTAACATTGTATTAAATTTTCTATAGCTCAGAAATTCTAGTTTTAATTTTCATTATTCAGTTTTTCATCATTGACGTATCTTTTTTCAAAT
>OGFV01000445.1_pt1 | contig 13896 bp, 7 predicted proteins | sample 1571131 | NCBI WGS metagenome assembly OGFV01 (sample SAMEA2582044, study PRJEB24529) | metagenome | biome: Human gut stool | place: China | collected 2011
ACTACGAGTACCCCCTGTGCATGACCGCACACTGCATGGCCGTCAACATGACCAAGGTCAAGGAAGTGGGCGCTGACAAGTATCTCGACACCGATAAGCACACCTGGAGCACCGAAGGCTTCCTGAACACTGTTGACGCTCTGTACAAGGGCGGCTACGAGAACGTGGCGGCCATCTACTGCGGCGGTCAGGGCGGCGACCAGGGTACCCGCGCTATTATCAATAATATGTACGGCGGCACCTTCACCGACGACGCTCACACCAAGTACACTGCAGACTCTGCCGAGAACATCAAGGCCATTCAGGCACTGTACGACACCGACGGCATCAACTTCGACGCTTCCATCGCTGGCGGCGACGAGATCACTCTGTTCCGCAACGGCACGCTGCAGATGGCTTTCTGCTGGAACATTGCCCAGCAGCTCAACAGCGACAACAACGATGCCGGCCTGACCAACAGCGGCGACGAGATCATGCCCATGGCATTCCCGACTGCAAGCGGCGACCCGAAGCTCTGCGGCGGCATCTGGGGCTTTGGCATCTTCGATAATGGCGATGAGGCCAAGGTCAAGGCAGCCAAGACCTTCATTGAGTTCATCGCTGCTGACCCTGACCAGGTGAAGGACAGCGTTCTGGCTTCCACCTACTTCCCGGTCCGCGCCAGCGTGGGCGACATCTACGCCGACAACGCCATCATGAGCGAGTACACCAAGTTCATGGCCTATCTGGGCGACTACTACCAGATCACTCCGGGCTGGGCAACTGCCCGCACCGAGTGGTGGAACATGCTCCAGCGTGTAGGCACTGGCGAAGACGTTGCCACTTCCGTTGCAACCTTTGTCCAGAACGCCAACGCAGCCGCAGCCGCCGAAGCCTGAGCTTTTCCGCCTGAGGGCAAATAAGTAATGACTGCCCCTCCCTCGAACATCCCGGCGAGGGAGGGGCATTTTGTGTAAGACAAGCACCCAATCAGAACGAAAGGTCTGGTGATTTCTTTGGCTGCAAAGACTGCAAGCATCAAAGAGCCGAAGCGCAGCAGCGCACTGGTTCGGCAGGAGACCATCGCTTCCTACCTGTTCCTTCTGCCCAGCCTCATCTTTTTTCTCGGCTTCGTCATTTACCCCATGATACTCTGCGCGGTCACGAGCTTTTTTGACTCGACCATGAACCGTGCCGACGTCTTTGTGGGTTTTGCCAACTACGCAGAGCTGTTCGCAGACCCCATCTTCATCGGCGCTTTGCGCAACACCTTCATCATCGTGGTCGTCTCGGTGCCTGTGACCTGTGCGTTCTCGCTGTGGGTCAGCTCGGCCATCGTCGATTTGCCCGAGTGGGCCACCAGCCTCTTCCGCTGCGTGTTCTATCTGCCGGTCGTCACCGGCTCGGTGGCTGTCACCGTCGTGTGGAAGTGGATGTACAACAACTACTACGGTATCTTCAACTATCTGGGCAAGGCTGTGGGCCTCATCGACAAGAACATCAACTGGCTGGGCGATGAAAAATACGCTCTGGGCTGCATCATCCTCATCCTGCTCACTACTTCTGTCGGCCAGCCCATCGTGCTGTACGTTTCCGCACTGGGCAACGTAGACCAGTCCATCGTGGAAGCCGCTGAAGTGGACGGTGCCACCGATTTCCAGTGCTTCTGGCGCATCAAGTGGCCCGCCATCATGCCTACCACCCTGTACATCCTGGTCATCACTAAGATCAACTCCTTCCAGTGCTTCGCACTGATCCAGCTGCTGACCTCCGGCGGCCCCAACCACAGCACCGATACCATCATGTACTACATCTACTACACTGCATTCAAGCTCTACCGCTATGGTTACGGCAACGCAATGGGCGTTGTGCTGGCCGTTATCATCGCCATCCTGTCGGCTGTCCAGTTCAGGTTTGGCAGTCAGGATAATTAAAGGAGGTGCCGGGCAATGACTGCAACTGCAAAAAAACAGAAACCGTTGAAGCGTCACCCCAGCAAGCTGAAAAAGATGAGCGCTTACATGATACTGACCCTCATTCTTATCAGCATCGTGGCCGTGCTGTTCGCGTTCCCGCGGTACTGGATCATCACCGGTTCCTTCAAGACCGGCGCGGCCATCAACTCCACGACCCCCGAGTGGTGGCCCAGCCAGTGGGTGCTGACCAACTACCAGAAACTTTTCGCAGGCAAGAGCGCACCCCTGTGGCAGCTGGCCGTGCCCTTCAGCCACTCTTTCAGCGCGGATGGAGAGCCGATCTATTTCTCCGTCGGCCCAACTGCTCCGGCCGCGCTGCGCTGGATGATAAACACAGTGTTCATGGCCGTCATGTCCATGATCCTCACCTGCATCACCGCCGCAATGGCAGGCTATGCGCTGGCAAAAAAGCGCTTCGTCGGCCGCAAGCTGCTCTTCACCCTCATCGTCTGCGCAATGGCCCTGCCCAAGCAGGTCATCCTCATCCCGCTGCTGCGTGAGATGAGCGCACTGAACCTTTACAATACCATCTGGGCCGTCATTTTCCCCATCGTGGGCTGGCCCTTCGGCGTCTTTTTGATGAAGCAGTTCAGTGAGGGCATCCCGCTGGCTATGCTTTTCGCATTCATCATGATGCGTCTTTTCAACGTGACCGCCAATCTGATGAGCCTCGGCGCCATCGACTTCGGTATTGTGGTAGATGGTTCCATTGTCATACTGGAAGGTATCCTGGCACACATCTACAGCAAGCAGTTCCGCGGACGGACACTGACCCGCAAAGAGATGGACGAAGAAGTGGAAAAAGGCGCTTCCGGTGTAGTCCGCTCGGCTACATTCGCCGTACTGATTATTCTCATCGTGTTCTTCCCGATACTGACTCTGAACGGAATCGAAGGAAAATACTTCACTCCAATGGCCAAAACCCTGGTGTTCTGCATCATCGGCGCCTTGATCCTGTCACTGACATACGTCCCTATGATGGCGTCGCTCTTCCTGAAACATGCCATCGTAGTGAAGCCGACACTTGCCGACCGATTCTTCGAGCAGCTGAACAAACTCTACCAGCGTTGCCTGCATGCCTGCCTGCATCACAAAGCACGCACCGTAGTCATTGCTTTTGCCGCACTGATCGGCTCCCTCTTCCTCTTCACCCGTCTGGGTGCCGAGTTCATCCCGACACTGGACGAAGGCGACTTCGCCATGCAGATGACCTTACCCGCCGGCAGTTCGCTTTCGGAAAGTATCAAACTCTCCGAAGAAGCGGAAAAGACATTGATGGATCAGTTTCCCGAAATCAAGCACGTAGTGGCGAAGATCGGTACGGCAGAAGTCCCCACCGACCCGATGGCAGTGGAAGACGCCGACGTGATGATCATCATGAAACCTTTCAAGGAATGGACCAGTGCAACGAGCCGTGCGGAAATGGTAGAGAAGATGAAAGAAGCGCTCGAACCCCTCTCGGAACGTGCCGAGTTTAACTTCTCGCAGCCGATACAGCTCCGGTTCAACGAACTGATGACAGGTGCGAAAGCCGATATTGCAGTCAAGTTATACGGCGAAGACACGCACGAACTTTATCAGAGGGCAAAGGAAGCCGCCACGTATGTAGAGAAAGTGCCGGGGGCAGCAGACGTCATCGTAGAGCAGACGATGGGATTGCCTCAGCTGGTTGTCAAATACAACCGCGGCAAGATAGCCCGTTACGGCATCAATATCGAAGAACTCAACACGATTATCCGGACAGCCTATGCCGGAGAAGCCAGCGGTGTGGTTTTCGAAAACGAACGGAAGTTCGACCTTGTCGTACGTCTGGATCAGGAGAAAGTGGCAGACTTAAATCTGGACAAGCTCTTTGTGCGTACTTCCGAAGGCATTCAGATTCCGGTCGGCGAGGTGGCAAGCATCGAACTTGTCAGCGGTCCGTTGCAGATCAACCGCGACGCTACCAAACGCCGTATCGTGATTGGTGTGAACGTACGCGACGCGGACATTCAGCAAGTAGTAGCCAACATCCAGAAGACACTGGACAAGAACATCAAACTGCAACCGGGCTACTACTTCGAATACGGCGGTCAGTTTGAGAACCTGCAAAACGCCATCAATACGCTGATGATCGTCATTCCGGTAGCACTGATGCTGATTCTGCTGATCTTGTTTTTCGCTTTCAAGAACATTACTTATACATTGATGGTATTCTCCACCGTCCCGCTGTCACTTATCGGAGGTATCGTAGCCCTCTGGCTGCGCGGACTCCCGTTCAGCATCTCGGCAGGAGTCGGTTTCATCGCCTTGTTCGGTGTGGCTGTACTGAACGGTATCCTGATGGTGAACCATTTCAACGAACTTCGTAAACGAAATAAATATGCTATGACTACCAACCGAATCCTCACTCTGGGCACCCCGCATCTGCTGCGCCCCGTATTCCTCACCGGACTGGTCGCCTCGCTGGGATTTGTCCCGATGGCAATCGCCACTTCCGCCGGTTCCGAAGTACAACGCCCGCTGGCTACGGTCGTCATCGGCGGACTGATTATCTCTACCGTGCTGACTTTGCTTATCATTCCGGTATTCTACAAGATTGTCAACTCATTCGCTGTATGGAGACGTCCCGGAAGCAAGTTTCATCTGCCGTTCTTCGTCATCCTGCCGTTATTGCTGCTGATTCCTTCTTTCGCCTCAGCGCAGCAACCGGAAGCGGTCAGTCTGGAACAGGCCATCGAGATAGCCAAACAAAATCATCCGAGACTGAAAATAGCCGCCAATGCCATCCGTCAGGCAAAAGCCACTCGCGGAGAGATTGTCGAGGCAGCTCCCACCTCATTCAGTTACTCATGGGGACAACTCAACGGAGAAAACAAGAAAGACAAGGAACTTGCCTTCGAACAGAGCCTCGGTTCGCTGCTGACTCCGTTTTACAAGAATGCACTGGTCAGCCGACAGGTAAAGACAAGTACTTATTACCGCCGGATGGTGGAAAAAGAAGTGATAGCAGAAGTAAAACGGGCATGGGCTTACTATCAATATGCCGCTAACCTCTGCTCCATGTACCGTGATCAGGACAAGATGGCGGAAGAGTTGAAACGTATCGGCGAAATACGTTATCAACAAGGAGAAATCACCCTGCTCGAAAAGAACATGATGACGACTACCGCCGCCGACCTGCACAACCGCTGGTATCAGGCACAGGAAGAGGAAAAGACGGCACTGGCACGTTTCCAGTGGTGCTGTTATGCCGACAGCCCGATTGTGCCGGCAGATTCGACCTTGTCTCTCTTTTATACCACCCTTTCGGACGGTAATCTGTCCGAAGCGCATACCGGATACTTCCGGAGTCAGGCGGAAGAAGCGAAAGCAATGCTTCATGTAGAACGCAGCCACTTCTTTCCGGAGATCAGCATAGGGTATACCCGTCAGGACATTCTTCCCTTGAAGAATCTGAATGCATGGATGGTGGGCGTCTCCTTCCCCGTTTACTTCCTGCCCCAGAAAAGCAAGGTGAAGCAAGCCAGACTGGCTGCCGCTTCGGCACAGATTCAGGCAGATGCCAACATCCGCGAACTTCGCAATAAGGTGATGGAACTGGAAGCCTCCCTCCGACGATACAACGAGAGCCTGCGCTATTATACTACTTCCGCTCTCAAAGAAGCGGAAGAACTGACCAAAGCCGCCAACCTGCAACTGCAACAGAGCGAAACGGGCGTTGCCGAATACATACAGTCCGTCACGACGGCACGGGACATCCGGCGAGGGTATATCGAAACCGTCTATCAGTATAACATTGCCGCTCTGGAACATGAATTGTTTGAATAAATGGAGAGTTTTAATGAACAATTTCCCTGTTAATATAGAAGATTATTTTGCAAGAGTACTTAATATAAAAATGTGTATGAGAAAGATATTTTACCCCATCCTTCTGCTCGCCTTAATAGCCTGCAAGGGACAACAACAAACAGCGGATTCCGAGTCTGTGGCGGACCCTGCAACAGAAAGCGTGAATCCGGAAATGGGAAAAAACAATAGTCAAAGCGACGCCGATGCCACTGCACAGCCCGAAGTGGATGCAATCACTTCCGCTACTTCCCGCCCCAATCAGGTTTCGTTCAACGGCCGGATCGTCCTTCCGCCCCAACGGCAGGCAACCGTCGCACTGACTATCGGCGGAGGGATCAAAAACACTTCCTTACTCCCCGGACAACACGTTACCAAGAATTCTGTAATCGCCACTTTGGAGAATCCGGAGTTTATCACCCTCCAACAGACTTATCTGGACAGCCACGCACAAACAGAATATCTGCGTATGGAATACGAACGGCAAAAGAATCTCTCTGCCGAACAAGCGGCTTCGCAGAAGAAGTTCCAACAAAGCAAAGCGGATTATCTTTCGATGAAAAGCCGTCAGGATGCTGCCGCCGCACAACTTTCGCTTTTGGGCGTGAATCCGGAAACACTGCTTCGGGATGGCATCCAGCCGCTTCTGGAAGTAAAAGCTCCTATCAGCGGATATGTGGTCAATGTAGCTATGAACATGGGAAAGTACATCAATCCGGGAGAAGCTCTCTGCGAAGTGATTGATAAAAGCGCACCGATGCTTTGCCTGACTACCTACGAAAAAGACCTTGCAGATATGCAAACAGGCAGTCCCGTACAATTCCGTGTCAACGGCATGGGTACACAGACGTTCAACGGCACGGTCATCTCCATCGGACAAAAAGTGGACGAAGTGAACCGCTCACTCGAAGTATACGCTTCCATCAAGGAGACGAATCCGCAGTTCCGACCGGGGATGTACGTCACGGCACATATCCAAAAACAATAATCTGCCGTGCAGCGACAGCCATTCATCATGCATAATTCGTAATTAACCATTATCTTTGCAACATGGTATTGAAAGCTATCAATAAAGATAAGTATTTCCTGTCCACGGTCATCATCTCGCTGATGGTGGCTGTGCTCATTCATTTTCCGGAATCGGTCTCTCTCTTCGACCGTTTCGAAAGCCATTCGCTTTTCCCGGGAATGAAGTTTATGGATGTGGCAAATGAAATTCTGTTTACCTTCGTTTCGTTACTCATACTTTTTGCCATCAATACGCGCTTGTTCCATTTCAACCAGGCGTCCATTAAAATAACGGCTGCAAAGATTCTGCTTTCCTTCATCCTGACATGGATACTCAGCAATCTGCTGGGACAAGTGTTTGTCTTCCTGCACCGGACATTCGACATTCCCGCCATCGATGCGATGGTACACCATTACCTCCATCCGTTGCGGGACTTCATCATGGCTTGCCTCGTCACCAGCAGTTGCTGCATCATCTACCTTGTCCGCCGCCAGCAACTGGTATTGATTGAGAACGAACAGTTACAGGCGGAAAACATCCGCAACCAGTATGAAGTATTGAAGAATCAGCTCAATCCGCACATGTTGTTCAACTCACTGAATACGCTGCGTTCACTGGTACGGGAGAATCAGGATAAGGCACAGGATTATATTCAGGAACTCTCGCGGGTACTGAGGTATACGCTACAAAGCAACGAATCGCAAAGTGTCAGCCTGCGGGAAGAGATGGAGTTCGCCTCTGCTTATATCTTCCTGCTGAAGATGCGTTTTGAGAACAACTTGCAGTTTGATATACAGATAGCCAAGTCTTTCGAAGACTACCGCCTCCCTCCGATGGCGGTACAGGTGTTGATAGAGAATGCCGTGAAGCACAATGAAATCAGCGACCGCAAACCACTGACTATCCATATCGTCACCAACAACGAGGGATATCTGTCCGTAAGCAACGACATTCAGCCCAAACGGACCGCTGCCTCCGGCACCGGCATCGGCCTTGTCAATCTCGCCAAACGCTACCGGCTATTATTCAAACAGGACATACAAATCACAGAGGACAAAGAGTTTTCCGTTTGCATTCCTCTTATTGATGAAGTACAATGAACGACAAGCCAAGTGTTATGAAAACAGTTATTATTGAAGATGAAAAAGCTGCTGTACGCAATCTGACTTCCCTGCTCAACGAAGTGAAACCGGAAGCTGAAATTATTGCCATACTGGACAGCATCAATTCCACCATCGAATGGTTCGGCATCCACCCGATGCCGGAACTCGTTTTTATGGATATTCACTTGGCGGATGGTTCTGCTTTCGAAATATTCGATCATATAAGCATCACCTGCCCCATTATTTTCACCACGGCTTACGACGAATATGCCCTGCGTGCCTTCAAAGTGAACAGTATCGACTACCTGCTGAAACCTATCGGCAAAGAGGACATCGAACATGCGTTTGAAAAATTGGACAACTTGCAGGATACCATCCCCGAAAACGGAAGCAGACGGGAAAATAAGGAAGAGGAACTACTTCACCTCATTCACTCGCTGAAAAAACAGGAGAATTACAAGACGCATTTCCTCATACCGATAAAAGGCGATAAGCTACTTCCTGTCTCGATCGACATGATTCAACTGTTCTATATCAAAGATTGTCAGGTAAAAGCTGTCTTAACGGACGGGGTGGAATACAACTTTTCTCTTACGCTGGATGAGTTGGTCGATTGTTTGAATCCTCGTCTCTTCTTCAGAGTCAACCGACAGTTTCTGATTTCAAGGGAGGCGATCAAGGATATCGATTTGTGGTTCAACAGCCGGTTGTCCATTAATCTGCGCCACTCCAGAATGACAGAGAAGATATTGGTAAGCAAAGCACGGGTAGCGGAATTTAAGGAATGGTTTTCGAGCAAAAAGTAAAACAAGCGGGACTATATTGAAATCCCACTATATGCATTCGTTCTTTATAAGTATCGGATATCAGTTCTAAAAATGGAAAGGATGAAGCCCAGCCTCATCCTTTCCATTTTTATCTTAATACCTAACCTTATTAAAACCCAATTGATGATTTATACTTCATCGTCTTCTCCGGTAAAGAAATCGAAGGAGGTACAGCCTCATCGGACACCGCCCGTTTGTAATTCGGCTTGCTGCTCATCACAAAACGAAGTTTCACTCCATCACGGATATCATCATACGTCAGGTAGGACTTATCGTACTTTTTACCATTGACATAAAGCTCCTTCACGTACAGGTTCTTCGGCGACCAGTTGTCCGCTGTCATTTCAATGTTTTTTCCATTACTCATCCGGACCGTAATAGCCTCTGCGCATGGCGAACCGATATTATAAATATTGCTGGACGGAGCCACCGGATAGAAACCGATGCAGTTGAACATATACCACGCAGACATCTGTCCGCAATCGTCATTACCACTCAATGCATCCGGTGTATTTCCGTAGAAACGGTCGACGATGGTACGTATCCACTTCTGACATTTCCACGGTTCTTTCAGGTAGTTGTAGAGGTATGCAACATGATGGCAAGGTTCATTTCCATGCCAATAGGCTCCGATACGCCCCTGTATATCATGTGCTCCGGGGATATCATCCGGCAGTTCTACCGTAAAAAGCTCATCCAGGCGTTTGCGGAACAGTTCCTTACCGGCCTCGTTGATATATCCCTGCACATCTTGCGGCACATACCAGGTATATTGCATCGTGAATCCTTCCGTGATATCACCCCAGCCATGTACCGATCCCGGACCCTGATAGGCAACCGGAGTAAACGGAGTGCGCCAGTCACCTTTGCTGTCGCGTCCGCGCATATATTTCGTTTCGGGATCAATCAAGGTCTGATAAGACAAAGCACGGTTGAGGAAATAATGATAATCGTCTTCTTTGCCTAATTTCTTGGCTGCCTGTGCGATGCAATAATCATCATAAGCATATTCCAGTGTCTTTGACACTGACTCCGCTTCCTTATCGAATGGTACATAGCCCATTTCACGATATTCCGGAAGGCAATCGTAGTTCGGATTCATCGCTGTGGTTTTCATCGCTTCGTATGCACGCTCGTAATCAAAGCCTTTCACTTCTTTCACGATCATATCCGCCAATACGGATACGGCGTGATAACCAATCATACACCAGGTTTCGTTGCCGTAGAAAGACCAGATAGGAAGCATCTTCTCCACACTCTTGTCGTAATGAGCCAACATAGAATTTGCAATGTCCGCATTCACCTCCTGCTGAACCAAGTTAAACCAGGGATGCAAAGCCCGATAGGTATCCCAAAGAGAGAACACCGTATAGTTCGTGAATCCTTCCGCTTTTTCTATGTTCTTGTCTAGTCCGCGGAACTGCCCGTCCGAATCCTGAAAGATAAACGGATGCAGAGCGGCATGATAGGCGGAAGTATAAAACGTTTCCTTTGTCTTTCGGTCAGCAGTCAACGTATATTTTCCAAGTTCCTTTTCCCAAAGGGCTTCCCCTTTCGCCCTTAACTCGTTGAAAGTTAATCCGTCGAGTTCCTTCATATTATTCCGGGCACCGTCTGTGCTGACTGCAGAGATGGCTGTTTTCACCGTCACTTCTTCTCCTGCTTTTGTATCAAAGGAGATACAAGCCATCAGATTCTTTCCCCAAGCTTCATAGCTGCTACGAAACCGGGAGGTATTGTAAATCACCGGTTTCTTATTCTGCATAAAGCGCAAGCCGGTCAACTTTTTAGAGAAAGTAGCCGTGAAATAGATATGCCGTTCCGGTCCCCAGCCTTTCACCAGTTTGTATCCGGTGATAGTCGAATCATTAATCATTCGCAGATTCGACCATTCGCAGGATTGCCAGAGCGTATGGTTCATATCAATCATGATGAACGCATTGTCCGACTCCGGATAAGTAAAACGGAACATACCGCTACGCACACCGGAAGTCATTTCGGCTTTGACTCCATAGTCTGCCAGTTCCACAGCATAATAATTGGGGGACGCCCACTCCTTATCATGTGAGTAACGCGAACGATAGCCTTGATCGGGATCTTCATGAGTACCGGGTTCCAGTTTCATTTCTCCCGTTCCGGGGATAAACAGAAAGTCGCCCAAGTCCGGAATACCTGTTCCGCTCAAGTGCGTCAAACTGAATCCCATCAATGTCAGATGATTGTATTTGTATCCGGAAGCTGCATCATAGAAGCGGCTGTCCGTATCGGGGCTTATCTGGATTCCCCCGAAAGGAATCTGTGCACCGGGATAAACATTTCCATAACCATCCGTACCGACAAACGGGTTCACGTAGTCCGTCAGCTTTTCAGTTTGAGCCATGCCCGGCAAGATACTCACCAGACACGACCAAACCAAAAACAACCTTTTTCTACCAACTTTATTAACCATATCCAATCGTATATTACACCTGTATATCACCTACGGCAACCTGATATTCATGCCATAGTTCATCTATGCTATATTCCGTTCCCAAGATATGCTTGATAGCTCCGTCAAACGACCAGGGAATCACCTCCAGTGTGCTGCGGTTAAACTTACGCAGGAATTCAGGATCTTTATTGTCGCGCAACCAGACGAAGAAATAACCTGCCGTCCGATAACCGTCCATGTAGTTTCCTCCTTTCGGACGGGCATTCGGTCCGTCGAATCCGCCGTTGGCTACACGTACGGCATCTGCCATTCCTTCAATAAATGCCCAGAATACACGATTGGTTCCGTAAGAGCCGATGCCTTGCGGTTCCAGCTGATAGGCGTGTGTCAGTTCGTGCAACAGTACCCCACGCGTTTCGAAGAACAGCTTTGCCGTATCGTTTTCCGCAAATGATTTCTCGATATGCCGTGTGCTGTAGAAGATAGTAACGTCTCCATTACCACCGCCTTTGGCAGAAATTCCTTCGATGTCTTCCAGTGTATAATGTATCTTGTTCACCGGAGTTATGCTGTCTTCCGGTGAGTTATAAAGAGTAGCCAATACAGTGCGTGCCTGCTCTTTGATATAAGACTCCGCATCCGGAATGATCCGGTGATAAATGTCCGAACCTTTTGTTTCCGAAGCTTTATCTTCGAACAAGACAGTTCCTACATTGTAGCTTTTCCATACGTCCGGTTTTGCTTCGGCTTGCTTCTTCGCACTTGCCGCACAAGCTCCCATGCCCACAATCAGGGCAATTGCATATACCAAATGTCTCTTTTTCATATTCTTTTCTTGATTATTTATTGATGCTGTTAATTGATTCCATTAGTTAATGAATAAGGTTTGTCCTGCACCGATACTCCACGACGTTTGTTGGGCGATGCCGACATTTTAAATTCCAATACGCCTCCTTTCAGGATATCCTCGTGTGTGATGTACATTTTATCATAAGACTCGCCGTTCAGTTTCAGTGACTGTACATAACGCTTCTTGTCGCTGACGCCCGGCGCTTTGATTTCCAGTGTCTTTCCGTTGGGAAGTGTCAGCTTCAGATAGGGCAGATAGGGAGCACCAAGGACATACTGGTCTGTACCCGGACAAACCGGATAGAAGCCCATCACAGAGAAAAGATACCATGCCGACATCTGTCCGCAATCATCATTTCCACCCAGTCCGTTGATGTCATTCTTATACATCTTGTTCAGGATTTCACGCAGCCAGTACTGTGTTTTCCACGGTTGGGAGGTCCATGCGTACAAATAAGGTACATGATGGCTCGGTTCATTGCCATGTACGTATCCACCTACCAGGCATTCTTCCGTAATATCCTCATTATGTTCATAGTACTTCTCCGGCAGATGCATGGAGAAGAGTTCGTCCAGTTTCTGTACGAATGTCTTTTCTCCTCCCATCAGGTCGATCATACCAAACACATCATGCGGTACATGAAAGGAGAAGTTCCATGAATTACCTTCGATAAAGCCTTCGCCGTAAGTTTGCAACACATCGAACTCTTTTTTGAATGTGCCGTCACTGTAGCGGGGACGGGCAAAACCGATGCTTGTATCATAGATGTTACGATAGTTGAGAGCACGTTTGCGGTAAGTATCCGCTATCTCTTTATTACCGGCTTTCAAGGCTGTCTGATAAATAGTCCAGTCGTCGTATGCATATTCCAACGTAGAGGAAGCTGCCGTACCACTCTTGTCCAGCGGGATATATCCCAGCTTCATATAATCGGCTACACCTTCATAGTAAGGTACCGTAGATGTGCTAACCATCGCCGATAATGCCTCATCCACATTTGAAAAAACTCCTTTGGTTATTGCATCCGCCAGCACAGACACAGCATGATAACCGCTCATACACCAGTTCTCATTTCCCATCAGGCTCCATATCGGCAACATGCCATGCACGCTCTGCTGTTCATGTTTGATCATTGATTCCACCATATCCGCATTGCGTTCCGGTTTCACCAGGTTAAGGAACGGATGTTCCGCGCGATATGTATCCCAAAGTGAGAATATAGTATAGTTAGTGAATCCTTTCGCCTGATGTATGTTATGATCCAGACCGCGATAGGAACCGTCTACGTCCATATACACGGACGGATTAATCATGGTATGATAAAGCGAAGTGTAGAACATCGCCTTCTGATCCGGTGTACCTTCTATTTCGAAATGATCCAGTTCATTGTTCCAGTCTGTCCGTGCAGCTTCCGCCAACTGTTCGAAGCTCTTTCCGGAAGCCTCGGCACGCAGGTTCTTTACAGCGCCTTCCGTGCTGACTGCCGACAAGGCTACCTTTACAACCAGTTCGGGATCTTTGGCCGTTTCGAAGTTAAAGTAAGCCACGATCTTTCGACCAGTGATTTCCGGGAAATTCTTCTCCAGCTTGAAACGACGCCAAAAGCCATTGTACAATACCTTTTCCTTATCCTTATATCCGTAATCCTTGATCGGCTGTGACAAGGAAATGGCAAAATAGGTATAATTCGTACGCGCCCATCCATTGGTGATACGATATCCGGTCAACAGAGTATCGTTTTCGACTCTCAAATTGGCCCATAGAACTTTGCCGTCATAATTATAAATACCATGCACCAGATCCAAAATCAAATGACCATCTTTTCCTTTCGGGAAGGTATATTTATGTATACCCGTCCGTTGTGTTGCTGTCAGTTGGGCCTTAATTCCATAA
>OGFV01000459.1_pt1 | contig 13472 bp, 10 predicted proteins | sample 1571131 | NCBI WGS metagenome assembly OGFV01 (sample SAMEA2582044, study PRJEB24529) | metagenome | biome: Human gut stool | place: China | collected 2011
ATGTCGGAGAAGATTGAAGTAAAACAGCCCCTATCGCAGTTTACTGATCCGGCTAAAGACTTTGTACATTCCATTATTCCGGATGATCAGGTCATTTCATCCATACTAGATCAAATTGGAGCAAACACACTAGTGTTTCCCCTGACTCCCAGAAACCTGACTACTGTTGATTTATCAGCCGAGTGGGTGCTCTTTTCCGGTGGTAAACGTTTTCGTGCCACCAATATCGGAAGAACGATGGTTGATTTGGCACGAGAAAGCCGGGCACAGGTGTCGGCCAACCAGCAAAACCTGTTGGTTGAAAGTTATTATGGGCTTCGGCTGGCACAACAAATAGTAACTGTTCGTGAAGAAACTTATAACGGATTGAAGAAACATTATGAAAATGCCTTGAAATTAGAGGCAGCAGGAATGATTGACAAAGCAGGCAGACTTTGCGCCCAAGTGAATATGGATGAAGCTAAACGAGCATTGGAAGCTGCGCGGAAAGAAGAAACAGTAGTGCAAAGTGCTTTGAAAGTCTTGTTGAATAAAAAGGATACAGATGCTAATATCATTCCTACCTCTCCCCTTTTTATGAATGACTCACTACCGCCTAAAATGCTTTTTGATCTTTCTGTCAACAGCGGAAACTATACGCTCAATCAATTACAGTTACAGCAACATATTGCCAAACAAGAAGTACGGATTGCTCAAAGCGGGTATCTGCCGAATATAGCCCTTTTCGGAAAACAGACCTTGTATTCGCATGGTATTCAGAGTAATTTGTTGCCACGTACCATGATAGGTATTGGTTTTACATGGAATCTCTTTGACGGACTGGATCGGGAGAAGAAGATCCGGCAATCAAAACTAACCCAGCAAACACTGGCATTAGGGAAGATGAAAGCACGCGATGACCTTGCTGTCGGAGTGGATAAACTCTATACACAACTGGAGAAAGCTCAGGATAATGTAAAAGCACTGAATGCGACCATCGAACTGAGTGAAGAACTGGTTCGTATCCGAAAGAAATCGTTCACAGAAGGGATGGCAACATCTACCGAAGTTATTGACGCTGAAACCATGCTTGCCACTGTAAAAGTGGCTCGTTTGGCAGCGTATTATGAATATGATGTGGCATTGATGAATCTTCTTTCACTCTGTGGCACACCGGAACAATTTGTAAACTATCAACCTAAACCCTAACAAACAATGAAACCAACTAGTAGAACCCTTTCTTGGGCATTCGTCATTATTATGCTGGCAGTCGGTATTTTTACTGCTCTGGGAATAATATTGATGCACAAACAACCGCTCGTCCTGCAAGGGCAGGCAGAAGCGACAGAAATCCGTATTAGCGGGAAACTTCCCGGACGTATCGATACCTTTTTGGTTCAGGAAGGTGACTGGGTACGCCAAGGAGATACTCTCGTTGTAATCAACAGCCCCGAAATACATGCCAAGTATCAGCAGGTGAATGCATTGGAGCAAGTAGCCGTACAGCAGAATAAGAAAATAGATGCCGGTACCCGTCGACAGATTGTTGCTACCGCGTTGCAACTATGGAACAAAACAAAAAGTGATCTTACACTGGCTAAAACAACTTATAACCGTATTCTTACCTTATATAAAGACAGTGTTGTCACTTCTCAGCGGAAAGATGAAGTGGAAGCTATGTATAAAGCTGCTGTTGCAGCCGAACGGGCAGCCTATGAACAATATCAGATGGCGGTAGACGGTGCACAGAAAGAAGATAAAGAATCTGCCGCCAGTATGGTGAATGCTGCCAGAAGTACGGTGGAAGAAGTTTCGGCACTATTGGTCGACGCCCGGCTGACAGCACCTGAAAACGGTCAGATAGCTACCATCTTTCCTAAACGTGGGGAATTGGTTGCGCCGGGAACTCCTATTATGAACCTGGTTGTCATGGACGATATTCATGTAGTACTCAATGTACGTGAGGATTTGATGCCACAATTTAAGATGGAGGGCACCTTTGTTGCGGATGTGCCTGCTATTAATAAAAAAGGTATTGAGTTTAAAATCTATTATATCAGTCCGTTAGGAAGTTTTGCTACTTGGAAATCAACGAAGCAGACCGGAAGTTATGACTTACGAACCTTCGAGATTCATGCCCGTCCCACTCAGAAAGTTGATGACCTGCGCCCCGGTATGTCCGTATTACTGACATTAAATGAATGATAGAATGAGTTCATCACAAACATATTCTCCTTTTCGTTCCGTGCTGCTCAGGGAGTGGCGACGGATGACTTCACGATGCCTTTATTTTGGTGTGTGTATCATCCTGCCGCTATTTACCCTTTTCTTCATGGCAACTATCTTCGGCAACGGGCAGATGGAAAACATTCCCATCGGTATTGTCGATCAGGACAATACTGCCTCTTCACGAGCAATCGCCCGAAATATATCTGCTGTGCCAACATTTAAAGTGACAAGGCATTTTGTGAATGAGGAAGCTGCCCGAAAGGCCGTACAGAAGAAGGAAATTTATGGCTATCTCTCCATTCCTCCAAAATTTGAGCAAGATGCTATTTCGGGAAAGAATGCGACTCTCTCCTATTATTATCATTATGCGTTGCTTTCGGTAGGCGGCGAATTGATGGCTGCTTTCGAAACGTCGCTGGCTCCTGTGTCGCTCTCTCCCATTGTGATGCAAGCTGTCGCTCTCGGAGTGGAACAAGACAAGATCACTACATTCCTGTTGCCCGTACAAGCCAGCAATCACCCTATATACAATCCAAGTCTGGATTATTCGGTTTATCTGAGCCAACCGTTTTTCTTCGTCTTGTTTCAGGTATTGATTTTACTCATTACTGTATATGCAGTCGGAATTGAGATTAAATTTCGCACTGCCGATGAATGGCTGTTTGTTGCCAAAGGAAATATGGTAACGGCTGTTTTGGGAAAACTACTCCCCTACACTATTATCTTTATTCTGATAGGATGGCTGGCAAATTATGTGATGTTTGGCATTCTGCATATTCCTTTTCAAGGAAGCTGGTTATTGATGAATATGCTGACAGCGCTTTTTGTCGTGGCAACGCAGGCCTTGGGATTATTCCGGCTATCTCTCTCATCATAAGTATTGTTTCCATGGTCGGCTCTTTGGGAGCTACTTTATCCGGTGTCACTTTTCCGGTGACCAATATGTATCCTTTGGTACGAGATGCCTCCTATCTTTTTCCTGTCCGGCATTTTACAGAAATGATGCAAAATATGCTCTACGGAGGGAGTGGTTTTATCTACCTTTGGCCATCGGTTGTGATACTATGTATCTTTCCGTTGCTGGCTTTTGTGTTGCTTCCTCATCTGAAACGTGCCATAGAAAGTCATAAATATGAAAAAATTAAATAAGTTACAACAGTTATCGTTCATCATCCGACGTGAATATTGGGCTATCAGTACCAGCTATGCTGTATTACTGGTACTGATGGGTGGAATCTTCGTGTACGGATTACTCTATAATTATATGTATGCCCCCAATATTGTAACGGATGTCCCGGTTGCCGTAGTCGATAACTCACATAGCGAGTTGAGCCGTAATTTCATCCGCTGGCTGGATGCTACGCCTCAAGCGGAAATTTATGATCAGGCTATGGATTATCACGAAGCTAAGGAATGGATGAAAGCTGGAAAAGTACAAGGTATTTTATATCTCCCTCATGATTTTGAGGAACGGGTATTTCGTGGAGATGAAGCTGTGTTTTCTCTGTATGCCACTACCGATGCTTTTCTCTATTTTGAAGCCTTACAAGGAGCTTCTTCACGTGTGATGCTGGCTATCAATGACAAATATCGTCCGGACGGAGCAGTCTTTCTGCCTCCTCAGGGATTATTGGCGGTAGCTATGGCAAAGCCTGTAAATGTAGCGGGAACTGCACTCTATAACTATACGGAAGGATATGGGTCTTATCTGATTCCGGCCGTTATGGTCATTATTATTTTTCAGACATTACTGATGGTCATAGGTATGCTGACCGGAGAAGAACATATGACAAAAGGTATCCTTGCCTATACTCCTTTCGGAAAAAGCTGGGCAGTCGCTATACGTATTGTAGCAGGGAAAACGTTTGTCTACTGTAGTTTGTATGCTGTTTTTTCATTCTTTCTATTAGGGTTGCTTCCTCATTTCTTTAGTATTCCCAATATTGGAAACGGATTGTATATTGTATTGATGATGATCCCCTACTTGCTGGCGACTTCTTTTCTGGGGCTGGCAGCCTCCCGATATTTCACTGATTCGGAAGCACCATTGCTTATGATTGCATTTTTCTCGGTAGGACTGATTTTTCTTTCCGGTGTTTCCTATCCGATGGAGCTAATGCCTTGGTATTGGAAAGCTGCTCATTATATTTTTCCGGCAGCACCTGCTACACTTGCCTTTGTGAAGTTGAACTCAATGGGGGCAAGTATGGCTGATATCCAACTTGAATACATTACTTTATGGATTCAGGTGATTGTTTATTTTGCATTAAGTATATGGGTTTATAAACGAAAACTCAGTTGACAGATATACTTTTAGTTGCAGATTTTAAACAATAATTACTCAAAACTATAATATTTCAGCCAACGAATAATTAACTATGGAAATAAAATGTTTTTTGTTGAACATTTTACTTATTTTGTTAACTATTATTTGGAGATAGGCTATAGTACTACTTTAAATGTAAACATCTATATGAGGAATATTATACTATTTTTATTTTTGTTGCCGTTGATGGCATATGGACAAACATACAAATATATTGGAGTAGAGGATGGTTTAAGTAACCGGAGAATATACAATATTCAGAAAGATCGTCAGGGATATATGTGGTTTCTCACCAACGAAGGTATGGACCGATACAACGGTCAGGATATAAAACACTATAAATTAATTGAAGCAAACAGGGAGCTAAATTCGGACATAGATCTCGGATGGCTGTATGCAGATAAAAAAGGGGGAATATGGGTGATTGGAAGAAAAGGACGTATCTTTCAGTATGAAGAGAAATATGACCGTTTTAAGATGATTTACAAATTGCCGGAAGCCACTGATGTTATCAGCTACGGTTATTTGGATCGTAACAGTAATATTTGGTTGTGCAGCAATGATTCTATCTTGTTGTATAATACGGAAACAGCACAGACTTTACAGTTTCCTAATGTATTGGATGAGAATATCACAGTAGTAGAACAGGCGGATGATACTCATTTCTTTGTGGCAACAGAAATGGGGGTCCGGTATACTCAGTTAAATAAAGGAGCTTTGCATATTATTCCTTTTGAAACGCTTGATAATGTCTATACGCAAATAAACGGGCTTTATTATCACCGACAACTTCAAAGGCTCTTTATTGGTACTTTCAGTGATGGTACTTTTGCTTATGATATGTCAACTCAACAAATTATCAAGCCAGATACTGCTTTGGGTGATGTAAGTATCACTCATATCAGACCGCTGAATGAAAAGGAACTTTTAGTTGCCACAGAGGGAATGGGAGTACACAAAATAGATGTAAATACCTGTAAAACTTCTCCATACATTGTAGCAAACTATGAAAGTTATAATGAAATGAATGGAAATAACATTACGGATATTTATATTGATAAAGAAAAACGAATCTGGCTTGCCAATTATCCGGCAGGGATTACGGTAGTCGATCCCCGTTATAAGAATTATCATTGGATAAAACATTCTATCGGTAATAAACAGTCTATTGTCAATGATCAGGTTCATGCGGTCATTGAAGATAGTGAAGGTGACTTATGGTTTGGAACAAGCAATGGGATCAGTTTCCATGATTCCAAAACAGGTCAATGGCATTCTTTCTTAAGTTCTTTTGATAAGCAACTGAAAGACAAAAATCATATTTTCATCACCTTGTGTGAAGTTTCGCCGGGCATTATCTGGGCAGGAGGATATACGTCGGGCATTTATAAGATTAATAAGAAGACATTGGCTGTAGAGTATTTCTCGCCTTTCCTGCTTAGTTCTGTCAACATACGACCAGATAAATATATACGGGATATGATTAAAGATTCAAAAGGGTATATATGGTCGGGAGGATATTACAATCTAAAGTGTATTGATCCGAGAAAGAATACTGTCCGTCTGTATCCTGGAGTAAATACTGTTACAGCTATTGAGGAAAAGGATATCAATTCTATGTGGGTGGGAACTGCCACAGGACTATTTCTGCTTGATCGAAACTCTGGTGAGTATCAGTATATTTTAATGCCTGTGGAGTCGACTTATATCAATACGCTTTATCAGGCAAATGATGGATCACTGTACATCGGTACAAATGGTTCGGGAGTACTTATATATAATCCTAAAAATAGGAGTTTCGAACACTATTATGCCGATAATTCGGCACTTGTTTCCAATAATATCTATACTATTCTTCCGGAAATGGATGGACAGATAATGATGAGTACGGAAAGCGGAATCACCAGCTTTTCTACGGAGAAAAGATCATTCCACAACTGGAGCCGAGAGCAAGGAATGATGTCGGCCTGTTTCAACGCTACTTCCGGCGTTTTACGCAAAAATAAAAGTTTTGTTTTCGGACGCGTTGATGGTGCTGTTGAATTTCCCGCAGGCATCAAGTTACCGGATTATGAATACTCAAAAATGATATTCAGCGATTTTCATATTTCTTATCAGCCTATTTATCCGGGGGATAAGGACTCTCCTCTGGAGAAAGATATTGATAAAACAGATGTATTGAAGCTGAAATACGGTCAGAATACCTTTTCATTCCGGGTTTCTTCTATCAATTATGATTTTCCTTCCCATTCTGTATATTATTGGAGACTGGAAGGTTCTTCATATAATGAATGGGTGCAATTGAACAGTAATAGTCTGATTCGTTTCACCAATTTAAGCCCTGGCAACTATAAACTTTATGTGCGTGCTATATCTAAAGAAGAGCCTAGTATTGTTTTCGAAGAACGGCAGGTCGAAATAATAATAGCGCAGCCTGTATGGTTTAGCGGATGGGCTATATTCATTTATATACTTGTGATTGCGTTTCTATTCGGTATTGCTTTCCGGATTATGATTCTGAAAAAGCAGAAAAAGATATCAGATGAAAAGACACATTTCTTTATAAACACTGCTCATGATATCCGTACTCCTCTTACTTTGATAAAGGCTCCTTTAGAAGAATTTGTTGAAGAGGAAACATTGACAGAGATCGGTTCGCAGCGTATAAACACGGCATTGAGAAATGTAAATGCCCTTTTACGGCTGAGTACTAACTTAATTAATTTCGAGCGGGCTGATGTTTATTCTTCTGAATTGCATATTTCCGAATATGAACTGAATACGTATATGAATGAAATCTATAATAGTTTTTGTTCGTATGCTAACATCAAGCATATTGACTTTACATACAAAAGTGACTTTAATTATCTGAATGTATGGTTCGATAAAGATAAGATGGATTCTATCTTAAAGAATCTGGTATCCAACGCGTTGAAATATACACCTGAAAATGGAATGGTCAGCATATTTGTTTCTGAGACTAAAGAATCCTGGAGGCTGGAAGTCAAAGATACGGGAATAGGCATTCCGGCAAACGAACAGAACAAATTACTTAAGATGCACTTTCGGGGTACGAATGCTATTAACGCAAAGATAACCGGTAGTGGAATCGGACTAAAACTAGTTGGAAAATTAGTGAGTCTTCATAGTGGTAAGATAAATATAGAGAGCATTGAACAACAAGGTACCACTATCACTATTGTTTTCCCGAAGGGTAATAAGCATTTCCGTCATTCGAATCTGATAGATCCGGAGAAACCCGGCAGACAGGAAGCAGTATTGGATGCTCCAATTATATCCGAAGCGGCTGTAAAGACAAACGATGAGAATCTGCAACGTATTCTTATTGTTGAGGATAATGATGAACTACGCGCTTATCTGGTCAATTCATTATCACCAATGTATAATGTGCAGGCTTGCGGTAATGGTAAGGAAGCATTGATCATTGCAAAAGAATTTTGGCCAGAGCTTATTCTTTCCGACATTATGATGCCGGAAATGCGGGGTGATGAACTGTGTATTGCCATTAAAAATGATATAGAAACATCTCATATTCCGGTATTGTTACTCACTGCTTTAGGAGAAGAGCAGAATATATTGGATGGGCTTCATATTGGCGCTGATGAATATATTGTAAAACCATTCAGCGTAAGAATTCTGAAAGCAAGTGTTGCTAATTTATTGGCAAACCGTGCACTGTTGCGTAGCAGATATGCCAATCTGGAAATAGAAGATACCAAAGTCATGACACCATTGGCGAATGGAATGAATAGCCTTGATTGGAAATTTATATCGGATGTGAAGAAGAGTATTGAGGATAATATTGATAATGCCGCTTTTTCCGTTGAAGTGCTCAATTGTAAACTGAAAGCACTGACAGATCTCTCTCCCCAAGAGCTTATAAAATCAGTCCGTTTGAAACGTGCTGTACAGTTGCTAAAAGAAGGCAAGCATAATATTACTGAAGTTTCAGAACTATGTGGATTTTCAGAGTCCAAATATTTCCGACAAGTATTCAAGAAAGAATATAAAATGAGTCCAAGCCAGTATGCTAAGGAATATGGTACTTCTTCCGCTATTATTGAAGATGATACCTCTCAGGACGATTCGGATAAATAAAATAAGTATAGATAAGAGGTAGCTTTTCCCTTGTAGAAGAAGCTACCTCTTATCTATTCAATAAATAGGAATATTATTTGCGTATCAAGTATTTAATAAACAAATAACCTCCTAATACTTGCAGGCACATTCCTGGAATCCCAATACGGAAATCCTGAACAGCTTTGTAGAAATTTCCTATATACATCCACTCTCCCAATGTGCCGATGATCTGATAAAACAAGACTACTCCTGCTAATACAGGGATAGAAATGCGTCCGAAGCGTTGCGCAGCCCATCCGGCGGCGATAGCTAATAATACGGATTTCAATAGAATGGCAGGCAATACTGCGGGCACTGGCATACCAAAGAGCAAAGAATTTACAGGATAGCAGTTAGCAAACCGACCTTCCAGCCATATTTGTAAGCACCGATCAGAGTGAAGAAATAAATAGGCAGCCAGGTTAATCCACCTAGTGGAATGAGATGAAAGAGTCTGGGAAAAAGGATATTGCCAACGATGAATAACGAGGTTGCTAAATAGGTCTTCACATTACTGTAATTCAGTGAATAGAGTTTTACTGTTGTTTCCATATCTTTATTCTTTTAGAAATTCAAATTAATACCACCCATAAATGTTGCCTTGGGCATGGGATACCCTATATTTATTTCGTAACGTTGTGCCAACAGGTTTTCACCTTTCACAAAGATGTTGGCAAAATTACAAATACGATAACTTCCTCGCAGATTCCATAAAACAAAACTATCCTGTTGCTTGGTGCCTTTATTATTAACGATTACAGAAGTGTAAAGTCCTTTAATATATTGAATTCCTGTTGATACAGTCCAGCGACCTGCGGTATAGTCTGCTCCGACATACAATTTGTGTTCAGGAGCGGCGAGAACCGGGTTTTCCATGTGCAACCAACTATAGTTGGCATTCACATTCCAATGAGAATTAAACCGATAACCGATATTCGCTTCAATTCCCCAGTTTTCTATTTCTCCGGAATTGACGTTCAGCGGAGGTATCAAGCCATTGCTCATAATAATATTGTCACCGTTAATATAATACAGGTTCAGTCCGTAATATAAGGCTCCTTCCAATAATCGTTGAGAATAGGAAAGTTCATAACTGACCAGTTTCTCCGGGTTCAGTTCCGGATTGGCAGGAGCAAACATATACATCTCCCGAATGGTAGGGTTGCGATATCCTTTGCTCATCATCGCTTTGAGTTCTGCGCTTTTGGGAAGATGAAAAGCCAGTCCTCCCTGTGGAATCCATTCAGTACCTACATGAGAGTGATGATCTACACGAACACCCGCATCCAATGACAACCAGCTATTTATATCTTGGCGGAAATCGACATATCCTGCAAATTCATCCATTTGCTTGTCTACTCCCAGTTTCCGCTCTCCGGTAGCCAAGACTTTGTTCCATGATTTGCCTCCGAAGTGCTGATAGTCAAATCCTATCGTCAAACGATTGCCTGTGAAGAACGTAGCGCTCTGATACCAGGAAATGCCGAACATCTTGTCTTTAGAATTAAAGTGTGATGTTTGCGGCTGTTCTCCTGTTTTATATCCGTCATTGATTTTATGCCGTCCCCAATTATAGAAAAAGCTCAAAGCTCCTGATGTCTTCTCATAATGGTTTTCCAAGGCAAGCGAGGTCATACCACGTGTAATACGCGAATCATTGTCGATAAGTGGAACTTGTATCGTTCCCGGATTGGAAGCATTGAAATGGGTTACATTTACATCTCCCCAGAATTTCCAGGAAGAGCTGAAATCATATCCTAATTTTGCGTATCCTCCATATTGTTCAAACTCCATATCGGGGCGGTGTCCGTCCGTACGATTGTAAGAACCGGTAACGATACTGCTGAAACGTCCTTTCTTTACACGGTTGGAAAATTCCGTCTGCAAAGTGTTGTATGAGCCATACCCTACCTGCATATTCGTTCTTACTCCCTCATCTTGCTGTTTGCGGGTGACTATATTGATTACTCCGCCCATTGCATTCGAGCCATAGAGTACAGAGGCAGGGCCGCGCAAGACTTCCACTTTCTCTGTCAACATAGACTGATATGCATCCGCAATCGGATGTCCCATCAATCCCATATATTGCGGATGTCCATCGATCAAAACCAATAAACCTGCTGTCGGGCTGCCTCCGATACCACGCAGACTCATGCCACCTGCCGCACCTGTGGACACACCATATCCCATGATACCACGGCTGGTAGTAAAGAATCCGGGAACCTGTTCCGTCAATAGCGGCAAAAGTGAAGGTTCATATCTTTTCTCTATTTGTTGCCTTCCTACTACTGAAATAGTCATGGGAAGGTGACGAATATCCGTCTCGTTCCGTGTTCCGGTAACTACGACTTCGTCAATAGTATAGTTTCTTTTGACTTGTGTGCTGTCTTTTCCGGGTTGTGCCATTCCTGAAATGGAAAGCAGGCTGCCGAACAAAAACAAACAAACTGTATTTGTTTTCATATTCTGTTTCGCGCTTTTATTTCTCCTGCAACTTTTTACCACTTCTTATTTTTTCGAGGAAATCACGAATCAGCGGCAATATGGCTTCTGCTGATTCTTCTTCGCTACACATCGTTTCTACCGGACACCAGCCTGTGTGATCACGATTCCATATAAAAGGTACTTCTTGTACGAAATGGACTTTTATATCCGAGCTTCGTAATAAATCCAACGCTTTCGAACTGATGATGTCTGTATGAAGTTCCCGGATACCTCCCAAAATCATGAGGGCGGCAGCCCCCTTCTACTTTGTCGGCTATCGAAGCTCCTTTCAGGAAATCCGGTTCCTGTGTCAGCAAATCATATAAATCCGCTACGCCACGTTGAGTAAAGGTGCGTATGTTGTCTCCATTGGCAATCACACAGGAATATCCTCCCGAGTGTAATAAGTTGATTAATTCTTCCATTATAAGGTTCCTTGTTTCAGTTGTTCTACAAATTGGTCTATCCGGTGCAGTTCTTTGGGTATATCTATGTTTTGAGGACAGTGAGGTACGCATTGATTACATCCGATGCAATGACTAGCCTGACGGAGCTTAGGTACACTGCGGTCATATCCTACAAGAAATGCCCGGCGGGCTTTGACATAATTCTCATCCTGTCCGTTTTTAGGAACATTGCCTTCATTGACACAACGGTTATAATGTAATAAGACAGCCGGAATATCCAGACCATACGGACATGGCATACAATATTTGCAGTCATTGCAAGGGATGGTAGGATACTTCAGCATTAACTGTGCCGTGTCTTCCAGAAAATCCATTTCTTCGTCAGTCAGCGGTTCCAATGGAGAATAAGTACGCAGGTTATCCTGCAAATGTTCCATATATGTCATACCGCTTAATACAGTCAATATATCGGGGAACGTTCCGGCAAAGCGGAAAGCCCATGAAGCTACGCTACTTTCCGGACAGCGTTGTTTGAGGCGTGCCACCAGATTGTCATTCAGTTTAGACAAGCGACCTCCCAAAAGCGGTTCCATGATAATGGATGGAATCCCCCTTTTATGTAGCTCACCATACAGATATTCGGCATCGGTATTCCGGGCATTTGTCTCTTTCGCATGCTTCCAGTCCACATAGTTAAGCTGTATTTGTACGAAATCCCACTTTATCTCATCGTGTCGGGAAAGCAGATAATCATATACTTCGATGTCGCCATGATAGGAGAATCCGAGATTGCGGATGCGACCTGCTTCACGTTCTTTTATCAAAAAGTCAAGCATTCCATTATCCAGATATCGTCCTTTAAGGGCGTCCATTCCACCCATACCGATGCCATGAAGCAGCATATAATCGATATAGTCCACCTGAAGGTCTGCAAAAGATTTATGATACATTTTGAGGGAAGCTTCGCGTGACCATGTATCCGGAGAGAAGTTGGATAGTTTGGTAGCAATGAAGTATTTATCACGTGGATAACGGCTTAGCGCAATTCCTGTGGATTTCTCAGAAAAACCTTGTACGTAGGCCGGAGATGTATCGAAATAGTTTACTCCATGAGCGATGGCGTAATCGATTAATCCGTTCACTGCATCCTGATCGATCACTTCACCCTTACCGTCGGGAGCCGGTTTGAGAGGCCAGCGCATACAGCCGTATCCTAAAAGTGACACGCGGTCGCCTGTTGTTGGAGACGTGCGGTAAGTCATTTTATCGGTAGGAATTTCCCCTTCTGCCGATGCACTGCTTGATGAAGAAGTGCCTTTTGACGAGCATCCGTATAGTATTGCTGTCGATGTAGCCGCACTGATACCTACGATTTTGATAAAATCTCTTCTGTTTATGTCTTTCTTATTTTTTTCTTCCATAATCTTGTTCTGATTTAAATCATACAATTCTGTGCATCTGATGTCCGGTCACGTAAATGGCACTGAAAGGACGGGATGGACAAAGATTCTCGCAAGCACCGCAACCAATACACCGTTCGACATTGATTGCCGGAATCTTCGGTGAGTCCGCTATTTCGGGATCGGAAGCTACCATCTGAATAGCGGCTGCCGGACAATGGCGGGCACAGTTGCCGCATTCCATTCCATCAGTCAGCGGTACGCAGTTCTCCTTGATCCATACAGCATGCCCGATTTGGATAGCGGATTTCTCTGCCAGGCTGGTCAGATGAATGGCATCTGTAGGGCATACTTCCGCACATTTGGCACACTCCGGACGGCAATAACCACGCTCGTAGGACATTTCCGGCTGCATGAGAGTTGCGAGATTACCGGATGGACGTAATACCTGAGTAGGACAAACGGATGCACAGAGCTGACAGGCAGTACAATGGGGGGCAAAGTTGC
>OGFV01000468.1_pt1 | contig 13305 bp, 5 predicted proteins | sample 1571131 | NCBI WGS metagenome assembly OGFV01 (sample SAMEA2582044, study PRJEB24529) | metagenome | biome: Human gut stool | place: China | collected 2011
GGGCGATGCCCTGGGCTAGGAGCTTTTGGGCCTTCAGCCCGTTCTTGAACCACATGCGAAAGTTCTGTTGTTTAAACAAGTCTCTCTATATCTTCTATTGAAAGGTCTGTACCTTTGGCAACTTGCTCTTGTGTGAGCCCCATGCCGAGAAGACGCTTTGCTGTGGCCAACTTTTCTTTGGCAACACCTTCTTCTCTGCCTTCTTTCCTGCCTTCTTCTCTGCCTTCTTCTCTGCCTTCTTTCCTGCCTTCTTCCTTCGCAGTATCGATTGAATTTTTTATGTCTCGATAGGCCTTAAGACTATCCTCGTATTCTCGTAATTCTTGTTGACTGAATTTAGCGATTTCAGCTTCTTCAAACAATTTCGTGAAAATTCTTTCTTTTAAAGCTTTCGGTCGTTTGTCAAGCTTGGGTAAATTCTTGAGTACATAGAGCCATTTGTCATACAGAGTTTCTAGCTCAGCCTCGCTTTTGTTGAATTTGGCAATTTCAATATACTTGAAAGAAAGCTTGTCGTTAAAGACCTTGAATGTCTTTTTGTCTAGCAGACCAACATCGTGATTGATTTCTTTTTGGTCGAAAGCTTCTTCCTTAAAATCAAAATTGAGCAATGCTACTGTATAAACGTGGTCTAGCTTGAAATTCCAATCCTGTCCTTTTGGGGCTTGCTCTCTGATAGGAAATGTAGAGTAGAAGAGAGAACGGTCTTTGAAGTATTTCTGAAAAGCGTTCTGCATTTCAACGATGAACTTTTCTCCTTTCTCATTTTCACAATACACGTCAAAGATAGCTTTGCGCTCTGCGAAAACATCACCAACGTGCTCGCTATTGAGGTAGCGGACATCCTTAATGACTTGCTCTCCATCGAAAAGTGAATTCAGAAAGTTGATGAGCAAGTCTTTATTTGGCTTTGTTCCAAATATACGTTTGAAACCAAAGTCGGTAAGTAAGCTGATATATCGTTCTTCTGATAATCTCATAATCTGTTCTTTTTATAGAATTCTTTTGGCAAAGATACGACTTTTTATAATATCTCCCAAGTTTTTTTGCACAAATCTATCATTTTGATGTATTTTTTGACAAATCTCTAAGATGTTCTTTGAGAAGATACGATATTTATATCATTTTAGACGATATTGCGAGCGTTTTTGCAAGATTATCAGTACTTTTGTGGCGAAATATCAATAACGAAAAGAATAAATAACGCAAAAATCATAACCGAAATGAAACGAATCTTTTTATCGCTGATACTCACAGCGGCAACCTTTCCTTGGGCTACTGCAGTCCTGGCACAGCAGGACCCATCTGAGGCTCCTGCCACCAGACCCGTAAATCCTGTTTCTGCACCACAGAAACTCATCTTCGTACCGGACTCTCTGAAACCCTATGATTTCAACAAGGATGATGAGAGATGGTGCTGGCGACATAGTGCGCAGACCCAGAATATCGTGTATTTCTGGGAAAAGCCATTCGGAGACAATCCGCAGAATCCTCCTTCGCTCGAAGGTAAGCCGATGAAATTCGACCTGGGCAATCTACAGACTCAGGTAGAACGGTTCTATCGTTTCTTCCGTGACACCCTGAAGTTCTCTCTGCCGGGCAGCATCTGCGACAAGTATAAGATGATGGTGATGGTGAACTATTCGCTGGAAGGAACTGCTTACGGCGGAACTTACGATGACTTTATCGGCGCGCTCTGGGTAACCCCTAACCGTATTCAAGATCAAAAACTCAACTGTCTGGCTCATGAGTTGGGACATAGTTTTCAGCTTCAGATCATGGCAGACAAAACGGGCGAAGCCTGGGGAGGAAGTGGCTTCTTCGAGATGACATCCCAATGGATGCTCTGGAGAGTGAATCCCGACTGGATAACAGATGAAAAGTATCATTTCGATGCCTTCAGACAGCTTACCCATAAGGGTTATCTGCATCTGGACAACATCTATCATTCGCCATACGTGATAGAGTGGTGGGCTGAGAAGCATGGTTTGGAAAGCATTGCCCAGCTCTATCGGGAGGGAAAAGTAGGAGAGGACCCGGTTGTTACCTACAAGCGGAAGTATAAGATGACTCAGAAGCAGTTTAATGATGAGATGTTCGACTGCTACCGTCATCTCGTGAACTTCGATTTCGATTATGCCCGTAAGGAGACCCGACCTTATGCCTGCACCTTTGATACCAGGATGCTGAAGCAGAAGAATGGTTATCTCCGTCCGGATACAGCTTCGGTTCCTGAGAACTATGGTTTCAATGCCATCAAGTTGGAAATCCCGAAGGCTGGCAAGAAGGTTACAGTAGATTTCAGAGCCCTCGATGCTGAGGGTAAGGTGTTCAGGGGTTCCAAGGATAAGATGGCACGAACCATCGGTTACCGTTATGGTTTTTTTGCAGTAACTGCCGATACCGATGAATGCATCTACAGTCAAATGGGCGAAGCGATGAACGGAAAGGTTTCGCTTGTGGCTCCAAAGTCCCAGCCTCTCAAGGCGCTCTATCTCGTGGTGATGGGAGCTCCTTCGAATCATTCGCTCGATCCATCTTCCCGCCGTTTCCCTTATGAGGTAAGAGTGAAGTAAGAGTGAATACGATTCAGATAAGAATCGAGTACGAATCGAATAAAAATCATCTACATGAAATAAAAAATATCATGGCTTATGAAGAATAAGACTTTATTTGCTGCATCCCTCGCCTTGATGATGGCTTTGCCGATGCAGGCACAGCGCTTTGAAGACAACTTCGAAGATAAGACGCTGCGACTGGATTACATCGTGGCGGGCGATAGCGTGAACCAGGCTATCTATTTCGAACAGGCTTACAGCAACCCTACCTGGGCGGGCAGAAAGACAAGACTGGATGAGAAATTCCTGAACGGAAACGGACAGGTAACCGTGTATGAACATGGCACCAACAAGGTGCTCTATGTAAACACCTTCTCTACACTCTTCCAGGAATGGCAGCTTACACAGGAGGCTAAGCATCTGCAGAAATCATTCGAGAGCAGTTTCCTCGTGCCGTTCCCGAAGAAACCGGTGGATGTAAGCATCACCCTGAGCGATACGCATCAGAAGGTAACTGCAGAACTGCGCCATACCATCAATCCACAGGATATACTCATCCGACCATTGGGCGAGAATGGCATCCCTTACCGCTATATCGTGAAGAGCGGAGAGGCTGCCGACTGTGTTGACCTCGCCATCATTGCCGAGGGCTATCGCCAGGAACAGATGGATAAGTTCTATCAGGATGCGCAGCGGGCAGCCGATGCCATCTTCGAGCGCGAGCCTTTCGCTTCACTCAAGTCGAGATTCAACGTGGTGGCAGTTGCAGCTCCATCGCTCGATGAGGGACCAAGTATTCCGCACGAAGGGAAATGGAAGAATACGATGGCTTGCTCTCATTACGATACTTTCTATTCGAACCGTTATCTCACCACGAGCAAGATTCATCGCATCTATGATGCCTTGAGTAATGTGCCTTTCGAGCAGATCATCGTATTGGTGAATTCTCCTACGTATGGTGGCGGCGGCATCTATAACCAGGTAACGCTTTCTACCTCTGATCATCCTACGTTCAAGAAGGTGCTGGTACATGAGTTCGGTCATGGCTATGCGGGCTTGGGTGATGAGTACAGTACCGATGAGTACGACCCGATGTATCCTAGTGATACCGAGCCTTGGGAGCCTAACCTCACCACGCTGAAGGATTTCCAGAGCAAGTGGGCGGATATGATGCCGAAGGGCGTGAAGATTCCTACGCCGCTTGCCAAACTTCCGGATCATAAGAATATCAGAAATGAGAAGGAGCAGAAGAAACTCAACGAAGCCGTCTTCAAGATTGGTGTGTTCGAGGGTGCGGGCAACCAGAGCAAGGGATGTTACCGTCCGGCACAGGTTTGCCGTATGCGAATCAACGAAGTGGATGATTTCTGTCCGGTTTGCCAGCGTGCCATCCGACGCATCACAGATTTCTATACTGGGAAATAATATTTTCCTAACTGGAGAAAAAAGATACTAAAGAAGTCAACAAGTAAAATATCAAGCATAATGAAGAATCAGATTTTAGCTCTTTCGCTGTTGAGCGCAGCTTTGGCGATGCCGGCAGCTACAGCTTCAGCACAGGGCACATTAGAAGATTACAACAGAGCCTATGCGCTGCGTCATCAGTTTTCAGCCGATTCCGTGTTCCATTGGGCACGCTCGTCGGCTTGGTGCGATTCCACCCATGTATTGCATTATCAGATTTCTACTCCTCAGGGCAAGAAGTTTGTTTCCTATGATGCCGACAAGGATGAGATGAAGACTTATGATTCGCAGGAAGCGATGGAGAAGGCGCTGGGCATCAAGCCTCGTCTTGCCAACAAACCTCAGTTTGGCAGACGCCACGAGCGCCATTGGATGGAGGTAGATGAGGAGAAGGAGGCTTATCCGGTACTTTCGCCCGACGGCAAGATGGAAGCCTACATCGAAGGTTACAACGTGGTGGTTCATGAGGCAGGAAAACCTTATACCGAAGCCAAGCGAATCCTCACTCAGGATGGTACCATCGGATGCTATTACAGCAACCGCATCCAATGGAGCCCAGACGGCAAGCACATCTTCGTATGCAAGCGTGTTCCGGTAGAGAAGCGCTATGCCTACTACGTAGAATCTTCGCCTGCCGACCAGCTGCAGCCTATCCTCCACAAGCAGGAGTATGCCAAGCCGGGCGATGTCCTGCCACAGCACTATCCGGTCATCATCGATGTGGCTACCGGAAAGAAGGTGGAGGCTGACAGGCATCAGATAGAAAACCAGTATGAACTGGAATGGATGCAATGGACACCTGACAGCAAGGAGGTGACAATGGAGTATAACCAGCGTGGTCATCATCTCTATCAGATGCTGGCGATGAATGCTGAAACCGGTAAACTTCGTACCGTGGTAGAAGAGCGTGCCAATACCTTCGTGAACTATGGTCGTCTGTGGCGCCAGTTTATCAAGGATGGCAAGCAACTGCTCTGGATGAGCGAGCGCGACAACTGGAATCATCTCTATCTCTACGATGTGCAGAAGTCGAAGGTTATCCGACAGATTACAACGGGCGACTGGTTTGTTCGCAGTATCCAGCGTGTGGATGAAGAGAAGGGAGAAATCTATTTCTCGGCTAGTGGCGTGAACAAGAATGAGGACCCATATCTGGTACATTATTATAAAATAGGTATCGACGGCAAGAATATGGTGGCGCTCACTCCTGAAGAGGGAAATCATAGTGCCCAGTATACCTACGATTACCGTTATCTTCTGGATACCTATTCTAAGGTGGATGCCGCTCCTGTTACCGTGCTCAGAGATGCGCAGACCGGTAAGCTCGTCAAGACCCTGGAGACGGCTGATATTGCTACTTTGAAGAAGCACGGATGGGTAGCTCCAGAGGTGTTTGTGGCTAAGGGACGTGATGGCAAGACTGATATGTGGGGCATCATCCAGCGCCCTACCAATTTCGATCCGAACAAGAAATATCCGGTTATCGAGTATATCTATTCGGGTCCGGGCGATGCCTATACTCCGAAGAGTTTCATGCCATACAACTGGTACACCACTTCGCTTGCCGAACTCGGTTTCATCGTAGTCCAGCTCGATGCGATGGGAACTTCCTATCGCGGCAAGAAGTTTGAGGAGGTTTGCTACAAGAACCTGAAGGATGCCGGATTCCCAGACCGTGAACTCTGGATCAAGGCTGCAGCCAAGAAGTATCCTTATATGGATGCTGATAATGTGGCAATCTATGGCTGTTCGGCAGGCGGACAGGAGAGTACCACAGCCGTATTGCTGCATAGCGATTTCTACAAGGCAGCCTATAGTGCCTGCGGCTGTCATGACAACCGGATGGATAAAATCTGGTGGAACGAGCAATGGATGAGCTGGCCTGTCGATTCCAGCTACGTAGAGTGCAGCAACGTGGAGAACGCCCACAAACTGGAGCGCCCGTTGATGCTGGTGGTAGGCGAGATAGACGACAACGTAGATCCATCCAGTACCTATCAGGTGGTGAATGCCCTGCAGAAAGCCAACAAGGATTTTGAACTTGTGGTGATTCCGGGAGCCCATCATACCATGGGCGAACTCTATGGCGAGCACAAGCGTTACGATTTCTTCGTGAAGAATCTGCTGGGTGTGAAACCGCCTAAATGGAGTGATGTAAAGAGCAAGTAATTCAGGTTTCAATCTGTTGATAGTGTAACTTCTCACTTGAATCATTATTTAAGTTTTGCCCTGAAGCAAACGGATAGTCTTACTTTAAAAAAGTAGCTATTTGTTTGTTTCAGGGCTTTTTTTGTTCTTTTTGTTGTATTTCTCGTTATATTTTTGTAATTTTGCGGCATTATTTTATCTAACAACAGAAAATAAAGACCCATATAATGAGAAAGATATCTACTCTAATGGTTTCTGTGCTCTGCATGATGATGCCTGTAGGGGCTGAGGCGCAGGTGCCAACCGCTTTTGTCTCGAAAGGGGCTACGGATATTCAGGCGCAGCCACATACGATAACGCAAACCAACTCGGGTGCACAATGGGCTCCTATCGACCCTATGGTGCGCTCTATCACGATGGATGATGGTTTGCCGAGTAATTCTGTGCGTAGCGTGGTTCAGGGTTCCAAGGGATACATGTGGTTTGGTACAGACAACGGATTGTGCCGTTTTGACGGATACGATGTCAAAACCTATTATAATCCCTTTACGACTGTAGACCAGTTTGTGAGCGCCCTTACTGCTTGCGAAGAAGGCCTGCTGGTAGGTTGCAATAATGGAGCCTATCTGTTCTGTAATGCAACCGACCGATTCCAGAAACTGAGTGATAAGATTACGGCGCCTGTCCTTAATTTTTCGCTTGACGGCGATCAGAATATTTGGATTTCTACCAACGGACAGGGCGTGTTCAGATACAATCGGACTACTCACGAACTGCATCAGTATCCGATGAAGAATATTCAGGGTAAAGTGCAAAGTACGCTGGTTGATGCCAACAACCAGGTATGGATGCTCTGTAACCATGGTGGAGCCAGCATCTATCATCTCAACAAGTCGACCGACCAGTTTGAAGCATTCCCTCTGAAGGGCGATGCAACCATGTTTTACGGCATGGCGATGCTGGCTGCTCCCGATGGCAATCTTTATGTCGGAACCTGGGAAAACGGACTTTACAAGCTCAACGCCGATGGTAGTGCCGAACAGCTCATCAGCGGAACCTTGAGTAATGCTGTTCATCATATCCACCAGCTTTACAACAACAGCAACAAGTATATTCTCATAGCCAGCGATGATGGATTGGTGCAGTATGACATCCAGAACCGCTCTTGGAGTATGCTGTCGGAAGTAAACGATCCGAGCCGGAGTACCAACGAGCGTTTTGTTTATGGTATTGCTGGCGATAATGAAGGCGGCATCTGGGTAACTACTTTCTATGGTGGCGTAAGTTATCTTCCTTCTACGAGTGTTGAAGAACGTTTCCGTGCTTACTCAGCTCGACAGGGGGGATTGCGCGGTAATGTGGTAGGAAGATTCTTCGAAGACCAGCAGCATCGCATCTGGATAGCTACCGATGATGCTGGACTTGACTGCTTCAATCCCCAGACCAACAGTTTTGTTTCTTATCCGGGCAAGGCGGCTATGGGCAAGTATAATGTTCATGCGCTCTTTGCCAATGGTAATGATTTGTGGGTGGGAACCTATGGTAATGGTGTCATCAGAATGAACATGGCTACCGGAGCGCAGCAGATTTTCCAGACCGATGGAATGGCTTCGGGAAGTAATGCCTATTGTATTTATCGCGACCGGAAGAACCGGCTGTGGGCGGCTTCGATGGATGGAGCCAGCCTTTTCGATGAAGGGCAGCAGAAGTTTAGAAAAATCAAGTCGTTCAAGTCGCTTACCATCGATATCAAGGAAGATCCTCAGGGCAACGTATGGTTTGCTACCCAGGGAGGTGGCTTGTGGCGCTTGGACAAGAATAATGCCTGGAAACAGTATAAGCATGTTGAGAATGATTCTACTTCGCTGGTAAGTGATCAGGTAAACTGTCTGGTTATTGGAGAAAAGGGGCAGCTCTATGCCGCAACCGGCGATGGGCTTTGCGAATTTCTGCCTTCAAAAGGTATATTCCGACGCATCTCCATCGATGCGCCTAGCCTGGATTTCGCGAGTCTTGTCATTTCGCAGGGAGTAATGTGGATTTCTACCAGCAAGGGTATTGTGAAATATACGCCGGGTGAACCTGTCCAGCTGTTCAATAAATATGACGGACTTACCTGCGACCAGTTTATGCCAAACGCCGGACTCCTGGCCTCTGATGGCAGAATCTATTTCGGTTCTACAAGAGGTTTCAACTGCTTTTATCCATATCTCGTCAAGATCAACCAGGTAGCTCCTCCTGTGGCAATCACCTCGGTAGAACTCTTCGGACAGCCGATAGAGGCGGGGAGCGACCAGCTGGAGAAATCTCTGAGTCATGCAGCAGAACTCAATCTGTCTCATAACGAGAATACCATCAATATCTCGTTTGCTGCCCTGAGTTATGTATCGCCTGAGAAGAACCAGTATGCTTACAAACTTGAGGGAGTAGACAAGGATTGGATTTATACCCACGAGCATCGTGCCAACTATACCAATCTTCCTGCCGGAACCTATACCTTCCTGGTTAAGGCAACCAATAATGATGGTGTATGGTCGAAGAATGAGGCAAGACTCCAGATTGTGGTTCATCCACCGTTCTGGTGGTCTCTGCCAGCCAAGATTCTGTATCTTCTGCTCATCGGTTACGCAATCTACTGGTTCATGCAGAGCCGGTTGAAACGTGAGAAGCGCCGCCATCAGGAAGAACTCGACCAGTTGGAACTCAAGCAGGATCAGGAGATGAGAGATGCCCGCCTGCAGTTCTTCACGATGATTGCCCATGAAATCCGTACGCCGGTAACGCTTATCATCGGACCTTTGGAGAGTCTGAAAGAGCATTGGAAACAGGTTTCCGGAAAACTGACCGATGGTGAGACTATCACGCAGACGCTTTCTGTTATCGACCGTAATGCCCAGCGGTTGCTCTTGCTCGTCAATCAGCTGCTCGATTTCAACAAAGTGCAGCAGAAGGGCATGCAGGTTCATTTCCGTTTGAACAACATTTCGAAGCTGATGCATGCTGTGGCAGAGCGCTTTGCTCCTACCTTCGAGCAGAAAAGCATCCGTTTTGAGGTAGATTATCCAGCCGATGATCTCGTGGCGATGATAGATCAGGAGGCCATTACCAAGGTTATCAGCAATCTGATGACCAACGCCTTGAAATATACCGGAGATTATGTACGCTTGTCCTGTCGCCTGCTGGAGGATGGAACCCATTTCCGCATAGAGGTGGAAGACAACGGATTGGGAATCAGTCCTGACGAAAAGGAGAAAATCTTCGGAGCCTTCTATCAGGCACGCGACAACAAACCGGGAACCGGAATCGGTCTCAACATCGTGAAGAATCTCGTTGAGGCTCATCATGGTATGGTTGAAGTAGAATCTGCAGTAGGTAAGGGATCTACCTTTATCGTAACCTTGCCGCTCAACCAGATGGATGCTGTGGTAGAGAAGGCGGATGAAATGGTGAAGGAAGAAGAAACGGTTGCTGAGGAAAATCTGCTGACAGATGAAACTCTGGCTGAGCAAGGTTCTGAAAAGGCAGGCGATGCTGTTGCCAGTCCGCTTCGTGAACCGGCAAAACCGGCGATGCTGATTGTGGATGATGATGAAGACATGCGCCAGTTTGTGAAGGCTCATTTCGAAAAGATGTATACGGTTTATACCGCCGACAACGGAAAGAATGCGCTCCGTAAACTGGAGAAACATCCGGTTTCGCTCATCATAAGCGACTGGATGATGCCGGAGATGGATGGTCCGGAGTTCTGCCGTAGGGTGCGTGAAAATTCAGAATACTCTCATCTTCCGTTTGTGATGCTCACGGCAAAGACCGATGATGCGGCGAAGACGGAGAGTATGAACTGTGGAGCCGATGTCTACATAGAAAAGCCGTTCTCGATGAAGTATCTTGAGGCAAGCGTAAGACAGCTTCTTGAGATGCGCCGTCTGTTGAGGAGTAAGTTCTCTCATACTCCGCTTGAGCCGATAGCAGAGATAGCTCCAACTCAGGTTGATAATGCGTTCCTGGAACGAATGTCTCGCATCATCGAAGAGAATGTGGCGAATCCGGAACTCAACGTGGCGTTCCTTGCCGAAAAGATGGGCATGAGCCGCTCTTCGCTCTTTAATAAGATTCGCGGTCTTGCCGATGTTACGCCAAACGAGATGATCCAGCTCGTGAAACTTAAGAAGGGCGCAAAGCTCCTGAAAGAAGGAAACTACCGCATCAGCGAAATCAGCTATATGGTAGGTTTCAGCAGTCCTAGCTATTTTGCCAAGTGCTTCCAGAAGCAGTTTGGCGTCAAGCCGATGGATTTCGTGGCTGCGGAATCGTAGGATAGAAAAACTATTCGGATAGAATAAAAAATCGCCTGGGTGCTCAGATGCATCCAGGCGATTGTCTTATTTGTAAAAAGCCTATTTTTTTATTTCTTTGTGGCTCTGATAAAGAAACCGATGAGGCAGATGTAAGCCAGGAGCGAACAAACCTCAGACATCGGATTAACCCACCAGCTGTCGGCGATACTTACCTCGATGCCGCCAAACTTCAGAAGGGCGCTAACCACACCCATCAGGGCTCCACCGGCGATGAAGCCGCTGGCGATGAGCGTTCCCTTCTCACCACGTTCGCTGTTCACCTTGGCATCCTTGCTGCGCGAAGTAACATACCAGTTGATGGCTCCACCCACGAGCAAAGGAACGTTCAGTTCCAGCGGAATAAACATACCCAGAGCGAAAGCCAGGGCAGGAATCTTGAAATAAGTCAGCACGATGGCTATCACGGCTCCGATGCCATAGAGCACCCAAGGAGCTCCCACGCCATTCATCAAAGGGTCGATAACCGCAGCCATCGCATTAGCCTGAGGAGCTGCAAGCGAACCCGATGCGAAACCGTAAGTCTCGTTGAGCAGCATCATCACGCCGCCCACGGTAGCCGCACTCACCAGGGTACCGAGGAATTTCCATCCCTCCTGTTTCTTAGGAGTTGTTCCCAGCCAGTAACCAATCTTCAGGTCGGTAATAAACGAACCTGCTACCGAGAGGGCTGTACAAACCACACCACCCATAATCAGGGCAGCCAGCATGCCGCCAGGACCTTTCAGGCCTACAGCCACCATCACCACAGAGGCGAAGATGAGCGTCATCAGAGTCATTCCCGAAACAGGGTTGGAACCCACGATGGCGATGGCATTGGCTGCCACGGTGGTGAAGAGGAAGGCGATGGCTGCCACGAGCAGGATGGCGATGACGGCGAAGAGAAGGTTGCCCTCCATCACGCCAAACCAGAAGAAGAGGAAGGTTACGAGGATGGTAACAAGCGAACCGATAGCGATAATCTTGAAAGAGATGTCGCGCTGGGTACGCTTCACGTTCTCATCCACATCGCTCTTGCCCTTCAGCTCCTTGGCAGCCAGACCTACGGCACTCTTGATGATGCCCCAGCTCTTGATGATGCCGATGATACCTGCCATGGCGATACCGCCGATACCGATGCTGCGGGCGTAGGCACGGAAGATTTCCTCCGGACTCATCGCACCCACGGTCTTCACGATGCTAGGATCCCAGGCGCTCAGCACGCTATCATGGAAGATAACGCTCATGCCCGGAACAATCAGCCACCATACTACGAGCGAACCCAAACAGGTGAAGAAGGCATACTTCAGACCGATGATGTAACCCAGACCCAATACGGCTGCACCTGTGTTTACCTTGAATACGAGTTTAGCCTTGTCAGCAAGGTCGCATCCCAGACTTACCACACGGGAAGTGAAGTTCTCGTTCCACCATCCCAGGCTGGCTACGATAAAGTCGTAAAGACCACCCACCAGTCCGGCTATGAGCAGCGGCTTAGCCTGGTCGCCTCCCTTTGCTCCGCTCACCAGTACCTGCGTGGTAGCCGTAGCCTCAGGGAACGGATACTTGCCGTGCATATCGCTTACGAAGTACTTGCGGAAAGGAATAAGGAAAAGAATTCCCAAGACTCCTCCCAAGGCCGAAGCCATGAAAATTTTCATAAACGAAGTTGTCATCTCCGGATATTTGGCCTGCAGAATGTAGATGGCTGGCAGGGTAAAGATGGCTCCTGCCACCACAGCACCCGAACAGGCTCCGATGCTCTGGATGATGACATTCTCGCCCAGCGCCTTGCTACGCTTGGTAGCGGTACTTACGCCCACGGCGATGATGGCGATAGGGATGGCTGCTTCGAACACCTGACCCACCTTCAAGCCCAGATAAGCTGCGGCGGCAGAGAAGATGACTGCCATCACGATTCCCCATGTAACTGACCATCCGTTCACCTCAGGATAAACCTTGTCAGGCGACATCAGCGGCTTATATTCCTCCCCGTCTTTCAGTTCGCGGAATGCGTTCTCGGGGAGTTGCAAATTGTCTTTTTCTTCCATTATTTCTCAATTCTGATGATATACTCACTCATGAAACTTGCACCTGGCTGCAGACGGTTCATCAGATACTTGTCCTTAAACTCGCCATCATATTCAGCCCAGTCGCTCAAACCATACCATGGCTCGATGCAGATGAATGGGGCGTGCTTGCCTGTTGGGTTCCAGATACCTACGGCTGGAGTCTTGAACTCGAGGGTTACATGAGGTTCGCCCTGCTCGTTGAGAATGCTCACCTGCTTAACCTGACTCTTGTCGAAGATAACAGCATCTTCTGCGAAAGTCTCCTCGTTTACTTCCCAGATACCCTTGTCGGTTTCTACGGTTTCCTTAGCCTGACGGTCGATGCATCCGCCTACGTTACCATAGAGACGAACAGGAGCCTCGTTGTCGAGTTTCAGGGTAGCCTTCATTTCTTCGCCCTTCTTGCAGCCAGGAACCATGAATGCTGGGTGACCGCCAATCTGGAAGAAGATTTCCTTGTCGTCGGTATTCTCTACGTGCCAGATGACATGAATCTCGTTGCCCTGCAGGCGGTAAGAGATGGCAAGGTTGAAGTGGTAAGGATAGTTCTTCTGAGTCTCTTCGTTGTCGATGAGCGCGAAGGTGAGGCGGTCGGCAGTCTTGCCAACGAGTTTGAACTCTGTATCGCGTGCGAAACCATGGCGAGAAAGGTGATACTCCTTGCCCTCTGTGCGATAAGTGTCTTTCCACAATCCGCATACGATAGGGAAGAGGATAGGAGAGTGGCGG
>OGFV01000473.1_pt1 | contig 13212 bp, 8 predicted proteins | sample 1571131 | NCBI WGS metagenome assembly OGFV01 (sample SAMEA2582044, study PRJEB24529) | metagenome | biome: Human gut stool | place: China | collected 2011
TTTCGACATACACAGACCAGCCGCTTACGACTATCTGAAAGTCATCATCAATCTCAGCAATATCATCCTCGATGTCAATTAGCTCTTCCATTTCTGCTACTGCCTCTTCTATCTCACCTAATCGGTATCTCTTATTCATCCATCACCGCCTCCTTATAAATGCACCTGACCACAAAACGCATGGTTCCTTTCTGGGAACAGGTAAAAAGAGTTAATTCTTTTTCTGTACCCTGTGTCTTGATGCTGTTATCATACGGATTTACTACCTCTGTCTCTATTACCTCATAGATATGCTTCAGCCCATTTTTGTCGGTTATCATTACTTCATCACCTATGGATATCTGACTTAGTGGTGTAAAAAATGTGCCATATCTGCTGCCATTATGACCGCACAATACACAGTTGCCACTTTCTCCGATTCCTGCAGTCTCTTCTATATGACCAATCCCTGCATTAAGCACTTTACTTGTGGTTCCTTCCATTACCGGATACCTGATATCTAAGCCCGGTATCTCAATGATGCCGATAACACCGCCTTCTTTAAGAATGGCTTCATCCTCTTTACTAATGGAGGTTTGCTCTTCCTCCACATCTGTTTCTTCATCGTAATCATCCTCCAATGTCTGCTCAAATTCACTTATGAGCTGTTCTGTCTGTTTTTCTCCGGTTGTCCGCCAGAAAAAAGGGACTGCCATAATGGCAATCCCTGCTGCAATCAGTAGTCCTGCGACCACTTTTCTTATGCTCATATTATTCACTCTCCTATCGTGTTCTGCCCTCTCTGTCGGCTGGATAAGCACCTTTATCCTCTGCTACAATTGCTGCAGATTCCATTCTGTCATCAGCTTCTCTTTCTTCCTCCGGTCCGCTCAGGTCTGCATCCACAGCCTTTGCGTTCTCAAGGTCAAGCTGGGCATTCAGTTTACACTGCCTAGCCAGCTTTTCTTCCAGTTCCTTGCTGTACGCAAATGGCTTGTCATACTCTGCCTTTGATGCTTCAAGGTCATTCTGGTACTGCTCAATCTTCTTTTCAAAGAAATCAATGTTCTCATGGAGTCCATTGAACAGGTTTTCCAGCTTCACCATGCTGCCGACAGGACTTGTGGAAAGCTCTGCTTTATACTCTGTCTTTCCACGAAGCACCATATAATTGATGCCAAGGAAGTTCTTTTCCACAAGCAGCTCAAATCCGTGGAATTTACCGATTACAGTTGTCTCTCCGGTCTTACATTTACTGATTGCTTCAAGCATCATCGTTCCGCCATCCACACGCTCTGTGTAAGTTACTTTGCCTATGGTAATGGCAAATTCCGGATTATCAATCAGCTCTTTATCCCTTGCCTTTACATCCTCTCTTACATTGGCAAGCTTTTCTGTTGCTGTCTTAATCAGCTTCGGATACTTAATCATAAAGTTATCCTGCAAGCCATATCTCTGATTGTCATAGGATGCCTTTAAGAGCTTTAATCTCTGGACATCATTGTCAATCTCCATCTTTTCCTTGATTAAAGGATTGCCTGTGGCAACCGCTTTAATCTCTGCATAGGAAAGTGTTGCCTCGTCGATATCCTCACAGCTTCGGCTTACAGCCTTGCTTGTCATGACCTGACTGATGAATCGCTGCTTATTTTCAACAAGCGACCAGTTGTATGCATCAAATGTCCCTTTGGTGACATATCTGTAGATTGCCACCTCTTCATTTTCATTACCCTGTCGTATGCCTCGTCCTTCCCTCTGTTCAATAGAAGAAGGCTTCCAAGGGCAATCCACATGATGCATTGCAACAAGGTGTGTCTGCACATTGACACCTGTTCCACACTTGTCCGTTGAACCGATAAGAACCTTCTTTTTACCTGTCCTCATCTCCTTAAAAAGTGCGTCCCTTTGTGCATCCGTCTTGGCATCATGAATAAAAGCTATCTCATCTGCCGGAATACCATACTGGATCAGTGTTTCTTTCAGATAATCGTAGATGGTAAAGTCCTTATCTGGTCCCGGTGTGCCGATGTCCGAAAAAATAATCTGGCAGCCTATATGACCATCAGCATTTCCTTTCTCATATTCTTTCCATACATTCTCCGCTACCTTATTGAGTTTTCCATCCGGATTGTTCGGCGCATCCTTATCAATCAGTCTGGCATCCGTTCCAAGAAGTCTTGCCTCATGGGTAATCTTTAGAAAGTTATCCACGCTTGGATCAACTCCACCGCCTCTGATACGCTCTGCCCTCACAACAAAGTCTTCCATGACCTGCTTCACATACCAGTCAGGCTCCGACTCCACTATAATAGGCTTGCCGCCACGGAGAGCTGGCACATCAAGGTCAAGCATGTCTGCGGTCTGCACATCTGCTACCTCACGGAAGATATTCATAAGCTCCGGCAGATTCGTAAACTTATTAAATCTGCTCTTAAAACGAAATCCGCTTCCCTCTACAGTAAGCTCAAGTGCTGTTGTCACTTCACCAAAGTTTGCTGCCCAAGAATCAAAGTGATAAATCCCCATCTCTTCAAGTGCCGCTTTCTGTAAGTAAAGCTGCATGACATACATCTCACACATGGTATTGGATATTGGTGTACCTGTTGCAAACACAATACCCCTGCCATCATTTATCTCAGACAAATACTGGCATTTAAGCTGCATATCCGTTGACTTCTTAGCTCCGCTACTGCTGATACCTGACACATTATTCATCTTGGAAAAAATCGCAAGGTTCTTAAAATTATGTGCTTCGTCTACCATAATAGAATCTACACCCAGTTCCTCAAAGGTAATAAGGTCATCCTTCCTGCTCTCATCTGACAAGGATTTCAGCTGTTCCTCCAGTTTTTTCTTCTGGCTTTCCATCTGCTTTACAGTCCATCGCTCTCCGTTACGCTCCTTCATCTCATCAATCGCATAGCTGATTTCATCAATCTGCTCGTTAAGCATTCGCTCCTTTCTCTCTGCGGAGATTGGGATTTTCTCAAACTGTGAGTGTGACATGATGATACAGTCATAGTCACCAGTTGCAATCCTTGATACGAACTGCTTTCTGCGGCTTTTTTCAAAATCACGCTCCGTGGCAACTAAGATATTTGCTGACGGATAAAGCCTTAAAAACTCTGATGCCGTCTGACCGATAAGCGGCTTTGGTACAACCATGATTGTCTTATTGGCAAGTCCAAGTCTCTTCTGCTCCATGCAGGCAGCCATCATCTCAAATGACTTTCCGGCACCGACACAGTGTGCCAGCAGAGTATTTCCCCCAAGAAGAATTCTTGCCACCGCATTTTTCTGGTGTGGCTTTAACTCAATCGCCGGATTCATTCCCGGAAACTGTAAGTGACTTCCGTCATACTCACGCAGGCGGATGTTATTAAATGTCTCGTTGTAATACTCCACATATTTCTGTCTTCGCTCCGGCTCTGCAAACAGCCACTCCTTGAACTTCTCCTTGATCATGTTCTGCTTTTCCCTTGCAAGCATTGTCTCATTCTTATTGACTTCGTAATGATACCTGCCATCACCGTCATCAATCCTGTCCCTGACTGTTACTGTCTTTAGATTCAGCGTATCCTCAAAAATAGAATAAGCATCCATGCGGCTTGTACCATAGGTCTTAGTAGCCGCCACTGAATGCTTATCCATGCTTTTATTCTCGATGAACCATTCCATGCTCATCTTATTTAAGTGTACCTGAATGCCTGTATTGTAAAACTGGCTTCTGACTGCCCTTGCCCGTCTTGGTGTATTGAGAAGCTCATAGATAAACTGCTCATAATCAAGCGGCTCAATCCATGTCGTGCCAATCTTTACATCAATATCCGAGGCTTCAATCCACTCCGGCTGTACCTTTTCAAGTGCTGCCACATTGCCTGCAAATTTTTCTGCCTGCGGATTGCCTGTATCCGCTGCCATAGCCTTTGCTACACGAAGCTTGTCTCTCACATTGCCGGAAAGATACTCGTCTGCCGTCTCCCAGCCGATGTCGGGATTGTTCTCGTTGTAGCGGTCGGGATTTAGGAAAATCAATCCATCCAGCTCTTCCACAAGAACTGCCCTTCTAAGCTCTGCCAAAGCATCATCACTAAATGTTATCTCATCAGCTGTCTGCCCGGACTTTTCTGCAAGTTCTTCCTTTACATTAGTAATATCCGGCTCATAGATAGAGAGCATATAGGCAAGATTTACATATCCAAATTCATTGACGGATACATTCAATGCTTCCACAGCAGTCTCAACCCTGTCTATGACAGTCTTTGCCTTAATCGTCTGCTTATAAAACATATCCGCTTTTTTCACCTCCCCGTCTTCATTTACTTCTTCAAGACTGCAAAGAAGTGGGTAATCGCTGTCATCTCTGAAAGCTATTCTGTTTGCTTTTGAAGTAATGGCTCCATACTGCTTTACGAAGGCATCATATTTTACATTAAGAAGTCTCTGCTTATCAGAAAGCTCCTCCTCGCTGCAGCCATCCATCTGGATATCAATCAGATCTCTTGTTATCTGTCTGATTTCATCAAGGCTTCTGATTCGCTCCTCGGCAGTCTGTGATACTTCTTTTCTTACCATCTCGGAATTTTCCCTGTAATAGAGTTTTCCTTCAAAAAATGTGTAAGTGTAGTTTCTCACATCCGGATCAGCCGGGATAACTTCCTCCGTCTGCTCCGCCTCATCTGCCACTCTCTCAAAATCTGTCATCTGGGCTTTGATATTACCGATAGCTTTGTTTAATGCTTCATAAATATTGAAGTTCTCATCATCATTCACGCAGACTGTGTATCTGCTGTCCTGTCCGTAAATCCTTGTGTCATATTCCATAGATCCAAGCATCATTTCCGGATGCTCTGCAAAATAAGAGTTGACTGCAATGCCATTCTCAGTTACACCAAGGTGTACCCAGTCCGGCTCAATATCAATCTTTCTCTCCCTTTTCTGCAAAAACAGGATATCTGCTGTCACTTCGGTTCCTGCATTATCTTTAAATGCAGTATTCGGAAGTCTTATCGCTCCCACAAGCTCTGCTCTTTCAGCCAGATACTTTCGGATAGTAGGATTTGCCTTATCAAGTGTTCCCTTTGTGGTAATCACCGCAACCATGCCTCCCGGTCTTACCTGATCAAGTGCTTTTGCCAGAAAATAATCGTGGATACGGAAGTTATACTTGTTGTACTTCGGATCAAAAACCTTATAATCACCAAATGGCACATTTCCGACAACTACATCAAAGAAGTTATCCGGATATGTGGTATTCTCAAATCCTGTGATACTGATATTGGCATTCTGATAAAGCTGCTTTGCAATTCTTCCCGAAATGCTGTCAAGCTCCACCCCATACAGCTTACTTCTCTGCATAGGTGCCGGCATACTCCCAAAGAAGTTACCGATACCCATAGATGGTTCTAATACATTGCCGCCTCTGAAACCAAACTGGACAAGTGCCGAGTTCATGCACATGGCAATCTCCGGTGAAGTATAAAAGGCATTGTTTACTGTTGCCCTAGCTGCAGCATACTCTTCATCCGATAACATCTCTTTGAGTTCTTTGTACTCTTTGCTCCAGCCTGCGTTTTCCTCGTCAAATGCCTGTGACAGTCCGCCCCATCCGACAAACTTCGACAAGGTTTTCTGTTCCTCCGGTGTTGCAAGCCTGTTTTCTGATTCAATCTGCTTTAAAGTACGAATTGCATCCATATTCCACTGATATCTGGTCTTGGCACCGCCTTTTTCCATTTCCCAGAGATTGTAATGGAAGTTGTGCTTCGTCTGCCCGGCAACATTCTTCTCATTTTCAAGACTTTCTACTTGCTGTACTGGTTCCTGCTTTGGTGTAAAATCTACAGTTTCCTGTGATTCTGTATCAGCCTGAATATCATCCACAGATACTGATACCACATCATCTGAAACTACATGTCCATTCTCATCAATCTTGGTTTCCCATCCATTCGCTATTGCTCTTTCCCTGGTTTCAAGACGATTAGCTTTTACACTATCCTCGATGTCAAAGAATCTCTTATAGACCGGATTCATCTTATCCCTGTCAGCCTTCTGCTTTATCTCTTGATAATACTTTTTCTGGTCTTCTCCGCAGTAAAATGGCTGTTTTACCATATAGGATAAAATCTCATATAACTCACGCCAGTCGAGAGCACCTTCCTTACGCACACCATTCCTGTTCTTATAGCTGATCTTCACATATCCACTTCTGATTGAGTACTCCACAAGACCATACTTATTGTTGGAATATGCCTTTCTTTCTGCATTATCTGTCCCTAATGCAATATCCCTGATAAGGTCAAGTTTATTGGGCATAAATGCAAAATCAGACTGCACCACATCCATAAGGAATGCCCTAAACGGAGTGTAGCAGCTGCAATCTGTTACAAGAATCTCCGCCGCATCACGCAGGTCTTCATCAAGCTCTGCAATACGCTTGGCATAATCAATCGGTGTAATATACTGAAGCTCTGATGGATCTTTTTCAGTTGTTTCAGCTTCTATCTCTGCACCATATTCTGCCTGTGTTACCATGCGGTCTTCATCGGCAGTTTCCTGTGGTGTCATGCCTTTTGCACTTACATAATCTCTGTTAGAAGCATAGCTCTCCGGCTCATCCGGTATTGCATAATCATCAATCTCTGATTCTGCCTCCTCCGGTTCCACTTCCCGGTATTCGGCATCAATGACCTCATCATCCTCACGGAGTCCGTCCATCGCAAGCTCATCAATACGAGGTGTCTCAGGCTGGTATTCCCCTGTAAGAATAAGGACACCAAGCTCTTTTTCGATATCTTTCCACGAAACATATCCTTCAACCTCTCCATCCTCATCTCGCCACTGAAAACGCAGTCCATTCCCATGAAATGTGTCATATCCGTGCAGTCCCAGTCCGTCAACCGGCCAGCCTGCACCTCCCTGACCATATTCTGCTTTGATACGCTTTGCCCTGGTTCCTGCATCAATCTCAGTTTCAAAAATCTTGCATACCCTGCCCTTGCCACCGATAAAACCTGTACCTCTCATAAGCACCTGTTTGATATACTCACTTGGTACTGTTGCAGACTTTTTGGGATTCAGGTAATTGTATTTACCTGCTAATGCAGCTTTTCTGTCCTGCTCGAACTGACGCATAAACTGATTATTGTTTTCGTCCTCAGTATGAATAGTGCCAATGCTTGCCTGCCCATTCTGGTCGAAAAAAAAGGAAGCCTGTGTATATTCGGCTTCCTTACTAACACCCAATGAATTGATTTCATCAAGTTCCCTATTCAGTTCTGTATCATCTGATTCTAGTGGAATCGCATCACTATCTGATTCAGTACCACTTCCTCTGCCTGCATCTTCGCCTGCTCTCTTATCTTCCACATCTCCATTGTCGATGACGGATTCTGTGGCTTGTGCTTCGCCAGATACTGCATCTCCAGCTGGTCGTACAGCTGGTTCGCTTCCTCCTCTACCGCTGACATCTTCTCGTACATCTTCCCGAATCTCATCAGCGTCTTGTATCTTGCCGGCTCGTTCTCCTTTAGATAGTTCATCGCCATCCTTCCGTATTTGCCCAGCTTCGTGAGATCCTCCGTCTCGTCCGGCATCTCTATCTGCGGATAAAGCAGTCCGTCCACTTCCTTGTAAGTCATTTCTTCTAACATATCCAATTCTCCTTTCGCTCTCGATTGCCTTTAAGTTACGACTAAATTCTCTAAGAACACTACAGGAGACATCGCATACAATGGAACCAAGACGGTAAATGATCTCTTCGTCTTTGATATTTACGATCTGACTAAAATCCTGTTCTTGCACAGATAAGTCAAATCCGCATCTCGTCCCTACAGCATACATGACACTTGCATATACAAGCTGCTCCATGTCCATTTCCTGCTGTAAGCCATTGCGTTTCTTACTTTCTTCCTTTATCACACTACCTGATAGCTGCATAAGTTCGGTCATTCGGTCTCCGAACTCTTCTTTTATTATAAGCCAAACATCTGTTCCTGTAAACTGTTTTAATATATTTTTTAGAGACTCCCTGTCGCTGTTATCGTACTGCTCAATCTGACCTTCTGACACAAGAAAATCCACATAATCCTTAAGATTTTCTCCCTCAAGGTCCCATGTCAGCTTAACATTCTTCCCTCCGGTATCACTGATATCAAAGATATATCTCATACGGGGATTCAGTGCCCTTGACGGGAAAATGGCACAGCCTTTCGCACCACGCTTTACATATCTTCCCACCTTTTTCCAGGTATCATAATCTGCCATAAGTGTGCTTCTCTCCGGAGATCTCTGAGCTGTTACCATAACGATATTGTCAAATTCATAGCGGTACAACTGACCTGCAACCTTTAAAACATCTTTCCAGTTCTTATCTGTTCTGGTGATGTTACCAATTTCAGAATCGTATATCGCTTTGACCTTCATATCAACGCCCATACCTTTGTCCTCCTCTACTTAAACATCTCTGCAAACAATCCCTTAAAGAGCTTTAACTCATCCTTATCCAGCTCGATTGCAAATTCATTGTCGATTGCCTGTTTTTCGCATTTATCCTTTTCCTTTGCAATCTTACGCACCACACGAAGAAGCACATAGCACTCCTTGGACTTTGCAATGCTCTGTTTAAAGGTCAGCTCATCCTCATCGACTGACTTCTGTGTCTGATAGATAATCTCTTTTAACTTATCATTGATACCATCTACTTCCTCAAGGGAAATAATAACGGATGCCTTAGAAGCACCCGATCTGTCCCACTCCTTATGAAGTTCCTTTACTAAAAACTCCATGTTCTTAATTACTGTTGTTGAATCACTTTTCATCTTGCTCTTCCTCCGTTTTCTTTTAATGAAGAAGGGAGCTGACTTTCGCTGATAGGTGCAAAATCAACTCCCTTCATGTCCTCTGCTCCAAGGACTATCTGCTCTGCATAATACATATCCATTGCCTTATTGATGGCATCGTCAAGCGACTCTGCCTTTACTTTCTGTACTCGTGAAAGCACTTCTTTTATCTCAACATCAAATTCCTGTTCCATATGATATCGCCTCCTGTAAAAATCTCATCACCGGCTCTTTTCTTCCTTTACCTGTCTTTCCTTAAAGCCTTCATCGTACTTTCCATCTTCCAGCCTGTCGTAAAAACAGTCCTCTTCAATCGTTCCAAAATCCTCATACATCTGGTGAAGGAAGTCATTCTGCAGCTTCTTTGGTACATCATCATCCTTTGACATATCCTGATAAAAATAGAACTTCTGCTTTAGCTTTGCCCTGTAATCATAGATATCCTCTATCTTTTCCGGTGTGCCATACTCCCTCTTGTATGCCTTGAAATTTGTAGTTGAAAGTGTGGAACCTAGATAAATGCCATGCTCCCACGATACCCCGATTGTGGTATTGTCCTTTGTAGGCTTCTCATCCTTCGGATAACGCTTATACTCTGTCGCACCAAGGGCGATTGTAAGGGAACCTGACTTCATATCCATCACCACAAGATTCCTTGGTGATAATGCTTCAAGCACCATGTAATCATGGTCATTGAAGTTATGAAATGTCTGTCCCCTTTCAAATGAGCGGTTCTCCATTTCATAATGCAGGTTAAAATCATCCACCCAGCCCTTATCGGTCATTCCAATCTCCTTAAGCTTTGCAACACATTCAGAAGAACTGGCTTCTTTATCAAACCGGAATTCTTTGGAATCGTTATAAAATCCCTGAAGAAAATGTCCGAGCTGAATATCATCCAGACAGAATCTCGCAGATACAGTTACATTTGCTGCCCTGTAATACTCTGTGAAGTTATCTGCTTCACCAAGTGTCCTTCCAAGCTGCAACAAATTTTCTGCAAGCTCTGACATATCATCAATTGCTATAAAACTCTTATAATCATCCAGAGTCATCAGCATATTTGTCTCTGTTCCCCTGTCGTTTTCTGTTACCAGTATCATATCTTTTAAATCCATTCTTACCTCCAGTCTCAGAGAGGGACTATGCCCTCTCTGCAAATTTCCTGTTATGGTCTTCCTATCACAACAATCTTTCCTGTGCTTGCCACATCCCTGTAGACCACACCAAGACTTTCATTAAGTGCCTCTACCACCTTGCCATTTCCGACATATACTGCCACATGGCTGATGTTCTTATATCTTCCATTGCTTGTAAAACTGTAAAAGATAAGGTCTCCCGGCTGTAACTCATCAAAGGAGACAGTCTTTCCGGCTTCATCAAGTCCCTGTGCCTCCGCTGCCGCTGTGGTTGCACCGCCATAACTAATATCCACGCCTGCATCTTTCCATGAATAATAGGCTAAGGAACTGCAGTCATAATAGTTACCGCTGTCTCTTAAATCCTGACTATAAGGAAAACCAACTCTGTGTAGTGCATAGGAGCAGACTGTTTTCTGCCTGCTGTCTGTAATTTCGTTTAGGATGGCATTGATTTCATCCTCAGTCATGGAGCTTACTCCCGGACTGCCGCCTCCACCTCCACTTCCGCTTCCGGCATATCCAAGCTGTCCCATAAACTCAGGACTCATGATCTGCTCAAGCATTTCCACCTGATCAGAATTAAATCCATAGACCGAAATCATATCCCTGTACGATTTTAGTGTGACATTCACATACAGAACCGACTTCGTGACAGTAGTTACATTACCGTCTGCATCTGTTTCTTCCACATCTTTTGTTCCTGTGCTTGTGGTGTATGAACACATATCATTTACAACTGCCTGCAGCCAGCCTTTTGAAGTATCATTCATGACTGTTGCAGTATCTCCGACACCATGCTTGACCATATAGACAGCCATGATGTCATAGTAATTGCTTGGGTTTTCTTCCATACCTTCATAGTCCACATATACAAGCTCTCCAAGGTCATATCCGGTATGCTCATTCACTTTCGTATTCACATCCCGGTTAAATTCCTGCACATAAGCACTCGTTACTGTCTGCACGGTATCTCCTGATTCAAGTGGTGGCAGAAATAAAGCAAATGGAGAATTGTAAAGGATTGCTATCGCCGCAATAACCGGAACCGCAATCATGGCAACTACAAGAACAAGTAATAAAAGCACCAGTCCGACAATCGGTGCCGCTGCCTTTACCCAGGTAATCGCTTTTCGCACAATCAGATCCTTTACCAGCTTTGCCACGCTGTCTGTCTGATTCTCCTGTGCTTTCATCTTATCCAGAAAGAATTTTATCTTCCTGCTCCGGTTGGTCATCTTTTCATCCTTGACCTCTATGGACACACCTGCTGCATATCCAGCTGCTATGCCAATTGCAGTACCAACTCCCGGTGCAACCGCTGTTCCTGCCGCCGTAGCAGCTGCCTTTGTAACAGTTTTCGTTGCAACCTTGGCAGTAGTCTTGGCTGTTTCTTTTGCCGTCTCTTTAGCTACGGTTTTGGCAGTATCTTTGGCAGCTTTCTTTGCTGTCTTTTTTGCCAGCTTCTTTCCTGCATCTACCTTCTTGATTCGCTTCTTTGCCTCGGCTGCCGCCTTTTTCCTGAAAAGTGCTGCACCCTTGGAAGCAGTTCCGGTAACAGGTCGGCTTGCTTCATATGCAAGATATGCTGCCTGCGATACCTCCTGACCACCTTCCACATGCTCCGTTACTGCCCCGGCTGCAAGTGCACCTGTTCTTCCTGCAATGTGAAGATTCGTGTTCTTGGTCTTGATGGAAGTGTTAGATTCTCTATAGTTTCGCTTAAATCTTGATAATCCTTTATTCTTCGACTCTGACTGATGAATGGTACTCTTGCGATATGACTTCTTTCTATCCGTATTAGTTACCTTTGCACCAGCTGTCTTAGGACCTCTCTCTACTGTATAGATGTTACTCCCCTTAATCTTGGCTCCCTTCGGTTCGTGGGCATGAATCTTGGCTTTCTCCTTGGTGTGAATGACCATCGGTTTGTCATCAACCTTTCTAATTTTCAATTTTCTCACCTCCTACTTTGAAAAATAAAATAAGCCGCTAGGGAGCAAAAATTACTCCTTAACGGCTATGTAAAATCATTCAATATTCAATTATTAAAAGCAACATGAAACTGAAATTTTGGCATTTCTACAAGTACCAATATGAGTGCATTCCACATAAATATGTTTTGGAATTTTTCGGCATTTGCTTTATTGCATTGTAAATATTTAAGTAATCCCCAAACCCCATTCCAATACAAATAATTCCAAATAAACCCAATCCAACAAATTGCGGAAATATCAAAAATAAAATATAGGGAATTATGCCAAGTATAAGATTAGGGCACAAGCACATAAAAATAAAACGCCCTTTACTCATATCCTCTGTTCCTACCACAAACATCAACATATGTGCCAAATCATTATACATATATACATCTTTTTGATAACATATTGCATGCAGCAATTCATGTGGCAACAGAGATAATCCGCCACAAATTCCACCTATCATCATCCATATTGCATTATCAGGAATATATTCTATTCCCAGTATTAAAAATGGAATTGCTAATATACCCATTATCAAAATACATCCCACATTTGCAATTAATGATAATTTCTTCGTATCCTCTGGTTCTTTAAACGGGGTTGCATTAGGATGATGTTCCTTGTATGGAAGACTACTCTCATCTCCATTATATTTGCCAGCATAGTGAAAAATCGTTTGCTGCGTATTTGTTGACCATGCTGTCCATACATCCGGCAGATACGCCGAAGAACAATCTTGTCCTCTCCATAAACTTCAAATAAACGCGTGCTTTTATAGCTCGCCTCTCAAACGTGCTTCTATATCAGATGCCGTGTATAACACATCCGTTACAATTACCCTTTCGTCACGGATTGTGTAAAACACTGAATAATTATCGACGAGCATTCTACGCAACTCCGTTCTCTTTTACGGCTCAGAATCCATAATCCTAAATCGTTCTGGAAAAGTGTCTAATGTAAGTATTTCATCAGCAATGCGATGATATTGCCCTATCACGCAGATTATTACAATTATCTCTAAGAATTTCTATTTTCTCATCCGGAATGGTATCTTTTACAATAACGGCAGTCTTTACCTTATGAATTCTTTTCATTGGGCTTTTTATAATATAATCCTCTTCCTCTAACCACAAAAAAATGTAGAAAGACTTCTACGAATATTATCAATAGTTACCTTTCCACAATTATTTATCGTTTGATACTCTACAAGATATTTTCGTAGCATCTCGGTCGTTATCTTTATGACCGGAATATTTATTGTATCCAACATCT
>OGFV01000475.1_pt1 | contig 13145 bp, 6 predicted proteins | sample 1571131 | NCBI WGS metagenome assembly OGFV01 (sample SAMEA2582044, study PRJEB24529) | metagenome | biome: Human gut stool | place: China | collected 2011
GGCTTTGTACAATTATTGGAGCTTATATTACACACTTCGAAGTATGACACTTTACGATTTTGAACGGAATATGCTATTGACAGAAGATTACAATCTTCTTATAGAATAGCAACTTACTTAGCTTTAATAAATAAAAATATAAAATACCTGATAAAGTCATGGATATAAAATTAGAAAAGAAACCGTGGTACATTCGTTACAGATACTATCTGATAGGAGGGATATTATTTGTCGCCTTTCTGATTTATGTAATTGTTCTGTCATTAGGCCCCCGAAAATTACGTATTGATGCCGAAAATATTCAGATAGCGGAAGTGAAAGAGGATAATTTTATGGAATATGTAGATGTGGAGGGACTGATTCAGCCTATACTGACTATCAAAATCAATACCCGCGAAGCGGGAAGCGTTGAAAGCATCGTTGGTGAGGAAGGGAGTCTGCTCTATCAGGGGGATACCATTATCGTCCTTTCCAATCCAGACCTGCTTCGCAGCATTGAAGACCAGCGTGACGAATGGGAAAAGCAAATGATTACCTATCAGGAACAGGAGATTGAGATGGAACAGAAAAGTCTTAATCTGAAGCAGCAGGCTCTGACGAATAATTATGAACTGGAACGACTGAAAAAGAGCATTGCCCTTGATCGGGAAGAGTTTCAGATGGGAGTAAAGAGTAAGGCTCAACTACAAGTAGCCGAAGATGAATATAACTACAAACTAAAAAACGCGGCATTGCAACAAGAAAGCCTGCGACATGATTCGGCTGTTACGATGATTCGTAAAGAACTGATTCGCAATGACCGTGAACGGGAGCGCAAGAAATATGAACGTACTCATGAGCGATTGAATAACCTGGTGGTGACGGCTCCTATAAAAGGGCAACTAAGCTTTGTCAGGGTTACTCCGGGGCAGCAGGTTTCTTCCGGCGAAAGCATTGCCGAAATAAAGGTACTCGATCAGTATAAGATACATACTTCGCTAAGCGAATATTACATTGACAGGATCACTACCGGACTGCCTGCTACCGTCAATTATCAGGGAAAGAAATATCCGCTGAAAATAACGAAAGTCGTCCCTGAAGTAAAAGACCGTATGTTTGATGTCGATCTTGTCTTTACCGGCGATATGCCCGATAATGTCAGAGTCGGCAAAAGCTTCCGTGTACAGATTGAATTAGGTCAGCCGGAACGGGCGCTTATTATTCCACGGGGTAATTTCTATCAGTCTACAGGAGGACAATGGATTTACAAAGTGAATGCTTCGAAGACAAAAGCAATCCGTGTACCATTAAGTATTGGGCGGCAGAATCCGCAGCAGTATGAAATTACGGAAGGTTTGCAGACGGGAGATTGGGTAATTACGACAGGATATGATACCTTTGGCGATGCAGAGGAATTGATATTAAAATAAAAACACGCAATATTATGAAGATTATACAGTTAGCTATCCGGACCTTATGTAGGTTTAAAATATATACGATTATCAATATCATCGGATTGGCATTAAGTATGGCTTGTGTCATTATTATATTCCGTTATGTGGAACAGGAGCTTACTGTAGACAGCTATATTCCGGATAGAGATAGAATAGCTTTTCAGATACAGGAGGATAAAAGTTCTCCCGGAAGTCGTTTTGTTACCGGAGCTGGTTTCTCTGATCCGGATATAGAATGCAGTTCTACTGTCTTATGGTATAATAAGGATGTGATTATCTTGGACAAAGAACGCTTCGATGTAGAAACCATTGTTGCTGATAGCAACTTTGTGAAAGTGATGAAATTTCCGGTACGTTATGGTAATATTGCTTCTTTAAATGATAATCCACAAAACGTCATAATTACGCAAATATTGGCCAATAAGCTTTTTGGTGACAGGAATCCTATCGGAGAGAAAATTACTTATTCAACAGGTGATCCGTTGACTGTGACAGGTGTTATCAGTATGCAAGATAGAAAAAGTTCGATACATTTTGATCTTTTGGTTTCAGATAAACTGCAAGAAGACTGGGTCGCTACTTTTCCAGTCAATGTAGTACTTATCCGCCAGGGGGCAAATCTGAACACAATAAATCAACGTCATGCGGCATACGAAACAGAACCCCGGACTGAAAAAGAAATACGAAATCAGTTGCTATCTATAAATGACAGCTATTTTGATTCTTCTGTCGTTTCATACAATGATATGTTACTACATGGAAGTCCTAAACAGTTACAGCGGTTGTCTTTAGTTGCTATCCTTGTGTTGTTAATCGGCATATTCAACTTCATGAGCCTCTATACTGTGATTTTATTGAAGCGGGGAAAAGAGTTCGGATTGAAGAAAATATTCGGTAGTACTCCGATACATTTGTTCGTACAACTCTACATTGAGAATTTATTTCTCATAGCTATTGCATTATGTCTTTCCTGGTTTTTAATTGAAATCTCTACAGGATTTATTGAAATACAGTTTGGAATGGCACAACAAAAAGAGATAGCCTTCGATGGTCTGTTATCTGTCTTATTTCTTCTCTTGTTACCGGGGATTGCTGTGATTTATCCTTTTTTACGATACCGACATATTACACCCGTCCGTTCATTGCAAAGTATATATATTGGAAATAAACTCACTGTGGTACGATATCTCTATTTAAGTGTCCAGTATGTCATTACCTTTACACTAATTGTTTTGTCTTTGTTTTTTGTCAGGCAGCTATACGAAATGTTGCATACAGAGACAGGCTATACAACGGATAACATAATCAGAGCAGAGTTCCAGATTTACGATCGAAAAACACCTACAACTAAAGAGGAATTCAGAGCTAGTTTGAGTAGAAGAGAGACTTCTTATAGTCAGATAGATCAGCAAATGAATGCTTCTCCATTGTTTACTGCGTGGGGATATAATTATCTTCCATACGAATACCAACTTGAAAATAGCAGCTTTAATTTTAAAAAGCCAATGGACAATGATTATAAAGCAGTTGCTTTGATACCTTCTACAGAATCTACTTCAAGACTTTACGGGTTCAAACTGTTGGAAGGACGTTTATGGAATGATAGTATAGACCAGGAAGGAGATGCTAAATTGATTTTAAACCGGAAAGCTATGTCATTGTTCGGATTTAAAACTCTTAGCAAAGCTGAACTTCAAACAGAAAATCCGATATGGCCGCAGAAAAGTAATTCGCCCTATCAAATCATTGGAGTGATCGAAGATTTCTATTGCGGGCACCTGTCGAAACCTATCGGACCAATAGCGTATATGTATTGCAAAACCTATTCCGATCAAGTGCCTATCGTGGCAGCCATCGTTCCTGGCAAGCAACAGGAAGCTATCGCCTTTTTGGATAAACTTCATCACGAAACTATGGATGGAACATTTGAGTATGCTTTTGTGCAAGATGAGATCAGTAATTTGTATCGGGAAGACCGGCAAATTACGATTATATATTCTTCTTTCGCACTTCTGGGAATTTTGATTTCTTCATTGGGATTGTTCGGACTTTCATTGTTCGATATCCAACAACGTTATCGGGAAGTTGCCCTTAGAAAAGTGAATGGAGCTATGATGAAAGATATTCTGCCTTTACTTTTAAGACAGTACATTTTGATATTGGGTGCTTCGTTTGTAATAGCTATCCCTTTAGCTTATTGGGGAATTAATGTTTATCTGGAAAACTATGCCTACCGGACCGACATTAGTTGGTGGCTATTTGCTTTGGCAGCCATCATCGTCTTACTAATTTCATTAGTAACCTTGATTTATCAGGTAAGAAAGGCTATTGCTATTAATCCGGCTACTATTTTGAAAGGACAATGAAAGATGAAAACATCAAGTACTATTATATAATTTTAAAAATAATACAATTATGATCAAGACAATTAATTTACAGAAGATTTTCAAGACCGAAGAAGTAGAAACCTGGGCGTTGAATAACGTAAGTATCGAAGTGAAACAAGGAGAGTTCGTTGCCATTATGGGACCTTCCGGTTGTGGAAAGTCAACATTGCTCAATATTCTTGGGTTATTGGACAATCCGACAGGAGGGGAATATTACCTCAATGGAACAGAAGTTTCCAAGTACACAGAGTCACAGCGTACCAGCCTTCGTAAAGGAGTGATCGGTTTTGTCTTTCAAAGCTTCAATCTGATAGATGAATTGAATGTTTATGAAAATATTGAATTGCCTTTGCTTTACATGGGTATCTCAGCTTCCGAACGTAAAAAGAGAGTGGAGACTGCTATGGAACGAATGGCTATCACACATCGCAGCAAACACTTCCCGCAACAACTTTCCGGAGGTCAGCAGCAGCGTGTTGCTATTGCCCGTGCAGCAGTTGCCAATCCTAAGTTGATCCTGGCCGATGAGCCTACCGGTAATCTGGACTCAAAGAACGGTAAAGAAGTGATGGGGCTATTGAGTGAACTAAATAAGGAAGGAACCACTATTGTGATGGTAACACATTCACAGCACGATGCCGGTTATGCCGACCGTATCATTAATTTGTTTGACGGACAGGTAGTAACGGAAGTCAGTATGTAATATATTCATAAAGTACCATGATTAAACACTATTTGAAAGTAGCCTTTCGCAATTTGGTAAAGTACAAGACACAGAGCCTTGTCAGTATCATTGGATTAGCTGTTGGTTTCACTTGTTTTGCGCTGTCTGTCTTATGGATTCGTTATGAAATGACTTACGATACTTTCCATAACGGAGCCGACCGTATCTATATGGTACGTGCGCATTATACTGATTCCCCTGGTAGTACATCCAATGTTACTCCTTACCCTTTGGCAAACTATTTACAGGAGAAAATGCCGGAGATAGAAGCTACTGCTTCCACTTCCATATATCGGGATATGAAATTCCGTATGGGAGATAATGAACAGGAGGTAGTAATGGCTACAGCAGATTCTGTTTTCATGAACTTTTTCAATATACGGCTGCTGAAAGGAACAGTCAACTTCCTGAAAGAAAATGATCCGGAAATCGCCATTACGGAAGAGTTTGCCCGAAAGCTTTTTGGCAGTGAAGAGGATGCTTTGGGGAAAGAAGTAGAACTGAGCGGACGTCCCCGTAAGATAGGCGCCATTGTGAGCGGATGGTCCCGTCATTCCAATATACCGTATAGTGTATTGAGTTCGGCAAGGCGCTATCCACGCTGGAGTAGTAAGGGAGAACAACTGTTTATCCGTGTTCGCGCAGGAGTGGATAGGGATACTTTTCAAAAGAAGATGGAAGACATTGATATCTTGGATATTCCCAAAGAGAGCGAACTTGTGAAGCTTCTGATCACGCCCATTTCGGCTTTGCGTTATTCGGATTATGTTTCTAAAGTAGAGGTAGTTATCTCCTTCAGTTATATTTTCTATTTCTCTTTAGCAGGCGGATTGGTCATTATTTGTTCCTTATTCAATTACCTGACGCTTTATATCAGTCGGCTTTGCATGCGTAGTAGTGAAATGGCGCTTCGTAAAGTAAATGGTGCAAGTAATACATCTTTATCGGTGCAGTTTGCCATTGAACTGTTGTTGATTCTATGTATCGCCCTGTTATGCGGACTGTTGATGATAGAGGTGAGTATGTCCAGCTTCCTGAACTTCACACAGATAGAGGCCAGTGTATATTATGGAGAGATCATTGCATATCTTTTGATTGTAATCATTCTGTCTTTCCTGTTTGCACAGATACCTTTATCTTATTTTCGCCGTCGGACATTGCAGGAAGCGATAAAAGGGAATGTGGTAACTACCAGACCTTATCTGTTTCGTAAGATAGGAATTATCATGCAGTTAGTTGTCAGTCTTGCTTTTATCTTCTGTGCGGCTGTTATGATGAAGCAACTCTATTTTCTGAAAAATACGGACTTAGGAATGGAACGCCATAATGTCGGTAATGTAGCCTTATGGAATGGTGATATTAAGCAATGGTCGGCGAAGATAGCTGCTTTGCCCATGGTGACAGAGGCTTTGCCCCCTTCGTATTTCCCGATTATTCCTACAGGACCGATGATGTATGTCGAAATAAACAACTGGGATGATTTGCCGAAAGCAGTGGAAGAACCTTTAACTGTTGGTATGATGCCTGCTAAAGAAGAATTCTTTGAATTTTATAAATTGAATTTATTGGAAGGCGAGTTTATATCGGACAAGAATCAAGAAAATGAAGTCGTGATAGATGAAAATACATGCCGTAAATTTGGATGGAAACGGGCTTTGGGCAAAAGTTTCTATCATGAATATAATGGTCAGCGTAGCCTATATAAGGTTGTCGGAGTAGTCAGGAACTTTAGCTATCGTTCTCCTACGAGTGAACCGGGACTGATTGCTTTTCAGCATCCTAAAGCGCAAGATTATCTGTTGAATCGTGCCAGCATTCTGTTTAAATTTAGAGAGGGCACGTGGAATGAATGCCGTGCGACCATAGAGAAACTGTACAGAGAGGAATTTTCGAATGCGTATATGCGATTGTTTAATGAAGAAGAGGAATATAACAAGTACCTCCGCTCCGAAGATGCACTGATGAAATTATTGAGTTTTGTATCATTGGTTTGCGTCATTATTTCTGTATTCGGAGTTTTCTCATTGGTAACGCTGTCTTGTGAACAGCGTCAGAAAGAGATTGCTATACGTAAGGTGAACGGAGCGCAAATCCATCATATCCTGCAGATGTTCTTCCAGGAATATTTATTGTTATTGATCATAGCTGCCGTTATTGCATTCCCCACAGGATATGTTGTAATGAGGAGATGGATCGACAGCTACGTGAGACAAACATCGATAGATGGCTGGGTATATATAAGTATCTTTGTTGTGATAGCTATTATTCTTTTGCTTAGCATCATTTGGAGAGTATGGAAAGCTGCCCGGCAGAATCCGGCAGAAATTATCAAGAGTGAATAACATAAACACAATGTCATGATATATCATTATTTAAAAATAGCTTTTCGCAATCTGATCAAGTACAAGACGCAGAGTATTGTAAGTATAGTCGGCTTGGCAATTGGTTTCACCTGTTTTGCATTGTCTGCCCTATGGATACGTTATGAAATGACATACGATACGTTTCATGAAGGGGCGGAGCGCATCTACTTGGCAGGTAATAAATTTGATTTGCAGGGAGACGGATTTTCTTATTATTCATCCAGTTTGTTGGCTGATTATATAAAGAAAAACTGTCCGGAGGTGGAGAATGCTTGCCATATATATAATGGAGGTATAACTTCCATTGAACATGAGAAGAATGTATATCATACATACCAGTTGGAAGTTGATTCTAACTTTATTTCAATGTTTAATATCATTGCGATAGATGGCGATAATCGTTTGAGACTGGGGGATAAACAAGTTGCCATTACGGATAAAACCGCCAAAAAAATATTCGGAGAAGAATCCCCAATTGCTATTTCCTGACAGAGGAAATGCTGAAATGACGATTGTCGCAGTAGTAAAATCATGGGAAGGACATTCCATGTATCCTTTTGATATTTTGTTACCATATAAAGACCGAGATCCGGATTGGGGAAGACAGCAATGCCATACTCTTTTCCGTATCTATCCGAATAGTGATGTAGAAGCTGTAGAGAAGAGACTGGCGAAATATAAAATACAACTGGACTCATATAGCCCGGTTATATCTACTCCTATAGCTCCGTTATCAACATTGAGGAGTACTCATCCGAGGGAGGATATCAATGTCAAATTGAATCATGTTCGTCTTTTTGCTTGCATTGGAGCTTTGGTTATTATTTGCGGATTATGTAACTATTTAACAATGCTTGTAACCCGTATCCGAATGCGCAAGCGCGAATTGGCACTACGAAAAGTGAATGGAGCCTCCAATGGCAATCTTCTTTCATTACTCCTTTCAGAATTGATCTTGTTGCTTGTGCTGTCATTAGGCTTGGGAATCATGATGATAGAGTTAATTCTGCCTGTTTTTAAGGAGTTGTCGCAAATCGATGAGAGTACTTCATACTTTTATAGTGAAGTGTTTGTATATATATTATTATTGTTACTGATAACAATGGGTTTTGCAGCTATACTTGTGCGCTATGTCAACAAGCGGACATTGCTCGATAGTATCAATCACAAATCAAATCTTCATCTTTCCGGCTGGTTTTATAAAGGTAGCATTTTATTCCAGCTTTTTATAAGTATTGGTTTTGTGTTCTGCACTTTGGTCATGATGAAGCAACTCAATTTTCTGCAAAATTCCAAAGAATTGGGATTGGAGAAACATAATGTGGGAGCCATTCTTTCTATTTATGGATTTGAAAATACTCCTTTCAAAGAGATACTAAAGCAGATGCCTGATGTAACAGAATGTTTATGTGGTTTTTCCAGTCCTATTCCTAAATCGTCATTTTCTTCTTATGAATTGAGGGAATGGGAAGGACAGACTGATAAAGAACAACGAATCAAATTAGAGAATGAAACAATCAATCAGGATTATGTTGATTTCTTTCAGATAGACGTTATAGAAGGTGATATGTTGGATGAAAAAGACGGACAAGGAGTAGTGGTAATCAATGAAGCTGCCGTAAAAGCTTTCGGATGGTCTCAACCGATAGGTAAAAAGATATATCTGAATGAAGTTTGCACAGTGAAAGGTGTTATCAGAGATATATATTATAATGCTCCGATTTATCCAGTGATTCCGGCTGTATTCTTTTTGCCGAAGGATAATCCGGGCAACGGAAACAGAGGGCCCTTTCTTTTTAAATTTAAAGAAGGTACATGGAAGACAGTATACCAAAAACTGCAGGAAGAGGCGCATAAGGACAATATGGATGCGGTATTGAACTTGATAAATATGGAAGATACCTATAATGAATACATGAAGTCAGAAAACACATTAAGCAAGTTACTGAGTGTTGTTTCTCTTATCTGTATCGTGATTGCCGTATTTGGCATATTCTCCTTAGTGACGTTATCATGTGAACAGCGCCGGAAAGAGATTGCTATCCGGAAAGTAAACGGTGCAAGTGTAAAGGTCATTTTGAACTTATTTTTTAAAGAGTACTTGATTTTACTTGTCATAGCGTCATTCATGGCCTTTCCATTAAGTTATCTCATCATGAAGTACTGGCTCGAAGGATATGTAAAGCAGACGCCGATAAACTTTTGGATATATGGAGGCATATTTGCAGGTATGTTACTTATAATATTCCTTAGCATCATCTGGAGAGTATGGAAAGCTGCCCGACAGAACCCGGCAGAAGTAATCAAAAGTGAATAACGTTATTATTTAATAAAAGCAATATGAAGAACCAATTATCTGCTATCAGGACTTTATCCCGTTTCAGAATATACACGATGATCAATATTATCGGGCTTGCAGTCAGTGTGGCTGCAACGTTGATAATTGTACGCTATATCCATCAGGAGATAACAGTTGACCATTTCTGTAAGGACCTGGACCGATTGTACTTGCTGACTATTCAAAGGAGTAATGGCAGCATTTCAATCACAGATAATACAGACAGGAATAATGATCCTAATTTTATAGACCCTTTAAAGAATCCGGAAGTAGAAGCATATTCTTATAGTGTTTCTTTTGACGATGATTATATTGTAGTCGATAATCACCGTTACCAGGCCAATGTTTTGGTAACTGATAGCTTGCTTTTGCAGTTGATGGACTATCCGATAGTTTCGGGAATTAAAACTATTCAGAAACCGGATGATGCAATTATTACCCGGAAATATGCCTGGCATATTTTTGGTGACGAAGACCCGATAGGGAAACAATTAACTTCATCGTCAGGTTCTGTACTTACCATTCGTGGCATTGTGGATGAACCGAGTACCAAGGCTTCTTTACAATTCGACCTGATAGCTCCGGTGAATCAGGGGAAATATACAGACTGGAGTCGGATGGGATTCTGCATGGTCCGGTTGACAAACGGAACAGACCTGAAAAAGTATAATGAAAAGATTTCCAAGCCGCAGTCATTAATATGTTACAGTCATTCTCCCATACAGTACGGGCTTACTCCCTTGAAAGGATTGTATTTCAATAAGATTGTCGAACCTTCGGCAGCTTCTTTTTTGCGGGGGAATATCAATCATGTGACGATTCTGACTGTAGTGGCTTGTATGCTGCTGTTGGTGGGAGTCTTCAATTTTATCAATATCTACACGGTTATCGTTCTAAAGCGGGCACGTGAGTTTGGTGTTAAAAAAGTATATGGTGCGAGCGGCTTTCAGATATTTATCCAGATTTATGTAGAGAATATATATATGGTGGCAGCCGCCTTGCTTATCATCTGGATGCTGATCGAAACTTCAGCCGGGATATTCGCCTCGGTATATGCAATTCCTGTAAAACCGGATATCGTTTTTGATCTGTCGCTGTCTCTCATTTTATTATTCGTATTGCCGTTGGTGACGTCTGTCTTTCCTTTTTTACGTTACAACTATTCTTCTCCGATCACTTCTTTGCGTTCTGTAAATGCCGGAGGAAATTCAATTGTTTCCCGTGCAGTATTCTTATTTATTCAATATGTCATTACGTTCAGTCTGATAGTAGTCGCATTGTTTTTTGTTCGCCAGTTGTACACAATGCTGAATGCGGATTTAGGATATCAGGCAAAGAATATCATTTCATGCCAGTTCCTGTCATTCGAGACACAAAACAGAAGATATGCAAATGATGAAGAATGGCAGAAAGAACGTGACTTGGAGCGGCATAAGGTACAGGTTATTAAACAGAAGATGGACGCATGCCCTTTATTCATTTCATGGGGATATGGGGAAGCACCTATCAATCTGGAACCATACGTCAATGTGGAGAGTAACGGAGAGAAACATAAAATGGCTATCATGTATGTTAATAATAATTACATGAATATGTTTGGCCTGAAGCTGAAAGAAGGAAGAACGTGGAATGATAAAGACCAGTTTGCCCAATATAAAATGATGATAAATGAAACAGCCAGAAAGCTCTTCCGGATAAAAGATATTAATGAAGCTTCACTGCAAACCGAATCCCGTCTATGGTGGAGTGTGGGGACAGATGAGAGTAAAAATCCTGCTTATCAGGTAGTAGGTGTGATAGAAGACTTCCGGACCGGACACTTATCTATGGGGGATGCATCACTGGCTATTCTGTATGATGAAGGAGAAAACCCTACCGAACCTTTAATGGCTAAAATAGCCGAAGGTAAACGCAAGGAAGCCATTCAATTCTTGAAGGAACTACACAACGAAGTAATGGGTGAGGGGGAGTTCAATTACTCCTTCGTCGAAGATGAAGTTGAAAAACTGTACGATGATGACAAGAGAACAACCCACATCTACGTCACCTTTGCCGGACTGGCTATCTGCGTTTCCTGCCTCGGATTGTTCGGGCTGTCATTGTATGACATTCGCCAGCGCTACAGGGAGATTGCATTGCGTAAAGTGAACGGAGCTACCGGCAAACAGATCGCTTTGTTATTGGTCAGGAAGTATCTTTATATTTTGGGAGCCGCCTTTGCTGTCGCTATTCCTTTGGTCTATTATATTATTAATGACTATACCAAAGACTTTGCGGTGAAAGCTCCGATAGGAGCAGGGATTTTTGTGACAGGCTTCATCCTTACCTTGCTTATCTCACTGGGTACATTACTCTGGCAGGTACGCAAAGCTGTCCGCATCAATCCGGCATTGATCATGAAAAACGAATAAGATTAAAAACGACTAAGATTACAACGAATGGAACGAACTGCTATGGAAAACCTCGTACTATTAAAACTTATATTCAGAAACTGGTGGCGCAATAAACTTTTTGCGGTCATCTCTTTGGTCAGTCTTGTGGTCGGTATTTCCTGTACCAATCTTCTGATCTCGTTTGTCATCCATGAATATACGATAGAAGGGGAAAATCCAAAGAAGGACCGTATCCTGCGCCTGACTCAGCGACTGCCATCCATGCAGAGCCCCGGACAAGTATCATTTGTCTACGGAGGATCGGTTGCCGGAATGATAGCTCCGTTTCCGGAGATTGAATCTTATCTCCGGCTGACCGAGAAGGAGGCAACTCATATTGAAATTGAGAACCAGCGCTTTCCTCAACAGGTCATTGTTGAGGCCGACAGTTCTTTCTGCCGTTTTTTCCCGTACCAGATATTGTCCGGCAATATGAAAGAAGCCTTGACTAAGCCGGACTGTATTGCTTTGAGTGAAGAAAAGGCCATGCAATACTTCGGGAAGTTCGATTGTATCGGGCGAGAACTTTCTGTGGTATATGGAGATAAAGTTGAAATGAAAAAGGTATCTGCCATATATAAGTTTTATGCGCAGTCAGCACTCCGTATTGATTTGCTTGGTAATTCTCAGAACCTGCAGGAAGAAGGAACTTCCTGTATGATTCTTCTCAAAGAAAAGACTGACGTGTCAGCCTTTCGCGAGCGTTTTGAGTCAACAGAACTGCCTACAGTGACAGGTCCCGGTTATTATAAACTCCAGACATTACAAGAATCCTACTTTGACACAAAACTGGCTGATTCCGTGAAAACATTCAGTCATCGGCAGATCGCTTTGTTGAGTATCGGTTTATTATCAGCTTTTCTTGTCTTATTCATCGCTTGCTTCAATTACGTAAACCTAAGCTTTTCGCGCCTGCTGAAACAAGTAAACATGATTCATGTAGAGACATTGATGGGAGCTTCTCATTCATATATTTGCCGGCAACTTTTTATTGATACATTCCTTACCGTATTTATCGCTTTCATCCTTTCCATTCTTGTAATGGGGGACATACTTTCTCTTTTCAATTATTTCTTTGATGCCCGTCTGACTTTCGGTTTCATTCTTTCATGGAAAGTCTTTCCATTTATTCTTCTGTTTGTTTCTCTTTTGGCCATTATACCGGCCACCTATATGACGAAGAAACTGAACCGCATTTCTATCAGCGGATATCGGCAATTTTTTCAAGGGAGAAAAAGAAGAAGACTGGTAGCGACCCTTGTAGGCGTGCAAATGGTTATCTCCATCGGATTGATGACTGCCTTTATGATGATACGTACGCAACTTTCAACCATAGAAGGGCAGGGTGAACGCTTTAAAGGAGTTATAATCTTAGGTAATGAGGGGGCTGCCTTGACTATCCCTTTGTATAATGACATTAAAAACCTGCCCGGTATCCAAACTGCCCTGTTATCCAAAGGGCGGATAA
>OGFV01000476.1_pt1 | contig 13139 bp, 10 predicted proteins | sample 1571131 | NCBI WGS metagenome assembly OGFV01 (sample SAMEA2582044, study PRJEB24529) | metagenome | biome: Human gut stool | place: China | collected 2011
TTTTATGTGCGGTGAACTTTTGAAAATTGGACGATAAATTTAATATCAAAAAATGTCACGTTTTAATATTGATTTCGTTATATTGATTAAAAAGTTCAGGCGGATAGACATATTTTAAAATGTTTTTTGGCTGGTAAGTATATTTTAATTCTTAATAAAAAATAAATAGTGTAAAACCTTTGATTAGAGGTTGATTTATAAATATTCCTTCTTTATAATGAGTAATGTCTGTTAATGGCAGACTATGAGAGTATAAAGAAACTAGGAATGGAGACACAGGATGGATAATTACAACAACGGTAATAATTACGGTGGTGGTAATAACAACAATAACCGTGACAACAGAAACGGCAACAATAACAATAAAAAGCCAAAGAATGTCAATCTTATTGTGTTTGTTATAATAGCTGCAGTTATAACTTTTATCGGTATAACTATGCTAAACAGCATGTTAAAGAATGCCACATATAAGGAAATATCTTATAACCAGTTCATAGAGATGGTGAATAATGATCAGGTTAAGAAGGTTGCACTTGAGCAGGATAGAATTCTTATAACACCTACAGATGATGCCCAGGAAAATAATGGTGTTAATAAGCTGGGTTACACATATTATACAGGATATGTTAATGATGACAGTCTTGTATCGCTTCTTAAGAGAAAAGGAATTGAATTCACAGGATATATACCAGATTCAAGTTCTTCTATAGTAGAGTTCCTTGTTGTGTATGTTCTTCCATTCCTTTTCATATATGTTATATTTGCTTTTGTATACAGAAGAATATCCAAAGGCGGCGGTATGATGGGCGGCATGGGTGTCGGCAAGAGTAACGCTAAGGTATATGTACAGAAAAAAACAGGTGTTACATTTAAGGATGTAGCCGGACAGGATGAGGCAAAGGAGTCACTTACTGAGATAGTTGATTTCCTTCATAATCCGGATAAGTATTCAAAGATAGGTGCCAAGCTTCCAAAGGGTGCTCTTTTAGTAGGCCCTCCTGGAACGGGTAAGACACTTCTTGCAAAGGCTGTTGCCGGAGAGGCTAATGTTCCGTTCTTTAGCATATCTGGTTCCGACTTCGTTGAAATGTTTGTAGGTGTCGGTGCATCAAGAGTAAGAGATATGTTTGAAGAAGCAAAGAAGAATGCACCATGCATTATATTTATAGATGAGATAGATGCTGTTGCCAGAAGAAGAGGAACAGGCATGGGTGGTGGACATGATGAAAGAGAGCAGACACTTAACCAGATGCTTGTTGAGATGGATGGTTTCGGTGTGAATGAAGGCATCATCGTTATGGCAGCCACAAACAGAATAGATATCCTTGATCCAGCGATATTAAGACCAGGCAGATTCGACAGAAAGATAGTTGTAGGAAGACCAGATGTACAGGGAAGACTTGAAATATTACAGGTACATGCGGCAAAGAAACCACTTGGTGATGATGTTGACCTTGAGAAGCTTGCAAGAACTTCAGCAGGCTTTACAGGAGCTGACCTTGAAAATGTATTGAATGAGGCAGCTATAGGAGCAGCAAGAAAGAAGTCAAAGTATATAACAAATGCTGATGTAGAAGAGGCATTTATAAAGATAGGAATAGGTGTTGAAAAGAAGAGTAAGATTATCTCTGACAAGGAAAAGAAGATTACAGCATATCACGAATCAGGCCATGCTATACTGTTTCATCTCCTTCCAGATGTAGGTCCTGTACACACGATATCTATCATACCTACCGGCATGGGCGCAGCAGGTTACACTATGCCGCTTCCAGAGCGTGATGAGATGTTTAATACAAAGGGCAAGATGCTTCAGAATATTATAGTAAGTCTTGGTGGACGTGTGGCAGAGGAGCTTGTGTTTGATGATATAACAACAGGGGCTTCACAGGATATAAAGCAGGCAACACAGACAGCAAGAGATATGGTTACAAAGTATGGTTTCTCAGAGAAACTTGGACTCATAAATTATGATACAGATAGTGATGAGGTATTTATCGGAAGAGATCTTGCACATACAAGACCATATGGTGAAGATGTTGCGGCACTTATCGATAAGGAAGTTAAGGATATAGTAGATGAGTGTTATGTTAAGGCTAAAAAGCTTATATCTGAGCACATGGATGTTCTTAAAAAGAGTTCAGAGCTTTTGCTTGAAAAAGAAAAGATATCAAGAGAAGAATTTGAAGGACTTTTTACTGATAATGTAATAGCATAGAGCAATAAGGGCATATAATAATATGGGTATAGAACTATGAAATCCACATATTGTATTGATTTGTAAACACACAATGTGCAGTATGCACAAAAAAATATCACAATTATTGTGAAGTTTGTGAACACTTATGGGGCTTTGTATGATATTATAATTAATGTAAAAACCCCCAATACATTATATATTTTTTGCTACACCCCATAATAAGTGAAATACCTTCTCCAAAAAGGACAGTCCCCCCAGACTGTCCTTTTTACTTTATAATAATAAGGCTGAAGAAAGTATTATGGTGGATGAATTAAAGAAATCTTAATAAATATATCTTATAGTTGAATAAATACCTTCAATGATATAAAATTATATGTGATTAATGTCAAGGAGCAGATTCTATGATAATAAGCGCAGCAGTTGAAAATCTTGCATCGTGGGAAAAGAAGTTGTTGTATATGTGTAATGCAAGACCTACCATCAATACAAGAGCTTTGTTTTCTGACGTTACAGAGGATTATAGAAGTCCGGCAGAGCCTATGCCGGGAGATACAGTAAAGATAAGACTGAGAACAGGACGTTATAATGTAGATAAAGCGTATATATATGTAAATAATGTAGAATACCCTATGACAAGGATCAAGGCTGAGGGTCTTTTTGATTATTATGAAGCAGACATTAAAGTTGGTGAAGAAAAGCTTTACTATTATTTTAAGGTTGAGACAGGAAAGGTCGTATGCTATTACAATCAGATAGGGGCGATAAAAGAACTTAATATATATTATAACTTCCAGATCATGCCAGGATTTAAAACACCTTCATGGGCTAAGGGAGCTGTTATGTACCAGATATTTGCAGACAGGTTTTATGATGGTGATAAGTCTAATAATGTACTGGATAATGAGTACAGCTATATAGGAGAGCATGTCTGTCAGGTAAAAGACTGGGACAAGTATCCTGCATCTATGGGAGTAAGGGAATTTTATGGTGGAGATTTAAAAGGAGTACTGGATAAGCTTGATTATCTAAGCAATTTAGGTATCGAGGTTATATATTTTAATCCTTTGTTTGTTTCACCATCCAACCACAAATACGATATCCAGGATTATGATTATATAGATCCACATTTTGGAGTGATAAGAAAAGATGATGGAGAGCTTCTTAGTGATGGTGACCAGAACAATACACATGCAACACGCTATATAAACAGAGTTGCAAGCAGGGAGAATCTGGAAGCTAGTAACAGCTTTTTTGCAGAAGTTGTAAGACAGATTCATGAAAGAGGCATGAAAGTTATAATAGACGGCGTATTTAATCATTGTGGTTCATTCAACAAATGGATGGACAGAGAGCATATATACAGCTCAAGCGATGATGTTTATGAGTGTGGAGCATATGAAAAATACGAGAGTCCATATCACAGTTTCTTTAAGTTTTATGGTAATCAATGGCCAGACAATGGTTCATATGACGGCTGGTGGGGGCATGATACACTTCCTAAGCTCAACTATGAGGAATCAAAGGAGCTTGAGAATTATATACTTGATATAGGTAAAAAATGGGTATCAGAGCCTTATAATGTTGATGGCTGGAGACTTGATGTTGCAGCGGATCTTGGATATAGCAAAGAGTATAATCATGAGTTCTGGAGAAAGTTCAGAAAGGCTGTTAAGGAAGCCAATCCAGAAGCTATAATCCTTGCTGAGAATTATGGAGATTCATATGACTGGCTGCAGGGAGACGAATGGGATACGATCATGAACTATGATGCATTCATGGAGCCAGTGACATGGTTTCTTACAGGAATGGAAAAGCATAGCGATGAAATGCGCCCGGATTCATTAGGCAATCCTGATTATTTCTTTGGTGCAATGCATCATAATATGGCACGAATGGGTGGACAGAGCTTTGCCATATCCATGAATGAACTGTCAAATCATGATCATTCAAGATTCCTTACAAGAACTAATCACGTTGTAGGAAGGGTTGCAGATTTAGGACCGGATGCAGCTAACCAGAATGTAAATAAAGCAGTATTTATGGAGGCGGTCGTTATACAGATGACCTGGCCTGGTGCACCAACAATATACTATGGAGACGAAGCAGGTGTATGTGGATTCACAGATCCTGATAATAGAAGAACATATCCATGGGGACATGAGGATAAGGAGCTTATTCAGTTCCATAAGGATGTTATAAAGATGCATAAGGAGAATGAAGTGCTTAGAACAGGTTCGTATAAGCAGCTTTGTTCAGAACACAATGTTATTGCATATGGAAGATTCAATATGAATGATGCAGTTGTTGTGGTTGTTAACAACGGCGAAGATGAAACAAGAGTAAAGGTTCCTGTATGGGAAACCGGACTTGGCATGGATGAGGATGTTGAACAGATAATGGTGACATTTGATGGTGGATATACTATAGACAGGCAGGGATACAGGCTTAAGGATGGAAAGCTTGATATAGGATTAAGAAAAACATCGGCAGTAGTGTTAAGAAAACTTCGCTGGTAGGAAATTAAGAAATGGAGTCAGATATGGCAGCAGATAATAATGATGGAAAGAAGATACAGCTTAACCGTAAAATGAGATTATGGAATAAGTATAAGAATCCAATAATCGGAGCTGTGTCGGTTATAGTTATAGTAATAGCAGCAGTAGTAGTATTAAGAGCATGCAGTGTTGGAAAACCGGATGGCAGTGGAAAACCGGATAATAAGAATAACAACAGCACAACAATATCAGCTTCTGCAGATAAAACAGAAATACAGACAACAGCAGGCAGTACACAGGAGACAACAGCTTCTGTAAATGATAATACAACACAGACAACAGCAGCTATGGCTTCTAAAGGAAGTGTTGTAAAGATAACAGATCCTGCGGATGAAGAAGAATATTCAACAAATGATTTATATGCGGACACAGTTCTTTTTGGAGATATGATTATAGAAGGTATACAGGATTTCGGATATCTTGGTACAGGCAATATCGTGTCAGATAATAATCTTACAACAGATAAGGCTCATAATTATATATCAGATGTTAAAGACAGAACACCATCCAAAATATTCCTGCTTGTAGGACTTAATGACCTTAACTATGGAACAAGATCAGGAACGGATGTTGCAGAAAGAATAGAGAACTTAGTAGCAGCACTTAAAGAAAATATTCCATCGGCAAAGATATATGTTGTTTCATTACTTCCTGTTACAGAAAGCTTTGAAGCAAAATCATCAGTTAAGATTAAACAGTCGGACATAAATGATGCGAATAAGAAGCTTGCAGAAGATGCAACAACAATGGGTGCTGTGTTTGTAGATATAGCAGATTCATTTAAAGATGGTTCAGGTTATCTGAATACAAAATATTCAACAGGTGGATATAATCTTAATCATAATTATTATCCATTTTTCCTGAATAAGTTAGCAGGAGCGGCTAAATAATGAAATTCTATGTAATGACACTTTTTCCACAGATGATTCTGGATGGACTAAATACGAGTATCACAGGCAGAGCGATTGAATCAGGAGCTCTGTGTGTAGAAGCAGTTGATATAAGGGATTTTTCCAAGAACAAGCATATGAAGGTTGATGATTATCCATATGGCGGTGGGGCAGGCATGGTCATGCAGGCAGGACCGGTGTGTGATGCATATGAAAGTATTGCTGCAGAATGCAAAAAAAGACCAAGAGTGGTATATATGACTCCGCAGGGGCATACATTCAACCAGAGTATGGCAGAAGAGTTCGCAAAGGAAGAAGAACTTGTTATATTATGTGGACATTATGAGGGCATAGATGAAAGGGCATTAGAGCTTATAGTAACAGATTATGTTTCTATAGGTGATTATGTCCTGACAGGCGGAGAATTGCCAGCCATGGTTGTTATTGATTCTGTATCACGTCTTGTTCCGGGTGTGTTAAACAATGAAGAGTCAGCACAGACAGAAAGCTTTTCGGATGGACTGCTTGAGTATCCACAGTATACAAGACCGGCAGAATATAAGGGGCTTAAGGTGCCGGATGTACTCCTTTCAGGACACCATGGAAAGATAGAAGAGTGGAGACACAAGAAATCCTTAGAAAGAACGCAGCAGTTCAGACCTGATATGTATGAAAAGTATATGAATAAAGAGAAATAAAAGAAAACAAAAGAAAAATAAAAGAGAAATATAAGCTGTTTAGGTATGAACGCTTAAAACAGCTTAAGGATTATATTAATGGTGTCAGGGGCTGCCCTGACATCATATAAAAAACAGTTAGACAATAACTATAGGATAATAACTTAAAAACGAAGATAATAACGTGAAGATAATAACAGAGAAGATAATAACTTGAAAAATGCAGTTGACTAGTATGGTGTAAGTATGATAATATATTCAAGTATTTGATGATAGAGAGTGTTTATTGCTTGTGTCAGTGATATGAGGTTAATATGACCACCATGATTAACAGATGATCACAATATGCCTAGATAGCTCAGTCGGTAGAGCAGAGGACTGAAAATCCTCGTGTCACTGGTTCGATTCCGGTTCTAGGCACTTATATATAATTATATATACATTATGCGGGTGTAGTTCAATGGTAGAACACTAGCCTTCCAAGCTAGATACGTGGGTTCGATTCCCATCACCCGCTTTTTTTAATAAAACCAGAGAAAATATTAATGAACATACGATAAGAAGGATGTACAAGGTATAAAGGGTAACATAGCTATGTTTCTATTTTGACTTGTCATTTTTTTAACAAACAAGAGTGATGATTAGCTTACCGGAGGCTGTTATGGAAAAGATTGCTAAATATTATAATGTTAACGCTGACATTATAGTAAGTGAGTATATGAACATTGTTAAGGCAGATGAAAGTCTTTTTATGTTTCTTGGTGAAACATCGAATCTTATATTTACACATGCTATTTACCCAGAAGATGTAGTAAAGTTTGAAACAGCAATAAAGGAAGTAGATGAGGGAGAACAGGTATATGTGTCTATCAGATTAAAAAGCCGTGATAGTGATTACAGATGGATGCGTGTTTTTATAAAACCATATCATGATAAGACATCAGGAAAGTATTATAATCTTGAGATTACAGATATGTATACATTAAAAAGACAGAATGAGGAGCTTAAACAGATATCAGAGATACAGACAGAATTCTTAAGTATTATAGGAGATTATCTTTTTACGTATAATATAGGCAAAGATTCTTTAAGAATAATATTACCAGGCAATGGTAACCAGACAATAGTTTTATATGAGGGAAAACTTGGTGCATGGAGTAGTGATAAGCTTGATAACAGCATGATTGACAGTCATAGCATAAAGGATTTTGAAGGTCTGTGCATGGCTATAGCATCGGGCGAGTCTTATTTTACAAGAGATATAAAGATGAAGCTTGCGGATTATGATGAAGCAGCATACTGGTATACATTTAAGGGTAAAAGAATACATAGGAATGATGGTGAGAATATAATAGTGGGGGCTATAAGTCTTACACAAAACAAAGAATATCCAGCTGAAGATGTTTCTGTACAGGATGAGCTAAGAGATGCAGGAACAGAGCTTCTTAATAAAAAAGCAATTACCAATTATGCTAAAAAACTCATAGATAAGAGAGTGAATCATAAGGTAACGATTGCCATTATAGATATAGATGATTTTAAAACCATCAACGATACATATGGACATATGTTTGGTGATGAGGTGCTGCGTGATGTTGCACAGATATTAAGGGAAGCTGTCGGTCACAATGGTATGTGTGGACGTATAGGCGGAGATGAAATGTTTATTGTTATGGAGCATTTTGAAGATGATGAATCTATAAGAAGCATACTTCGTACTATAAAGAATAATATATCATGGCTGTATCACGATGATGTAAGGGATATTAACAAGATTACATGCTCAATAGGAACTGCCTCATATCCTGATGATGCAAGTGATTTTGATACATTGTTTCTGATAGCTGATAAAATGCTCTATCTTGCTAAGGAAAAGGGAAAAAACAGATATATTATATATCATCCTGATCTTCATCAAAGCTATATAATGAGTGATGAGGTTGTAGCGACAACAGAGAAGGTCTTTTATAAATACAGAAAACTTAGTATAGTTAACGATTTTATCCAGCAGTATATATGTAAGACAAGGGACTCTAAAGAATGTCTTGATATGATTATGTCAGCATTTGAGATAGACAGTATATTTTTATATGATATGTATGATGATAAGAGATATGTGTTAGCTGGTACTGTTCCTGAGCTTGATGAAAATGGTGAATTTTTAAAGGAAGATAATTATATACCGGATTTCAGGGATGATGGAATAAAGACAATAGAGAATATTATTCTCTATGAACGTAAAGCACCACATATGTTTAAAGCGTATCATACGATGGGCATCAAGCAGCTGATACAGGTTGTTGCGTGTGTTGACAGAACAATTATAAATAACGGTAAAAATAATTTCTGTTTTATATCTTTCAACAGAAACAGACAGCTGAAAAAATGGCCGGAGGTTGATATAGATTATCTGGGGATTATAGGTAATGTAATTGGTGAAGAATATCTGAAAGAGAAGAAAAAGAATGATAGATAGTTACATAGCACTGGATCTTGAGACAACTGGTCTTAATCCGGCATATGACAGGATAATAGAAATAGGTATGGCAAAAGTAGAGCAGGGCAATGTGGCTGCTACATATTCTACGCTTATTAATCCTGGGATAACTGTCGGTGAACGTGTTGTAGAGCTGACAGGAATACATAACAACGAGCTTACGGATAAACCAAGGATAGAAGATGAAATCAGGAATATTCTTGACTTTATAGGAGATTATCCGATACTTGGACATAATATAATATTTGATTACAGCTTTTTAAAAAAAGCTGCGATTAATAATAATATTACATTCAGTGTTAAAGGCATAGATACACTTAAAATGGCAAGAAGGATACTTCCAGAGCTGGAGCATAAGAAGCTTGATTATCTATGTGAGTATCTTAAGGTCGATCCTGGCAGTTCACACAGGGCTTTAGATGATGCACTTAGTGCAAGTGCCATATACTGGAAAATGTATCAGATAAAAGCAGATGATTCCGGGTTTGAGACAGCTGCAGAGCTAGTATATAATGTTAAGAAGGATAGCCCGATAACAGAGGCACAGAAGAATTATCTTACAGCACTTGTTAAGAAACACAATATAGTTCTGGATATTCCTGTTGAAGAGATGACTAAGAGCATAGCATCCAGAAACATAGACAGGATTATATCAGAATATGGTAAGTAGGACACAGTATTTTATGGTGTTGGATTTATGAGATTATTAGGCTTGCTTCATTGCTTTGCAATGGAGCAAGTCTTTTTTCTATACGCTAATCATTAAGCAGATTTATAATCAGCTCTTTGTTGACAGACTTAATCATGGAAGCATACTGTCTGAGTTTGTCTACTTTTTCTGTATGATTCTGGCTTATATATATATCCTTTAAATCAGCATAGCATGAGCGGATATCTGAACCAATGCGTATACTATATTCAAGATAATGTGTGGCATCAGTGATATCATCCTGCTCTTTAAGAATATGTCCAAGGACCGCAAGATTCTTTATAAGCAGTGTGTAATTATCTTCATACTCTGTAAGAGCCTCAAGATTAGCAACGCCATACTTAAGCTTTAAATCAGTGTTCGAATATTCTGTAAGGTTAATTATATTTTTATCCTTAACAGATATGATTTTATTGTATGCGCTGTCAGCCTCCGGGTTGTTTTTTAGAATATCTGACAGTAAAGTGTTATTTTCTTTAACAGGAAGAGTTGTGTCCCATTCGATATATTTTAAAGTACTTATATCTTTCTTTCTTGTTGCGTTAGCTTTTTGCTCGCGTTCCCAGAACTTTTTAATGTTATTTTTCTGTGAAGTATCACTTTTTTTAATATAAAGTTGAATTAAAACTAATATTATTATAAAATAAGGCAATATAAAATGCATATTAAACTCCTTGATGTATGCAGAAAAGAGGATATCATGATTAATTTAAAGAATAACAAAACTAAAAGGGTTGTTGCAGCGGTTATAGTAGTCATTCTTATACTTGCAATGGTGCTTCCAATGGCAGTTTCAGCACTTATCTAGAATAGAAAGCTGACAAAGCAGTAATCTATCTATATAGGTAAGAGCTGCGATACCATGTGAACCTTACATCATAGTATAGTTGCAATTAAATATATGTGCAAGAGAAAAATATAAAAAGGATGATTATATGAAGACAGGAAAAGTGTCAGATACAATTCTATCCAGGTCGGTATTAAAACCTGTTAATACTGTACGTGGAAAGTATGTGAAAAGACTTGATATAGGACAGGATGCAGGAGAAGTGCAGTTAGCATGCCAGGCTGATATATCATCAGATTGCAGGGATACATTGCTTATGGCAACAGCCAGTGGTTATATGCCTGTGATAAAGGCAGTTAATAACATATATGCAGCAGGTGGAGTTCCAGTTGGACTCAGTGACTGCATTGTCATGGATAAAGATTCAAGAGAAATACGTTTAAGAGAAGTTATAGCACAGCTTACGAGACAGTCAGCAATAACAGGAGTGTCAATAACAGGAGGCCATACAACAGTAAGTGGCAATGTGACATCTCCCATGGTTACAGTTACAGCAGTAGGTGTAAGACAAGAGCAAAGAAAGCAGCCACAGCCTGGAGAAAGCATTATAATGACTGGATATATAGGGATGAGCGGGATAAGACAGCTTATAGACCGTAATTCTGATATGGTACAGGCAAGGTATAGTGATGACTATACCGCAAAGGCGTATGGCAGCGATGAAGAACTGTATATAGGTGATGTTGTTGAGCTTTTAAGGAAGAATAATATAAACTGTTATATGCATGATGTTTCAGAAGGTGGGATATTCGGTGCTTTATGGGATATGAGCGAATATGGGCATACAGGACTTGATGTGGATATAAGAAGCATATCAGTCAGACAGGAAATAATAGAAATATGTGAGCTGCTTAATGTCAATCCATATGAGCTTGAATCTATGGGATGTTTGTTAATGACATCAGACAACGATTGTGATATTATAAATATACTTAAAAGCTGTAATATAGAGGCACAGGTTATAGGAAAGGTTATAAAAGGAAGCCAGCGCATACTTCATAACAAAGATGAGGAGAGGTTTCTTGATCTTCCTAAACAGGATGAACTGTATCGCAGTGTTGAGTAAAACTGGCTGTACTATGTATAGACTGTACTATGTATAGATAAGAAGTGCAGCATTAAAACTATAATTAATTGAAAGGGTATAATGATATGAGAGAAAAAATCCTTAACTTGTTAGAAAAAAATGCAAGAATAGACATTCACGATATGGCGGTTATGCTTGGAGTCGCGGAGCATGAAGTCGCGAATGAGATTGCAGACATGGAAAAGGAACATATTATATGTGGTTACAATACCCTTATCAATTGGGATAAAACAGGTGAAGAGAAGGTCACTGCACTCATAGAGGTTAAAGTTACACCACAAAGAGGACTTGGTTTTGACAGTATAGCTGAGACTATTTATAAGTATGATGAAGTGACATCAGTATATCTTATGTCTGGTGGATTCGATTTTACAGTTATAATCGAAGGTAAAACTATGAAGTCTGTTGCACAGTTCGTTAATACTAAGCTTGCACCACTTGATTCTGTATTAAGTACATCTACACATTTTGTACTTAAGAAGTATAAAGATTATGGAACTGTATTAGACGAGGAATATAAGGATGAAAGGATGCTGGTGACACCATGAGAAATGCTTTATCTAAGAAAATTATTGATATTCAGCCATCTGGTATCAGAAAGTTCTTCGATGTTGTAAATGAGATTCCGGATGCGATTTCACTAGGTGTTGGAGAGCCTGATTTTGATACACCATGGAATGTAAGAGAAGAAGGAATATATGCACTTGAAAAGGGCCGTACATTCTATACATCCAATGCCGGACTGAAAGAATTAAGAGAAGAAATATGTAACTATGTGGCAAGGAAATATAACGTGGTATACAATCCACTGAAAGAAACTCTTGTTACTGTTGGTGGAAGTGAAGCTATAGATATAGCTTTAAGATGTATGGTAGATCCTGGTGATGAGGTCATAATACCTCAGCCAAGCTATGTCTCATATCTTCCATGTGCTGTTATGGCAGATGCAGTACCAGTGTTTGTTAATCTTAAGGAAGAGAACCAGTTCAAGCTTACAAAGGAAGAACTTCTTGAACATATCACGGATAAGACAAAGATACTTATTATGCCATTCCCTAATAATCCAACAGGTGCAATCATGACAAGGGAAGAGCTTATGGAGCTTGTACCAGTTATTATAGAGAATGATTTATATGTTATATCAGATGAGATATATTCAGAGCTTACATATGGTGATGAAAGGCATTGTTCTATAGCAAGCCTTCCAGGCATGAAGGAAAGAACTATTATGATTAATGGTTTCTCCAAGGCATTTGCCATGACAGGATGGAGATTAGGATATGCATGTGGTCCGGACTATATTATAAAACAGATGATAAAGCTTCATCAGTATGCTATCATGTGTGCACCTACAAACAGTCAGTTTGCAGCAGTTGAGGCACTTAAAAACTGTGACATGGAAGTTGAAAAGATGGTTACTGCTTACGATCAGAGAAGAAGATATCTTGTTCATGAATTAAGAGAGATGGGTATAGATTGTTTTGAACCATTTGGTGCATTTTATATATTCCCATCTATTAAAAAATTCGGAATGACATCTGAAGAGTTTGCAAACAGACTTCTTGAAGACCAGAAGTTAGCAGTAGTTCCGGGAACGGCGTTTGGCGAAAGTGGAGAAGGCTTTGTAAGAATATCATATGCATATTCACTAGATAGTCTTAAAGAAGGACTAAGAAG
>OGFV01000482.1_pt1 | contig 12972 bp, 10 predicted proteins | sample 1571131 | NCBI WGS metagenome assembly OGFV01 (sample SAMEA2582044, study PRJEB24529) | metagenome | biome: Human gut stool | place: China | collected 2011
CTGCTCTGCTCTGCTCTGCTCTGCTCTGCTCTGCTCTGCTCTCAAGATTGTGTCATCTCCCAACTCTTTGTCAATATGAAAGTTTATCTTCTAATTCCAACTTTAGACAAAATAATCTTGATTTCATTTTTCAAATATTCTTTCGGTAGTATTTTCTTCATAGCAAAATCAAAACCCTTTTCTAAGTTTTCAAAGAAAAACATTCTTGATGATGGAATTCTCGATGGATATTCCAATTGATGATTTAATTGGATTGCTCTTGTAATATCCGCATCAAATAGTTCCACATTTGACTTTTTTAGTAATTCTTCTCCCTTTTTCGTTTGACAGAGAACTAAAGATATTCCCTTTTTCTTTTCCTCTTCAGACAATTCACTTCCCCATGAATCGCCTAATGAAATATCTGAAACACGAGATTGTGACGCATAACGACAGGAATAACAATTCTCAGTATAATCAATACTTTTCAGGAAAGCATATGTATACATATCAACAATCCGCGGAAAACCATTATTTTTTCCTACTGATCTTAAGCCAAATGATGTTTTCTCACGGAAATTCAACCCTTCTAATTCTTCGATATCCACTGATTTTTCTTTTAAATACATCTTCAACAATTCGGGTGAAGGGGACCCGTGGCATATTAAATCCACTGTATACAAATTATCTTGATTGCGTGAGAAATTTTTCAATGCCGCGACTTGACATGGCAATCCAACAAAAAGGACTTTTTTCCCTTCTTGTAGTTTCCTTTCAATATCTATATATATTGTTTTTGGATTACTTTTAACATATTTAGATCCTACAAATTGCTCAGCCCTTTGGGTCGAATTTGTCAATTCAAAAACGAATTCTCCCTTATTAAGCATACACGAAGCAACATATCCACCATTTTTAATAAATGAATATATAATTGATGAAGCAATTCCTCCTGAAGATGCATTACTTCTGATTTCAGGATTCAATGCCCATCCTTCTTTCCAAAAGATAGGGTTAACCTGCTCCACGCATTTTACATTAGGACAAATTTTTTCACACAACCCACAATTCACGCACTTTACTTCATCAATTACGGCATTATATGTCTTGTAATCATCTACAATAGTAATAGCACTCTTTTTGCACATATTTATGCAGGCCATACAACCAGCACACATATCCTTAGCGCACACGGTTTTCATGCAAAAGCACCTCCCGTGATAGGCACAAGAATATACGCTGGTTTCTTTATTATAACATTATTTCTTATACCCCCCCCCGTTTTCGCAGCCTTCTTAAATCCTATAGCTTTTCTAATAGCCATGAGCCTTGGTGAAATAAAATAGCAACACCACATAATTTTTTTCTTAATACTTTTTTCCATTTTTAATGGCAAAAATATGTTTTTCCTAAGGTTAGAAACACACTCCTTATACGTTTCTTTATATTCTAAAATCATATTAGATCGAACAAGGCCATCAATTATACTTCTATTGAAACAATACCTGTGATATTCCCATGCTTTCTCAATATCAATATTCTTTTTTATCCATGCTTCCTTTTGCAATTCCAAAGATTTGATTCCACACAAGTTACTCTTTAAATTGAATTTTCTCATCGCACTATCAGGATTAAAAGTTTGATGGTAAACTGCACTTTCACCAACTGCCACACTGTTTACATGTTGTAGAAACTCAACATTAAAAAGCATTCCTTCACCATACCAAATTCTTTCATTAAATTTTATATAATTCTCTTCGAGCACACTCCTTCGATACATCTTATTCCAAACTGCTACAAAAAGATTTCCCAAATAAATCCACTCAATAGCTTTTTCCGCACTAATCACAGAAAAATTATTATTTGATATATTATTGCAACCTGAATAATTATTCTTATTCATCACAACATCGCAGCTTGATTTCTCTAGTAAATCAACAAAATATGTCACATAGTTAGCATCAACCCAATCATCTCCATCGACAAAGGTGATATACTCACCTGAAGCGACAGCCATTCCTGCATTTCTAGCACTAGAAACGCCATGATTTTCCTGATGTATTACAACTATTCGATTGTCTTCCTCTTTCAGTCTATCAATGATATAACCACTTTTATCAGGAGAACCATCGTCAACAAGAATTACTTCTATATTTCCATAATCTTGTTTTAATAATGATCTAACACACTTATCAATATACTTTTCAACATTATATACTGGAACAATAATGCTAACCAACTTCTGCATTAGCTCACCCGCTTCCTTTGAATTTTATTTAGAAAAAACTGTAACATCGGAATCCAAGTTTTGGAAAACACCGTAAATCCAATCAAAAGAATCACAAGTTGAAGAAGGAATCCTTTCATTCCATCTACAAACATCAAAATTGCAGACACAAGCATTAATAACGAACCTAAAATGAATTCCTTATACATAATATCATACTTAATATATTTTCTAGTGTGGAACACACGGAACATAAAAACAGCAATATAACTTATACATGTTGCTAATGCAGCACCATAGACTCCTATCACTGGAATCAAGATAAAATTCAATAGTATATTAAACGCTGCGCCAAACGATCCAGAAAACAAATAGCCAAAACTATCCTTATGTACAGTATAACTTGTTGCCATGAATGTGCCCAATGTTAAATAAACACATCCAATAATCAAAAACGGAGTATACTTCCAAGCGTCATAATAACTATCAGCCACATAAACTCCCAAGAATGGTTTTGTTAATAGCAAAAGGCCAATTCCCATCATAAACGCAATTGCAGAAAGTGTTTTGAACATTTTATTGTTGTATTCAGTTTCATCACTCGTGCCCTCTTCACGAATCGCAGAATAACTCCATGCTTGATTAAATATTCCTGTCAGTGTTGATACAAGGGTGGGTAGTTTATAAGAAACAGCATAGATTCCGTTAGCCGCTGCACCAATCATGTAGGTCACCATAACTCTATCTGAAGAATTCATGATCCACCACATAAATGTGTTCGGGATAAGAACAATCGAATACCGAATCATCTCTTTGAGTTTGCAACGATCTATGTTGTGAAAAGAGAACGCTTTATATCCTTTTCCTGCAATAATGGCATAAATCGCAACTATAAAGTTTGCAATGATATATGCCAATAAATATCCACCTGTTTCCATCTTAAAGACAAGTAAAAATGTTATATTTAAAATCGCTATCATCAATGTCTGAAGGATATTTCCAAGTGAATACTTAAGTAACAATTCCTTTCCGCGTAAATCGCATAGAAACAGTTGACTAGCAGATAAAGAAATGACATAAAAATAAACATACATCGCATAGTCAGATACTTCTGTGATGCATCTGCATATTGGAATTAAAACCAGTCCAATTATCATCGCAATAAGTAGAACTATGCTTCCACACTGTGTGTTTTTTTCCTTATCTGCATCTTTGTCTAACCCGAACCGCATAACCGACTCAGCAATATTCAATGTAAGCATTGGCCCTGCAACTGTACTAATAGTAGTTATAAGATCCACCGTACCATACTGACTCGTTGTTAAAACATTAGTATACAATGGAATCAAGAAAAAAGAAATCATCCTAGAGCCAATATTGCCAAGTGTAAAAATCAATGTGTTTTTTAATAAGTATCTATTTCTTGACTCACTACCCATTTTAAATATTTTCCTTTAAATACAACGTTGTTTTTTTACGCTCTTGTTCAATTATTTGATTGGTTTTATAAAAATCAACTTCGGTATTATATAATCGCTCAATATCCTCTAGTTTTTCCACTTTTCTTTCCAATTTATCAAGTTTATTAAGTAATGCTTCTAATTTATTGCGATTTGAATCTCTTACCAGTGTACAAAATTTTGTATTCATTTTAATAGAGAAGACTGTACCATGAAATGTATCCGTAATGACATAATCTGCATTTTTGAAATAGGAAAATACATACAACGGATTGCAAATTATATTTTTATCCGCAATATTTGAATAATGTCCAACACATATAATCCTCTTATTGTGCCTTTTTGCAAATTTTTTTATATAGTTTTCTTCTTCTCTGCTTAATCTGCCCGTGTATGCATATAAAATGATATAATCTCTTTCATAAGTCGTATACTCTGCAATTTCTTGTGTAAAATCATACATCAGAACTGGATCCATATGAATTTCCGGAGAGTAACCGAGCAATTGCCTAACAATATGAGCACTATTTTCATCACGCACAGAAATAGCTGCAAATCTTGACAGCATTGTTTTAATTTCGTGCGCAATCCCTGTATCTACCAAATCTTCATAACGTGTGCTTCCAAAAGAAGCCGCATATGAAACAATCTTGGAGTGTGCATATCCATCTCCAAATAATTGCTTAGAATATCCTACTGGATATGGTTGAAGGCAATTAAATACTTCATCACTTCCAATCACTAACGTGTCAACCTCACAGTCATAATTCAGTTTATCAACCCCAATATCCTTTAAATCCAGGATTAAATTTCTTTCTATTTCTTTGAAAAAGTTCTTTTTTTTCAGATAATTCCATGGGGTTCTGTTTTTCAGAATCTTATCCACTATGCTTTCAGCTTTAGACTGCGGTTTTTTTAATCTATTTGTAATATCAACACCAAATCTGTAATCTATAAATTCAACTTCTGATTTTGAAACCGACTCAATCATTTTTTTCAAACCATACGCTTGCAAAAAAGATCCATAATTAATAATCCTTTGCATAGACATAATACCGATTTTTTTATCCATCTACTCGTTTCTCCTCTATCTCATAAATATATACGGTACTGTTTGATGCGCACCAACAAATACAAAATAGTACCACCAATAAAACATATAATATCCTATGATTAACGGTCGAATAATTATTCCGCTTTTTCTTGGTTTTAATGCACTCATTGCCTGTGATATGACAAGCACCTCAAAAATCGCAAAGTATAAAGCAATTCTTCCACCATACCCGCTCACACTGGTAAACTGTGAAAACAAGACTGCATATACCTCCATAACCAAGAAAAATGAAATGTCTTCTCCATCTTTTCTCAAATATCTATAACTCCAGATGATCAATATTATTTGAGGAATACGGATTAAAAGCTGGTTTGGCATAAAAACCAATTTTCCTGTAACGTAGCTGACATATTCCCCAAATCCAACAGCCGACAAAGCAGACACAATCGCGGACATCATAATCATCACTACGAAACCAATCCCCATAGATATCAGCATTCTAGGAGTTTCATTTCTCTTACTAACATTGTTTCCTGTTATGCTTAAAGTTGTTCCTTTGACAATATAATCATACAGAAGATAAATCAGTAATATCAGCAATGAGCTTGTGTGGAATAAGAAAGCAATAATCACACAGATAAACGCATTTTTCTTTTCTGCATTTTTCCAATATTCAAATCCCAGGACTCCTAAAGACATAGCGATTGACTGACGCATCATATTCATCGAGGGATTATAAAATGCCATGCAAAAGACAAACATCGCCATCCCAAGGCTTGTGTTCTTATCTTTTCTAACGGCAACATATAGTGGCAGAATCACACATAATTCCAGTATAGTTTGAACGCAATATAATGAACCTGTAATTTTTGTTACAATCAAAACTAATAACGGAAACAATGGTTCCATATCCTTCACATAATCTGTTGTCCATGTGAAAGCATGGAAAGATGAGTTCAAATACTCACCAATGCTATGGCTTCTTTTCGCTGCCTCATAAACAGGCATTAAATAAACTCGTGTATCTGTTCCAACACCCACCGCTCTCATTCCTGCTAACAAACACAATGCCATAACTGATATGAATACAATCGGTTTCCTTTGTGTATATTTCACCCGATCAGAAAGCGCAAAAAGACCTATCGAAATCATAAATACAACAATATATGGTGTCATCTCTTTTTGCCTCCCCTCTTTACGCCTTCCACTTCCTATTTCTCGCAACGACAACCTTAAGTGCTATTCTATTTCCAAATAATGATATCGCAGCAAAAGCCCGTAATCTCTTTGGGGCATTACCATCTTTTAGCACATTCATCCGATGCGATTTCAATACACTCTGAATGCGTTTATTCTGAAACTCTGAAAGCTGTGGATTTCTCGCAGCAATATCATATACAACATTTATATATTGAGTCGACAGTGCGTTATCAAATTGTGTTTTTCCTTTTACCGCTCTTACAATATCATCGATAGCATCCAAAGCTTCTAAATGCTTTTCCTTATATCCAGAAACGACGATGCTTCCCTCATCGCGATAATAGTAAAAATAACCATCAAATCCCACATAGGTTACATTTTCACTCTTCAAAATTGTTTTATAGATTGTAAAGAGATCTTCAGAGAATTTTCCATAGGGGAATTCAACACCTGTAAACAGACTTCTTTTAAAAAGTTTTCCACATGCAGACGTGCCAAATGGTGTACCATATAGCATCCGAATCAAAGCATCTTCATTTTTGTAACTGGACACTTTCCAATCTATTACAGTATTTTTATCATCGCGTCTGCTCGTCCTCTTCATATTGGCAATAGCTATATCAGAATTGTTCTCTGACATAGCTTCAAAAAGAATTTTCACAAAATCCTTTGAAATATAGTCGTCACTGTCAACAAAAGTAATTAAATCTCCTGTTGCAACTTTCATTCCAGCATTTCTGGCATCAGACAAACCACCATTTTTCTTATGAACAACCTTGATTCTGCCGTCCATTGCTGCATAGTCATCACATATTTTTCCACATAAATCTGGAGACTCGTCATCAACTAAAATCACTTCAATATTCTTATATGTTTGGGAAAGAATTGAATCAACGCACTCTTTCAGGTAAAGTTCCACATTATATATCGGCACAACTACACTTACTAGTGGCATCTTATCTCTAACTATCTTATTTTCCGTCATGGCATAATACTTCCTGGTATATATTCTTCATAGCTGCAATAGACTTGGATACATCAAATTCTTTTGCTTTTTCTTTACAAGCAATTACCATCTTGGCTCTTTCTTCTGATGGCAAATTCACTATTTTTTCAATGGCGTCCGCAAATTGATGTGCATCGTATGGGTCGCAAAGATATCCTGTTTTTCCGGGAATTACATATTCTCTTATCCCCTGTACATCAGATCCCACAACAGGTACACCTGATGCAAGTGCCTCCACTCCCGTCATTCCAAATCCTTCTCTTACGGATGGGATGACAGCAACATCCGCACATGCATTTATCTCTGGAATATCAAGTCTGTGCCCTGCCAAGAAGATCCTGACTCCTAATTTAGAGGCTGTTTCTTTGAGTTCTTCCTCGATTGTTGAATTAACAACTGCAGTTCCGCAAATTACAAATATGTACTGTTCTTTTCTATCAAGCGTTCCTAATGCTTCTATAATAATTTTCTGGTTTTTTCTCGATGATAATTCACCCACAGCTAAAATCATATGATCTTTTGAGTTTACACCAAATGATGCTCTATATTCATCTCTGTTTATTCTTAAATTTGCAAACCTATGATTATCTAAACCAACGCTCGGAATAATATAAGTTTTAGGACAGTGCATTTTTTTTGCGTTGTTATAATCTTCATGATTTATTGTAATAATAGCATCACAGAATCTTGACATTAGCTTTTCGGCAGTAAAATAAACAATCCAGTTTTTTTTCGATGACTTGTCTGTGAATGTAAATCCATGTGTTGTATATATAACTATTGTCCCAGTTTTTCTATATTTCCTTGCAGCCATTCTGGTCAAAATACCAACAATAGGTGTGTGACAATGAATCAAATCATACTTATTCGTTTTCAAAATAAGTTTTAATTGTTTATAAGCCTGAATATTTTGAGTTGATACCGGGCTTTTGGTATCAAATTCCACCTGATAATGTGCAATCCCCATTTCTTCCAGTTTAGGAATTTCAATCAGGTTAGGACCTGCCGCAGAATTTTCATTCATTGCCACTGACACTTCATATCCCATTTCTTGAAGTGTCGCGATATCATTCCACAGAAAATGTAGAAAACCAGCAAGATTCACAACTATCAATGCTTTCTTTTTCATCCGTTCTCCTTATGCTGTTTCCCATTTATTAGTTCTTCGTAAATTTTGCAGAGTTTCTCTATATAGTTTTCCGCATCGCATCGCTTTTTTGCATACGCTACTATGCGCGCGCTCATATTTCTATACTCGGTTTCTGTCAAGTTTAAAGCCTTCTGAATAGCTATTGCAAAGCTATCAGGATTTCCCGGTTCTGCCAGATATCCAGTTTCACCATCTTGTACAATTTCAGAAAGACCTGCAATATCACTTGCAACAACAATCTTCCCTTTAGCCAAGGCCTGTAATGCAACAAATGCCCCATTTTCATACCATTCTGACGGTACAAGAACAACTTTGGCGCGTTCAATTATACGATCCATTTCTTCGCCGAAAATTGCACCGTTTACTTGAACGCGACACTCAAGATTGTGTTCCTTAACAAAATTTTTTATTCTTTCTTCTTCCGATCCCTTACCAACCAGAACCAATTTTTCATCACAATGCATCTTGGCATATGCCTTTAAAATTGTCAAAACGCCTTTTTCTCTTGCATATCTTCCAAAATACAGAATATAATTGTCATGCTCATAATAGGCTTTGTACTCCTGATTTATCGGCAAGAAATTATTCATCTTGATTATTGGTGAATGTGTAAAATGAGCTTTTTCTACTAAATTTTTATAAAAATTGCATTCCGCAATATATAAGTCAATTTTGTCATAATAATGCCCATATCTAAGAAATTGAGCTTCTGTATATGCCAATACACTCTTTGCAAGAGAGCCTTTCATGCACTTATTTTTCACACAATTCCAATATCCTTTTGTCGCACAATCACTGCATATAGTTCCATCTTGTCGCAGCATCGTATAACAAGGACACACTGCTGTCAATTCATGCAAGTGCATCACAACCGGAATGTTATATTTCTTCAAAACATCAACTACCGAAAATGTAATTTGGCGATGCAACAATCCAATATGGGCAATGTCTGGCTTTTCATCCCGAATTAGTTTTTCGATGTTATGTTTAGATTCAAAAGAATATATTAATTTAATTCCCATTTTGATTTTCTTAAATGTACTCAAATTGGGATCATTATAATCTACATTTGAAACAAAATATTTATCTTGCGCACACGGTATATTTCTTTTATCATACATTGAAAAGAAAATGACTTCATGCCCTGCTGCAGTTAACGCCTCTGCCAAATTATAATGAAATGTTTCTGTTCCACCCAACATATAATGAAACTTATGTATTAATAGTATTTTCATGTTGCTATTCCTCTCTTTGGACCAATTTTTCTTTTAACAGAGAAAAAGAATCATAATGTAGGTCTTTATCTGCAATAATTGGCATCTCATTTTCTTTTATAGGCCAATTTATCTTCAGCTCTGGATCATTCCACGGTATTCCAATCTCATCATTCGGATGCCAATAGTCAGAAACCTTAAAACACACCTCTGCAATATCAGAAATCACATAAAATCCATGTGCAAAACCTTCTGGTATATAAAATTGTTTTTTATTATCTGCTGAGAGTTCAACACCATACCAATCTCCGTAGGTTGAAGAAGTAGTCCTTGTGTCTACAGCGACATCGTATATTTTTCCTCTTACAACTCTCACCAATTTCCCTTGCGGGAAGTTCTTTTGAACATGTAATCCTCGCAGAACGCCCTTAACACTCATCGACTGGTTTTCCTGAACAAAAGTCATATTTAAGCTATTTTTAAGTAGTTCTTGACTGTTATATGTTTCCACAATTAAATCTTCATCACTTTTATATGACGCTGGATTTACAACGTACAGCCCTTGTATTCCTGTTTTTTCAATCGACAAATGTTGATCCATATTCTCAATTCTCACCTTAATTCATCTAATTTGTTTATTGCTTTTCTATAAATTGTTAATCCCATTACCAATAACATCACCAACAGTAAATAAGTTGTCATATATCTGATAACTGGACTTTCAATTCTCTCCATAATACCTATTTTCTCTACAATTCTAAAGACAACCATGTGAGATAAATACATCTCCATGCTTAAATTGCTAATATAATTTGTAAATTTATTATTCATCAACCTGTTGTCATATCCCAAAGCTAAACCCAGCCATCCAGTATAAAGTATCAAGGTTTTAATAACCACTATATTGATAGAATTTATTACGTCAGGGGTAATGTAATAGCCTACCGTCAAAGCTAACACAACACAAAAACTAATTACTTTAAATTGATTTACAAAACGTTCAATTTCATCTTTATACAAATATACAATCCCACCTATGAGAAAATATGGCAAGCAATACAAAAATGAATGACGCATCACAAAATTTTCCGTAACAAATCTTTCTGTCATAAAATAGCACTGGCACATATATGTAATTACCAAGGATATCACAAAGGACACTATTCCCCTTTTTGGACTATAGAGAAGGAAAACAATAAACGGAAATATAATGTAAAATGCAAATATAGCACCAAGTGTCCATGCAACTCCGATTGTACTTAACGTATTGTTTGGCAAAAAACCAAACAGCATTGTTATCTCCATTAAGCCTTCGCATACTGTCTTTGGAGTGAATTCGGTAACACAATTTAAAAGTATCAGCAGTGCAAAAAAAGGAACTGTTCTCTTGTACCTTTTTGAATAAAACGCGTCTATACTATAAGTTCCTGTTTTTAACTTTTGATAATAACCGTTGCACATCCCAAAACCGCTGATTATCATGAATAGATAAACTAGATAGTCAAAGGATGGTATAACCTTGTCTAGTACCCCCCCCCCTACTAAATCCGGTATTTGCTTTAACATGCCAAGCTATAATTGCCAGACATCCAAATGTTCTAAGAGCATCAATGTTTCTATATTTTCTTGTATCACCCATTGTTTGTTTTCCCCACAAATACATTCTCATACTGTCTGCAAATCTTATCCCATGTGTACTCTTCTGCCACACGCTGTTTAGCTTTCTGACCCATCTCTGCAATTTCATCTGCACTCATTTGATCAGCCTTATCAATCAACTTTGCAAGGCTCCCCGGCTTGCGGCTCCAATACAAGGCACAATCTTCTGCCACTTCCTTGTTAAACCCAACATCAACCAGTAAGTTCAAATCGGTACTTCCAAGGGCTTCAATCAACGATGGGTTTGTACCGCCGACCGTGTGACCGTGGAAATACGCATAAGCATTCTCTCTAATCTTCTTCAATAGTTCCTGATCGTAAACAGTGCCCACAAATTTAATTCTCTTATCGCTCTTGAAATGAAGTTTTTCCTCAAGCTCATTCAGGAATTTCTCATTCACATTTGTAATAATGGCAAAATCCTTTTTGCTCTTGCTTTTCATGAACTCTCGAATCATAACTTCAAAAGAGTTTTCTGGCACAAAGCGACCTACAACAAGATAATAGCCCTTTTTAGTCAATCCTTTTTCCTTATACCAGCTCACCAGTTTTTCATCATCGTCAGCCAGCTTACTAAGGGTAAGATCCGCACCGTACGCAATGAAGGTTGTTTTCGGACTACTTCCTTTGATGCCCTTACCGTCATAGCATTCATGGATGTACTTTTCGATATTCACAGAATCACAGATTGTAAGGTCGCAATACTTGACCATCATCTGCTCAGAAATCTTCCAATACTTCCGAATTGGTGCAGACCATTTAGCTCGCATCCACTCATGTCCATCTGGATTCAAGAACACAGTACCACCCAGTTTATGGATTTCTCTGTAAAAATGACCAGCAAAAGGCCCAATACGGCAAGCCATGATGTAAACGATAGGGTGCGGAATATGGTTTTCCTTGATATGTTCGCAACAAGCTTTTAGTGCAGCAACATCATAATAAATTGCCTGCGCAGGGCCAATCTGAGGAACATCAATTTTGAAACAGTGGGCATTGTGGAATTCAAATTCGTGGTCGTTGATTTTTGTTACGCCATCAAATTTAGTTTCATCCATGCAACCGTCACCGTTGGCTTTGCAGGCAACATGATATTTAATGTTTTCTTTATTCTGGTGATACTCCGTGAGCTTGTAGGCAAAGGTCTCATACCCTCCGTAAGCCCCCAATGACTTCGCGCCCACAAGATATACATGCTGTATTTCTTTCTTTGAATCCATTACTCTATTCCATCCTCACATTTTTATCGCTAATGTTGCATCTATTCCCTTATGGATAAAAACAAACCTACGGCGGGTCGCACAAAGGCAATCCACCGTAGGCTTGAACTCTCCTTCAATCTTTATTTGCTGCTCCTTTTTGTGGGTCAAAACAGAGCTTCCAAAAGCCTCCTACATATAACCCCCAGGATTTTCCGCTTCTTGCAGTTTTTCAACAAATAAAACATTTGAAGGACAACTCAAGCCGTCAAAACCCTTTAGTTATCGTAGGTTTTCTTGGTTGACCCTATTATATCTCTAGCCCCTTTCTTTTCTATCGTCGGGACACACTTCTGCCGGATTCCCTCATAGTTCGTGTTATCGATATCGTCATACTCTGCGCCGCTTACATGATGTCCCGACCGGTTATAGCAGGTCACCTGACAGCCTTGCTGTGCCATCCGCGTGCACAGCTCCTTTACAACGATCTCTACGCCGCCCTCTCTTGACAACCGCTTCTGTCCAAATACCGCAATTCTAAGGTCTTTTTCCATCTCGTCTTTCCAACCGTTTTCCTTCCATGTACTGTTATTTTTACTCCCCACGCCCCAGCAGGCACACCTTGAAGGTCTTAAAAATTATTTTCCAATCGACCCAGAAGCTGCGCTCCTTGACATACTTCACGTCCAGATCCATCCACTCTTCAAAAGAGAGGTCGTTACGGTGCGGAGCAATCTGCCAATAGCAGCTCAAGCCGGGGGTCACATACAGACGCTGCTTTTCGTAGTCGCCGTACTGTTCCACCTCGCGGGGAAGTGCAGGGC
>OGFV01000484.1_pt1 | contig 12946 bp, 9 predicted proteins | sample 1571131 | NCBI WGS metagenome assembly OGFV01 (sample SAMEA2582044, study PRJEB24529) | metagenome | biome: Human gut stool | place: China | collected 2011
ATTTGCTTCATCAATTTTCTTATTCTTGAAAGGTTTCAGATACGTTTCCGTCACGGTGATGGAAGAATGCCCCATCGCTTCGGAAATAACACCGGGATGTACCTCACAATAGTATGCCATCGTAGCCCAGGTATGACGGGCAGTGTACGAGCTTACTTCAGATGTCAGTCCCAAAACCTGTTTCAAAATCATTAACTGATAATTAAAGTTGCGCAATGCCAGCTGATATTCCTTGTAAGCAGCTTCCGTTCCCTCTCCACTGGTGATCAGCGAAAAAAGATAGGGAGAAGCAGGATCGGTATTCATATACCGTTTGATCAGCTTCATGGCTTCAGGCACAAGAGTCACTGTTAATAACCTGCCGGTTTTTCGACGGCGGTAAGTCATTACATTCCCATCGATATCATGCTTTTTCAGATAGGCAAGATCCACAAAAGGAATCCCACGAAGTAAAAACATTAAAAAGAAAAGACCACGAGTACGCTGTAGTTCCTTGTTGTCCTGACACAGCTGTTTCGGAAGTTCCTTCATCAGACGCTCCATGTCTTCCTTATCCAGCGCACGTTTCCTGTCCGCGCGCGTTCCTGTATAAACATACCGGAAGTGATGAGGCACATAAGGCGCAAGATGGCGGTCGACCGCACGGTTATACACTGCACGCAACGTACGCATATAAGTGGAAACTGTATTCCAGCTACAGTTCCTGCCACGCAGATACGATTCGAAACTTTTAAGAAACTCCTGACTTACTTTCCGGAAAGGAAGCTTATCACTTCCATGAAAGGCAAGGATTGCACTCAGGCTACTCCTGTAAATATGGGCAGTCCCAAAATTCCCACTTTCCCGCAGCCCATCGGCTACTTCCTTCATAAACGAAATTAAATTCCCCATTTTCTACTGATTTAAATAATACTCAAAAGATACGTTCGTAGAGAAAGCCGTTCCCTTACCCACTCTGCTTTCCCCAGTGTTCTTTGTTTTTCTATTCTCTAAATACTAATAAGACAAAGATAGAAATAAATTTGTTCGGTGACCGAACCGTTTCATAAATCTGTTTTATAAAGGAAAATAAGTGACTTATACTTATTTTTCATACTTTTGTATGCAACAAAGAAGTAAACATGGAACAATCGAAGAATAAACGTGCACGCCGTACCCGCGCCGAACTGGAAGCGGACGTGTTTGATGCCATCCGGCAGTTAGCAAGTGAAAAAGGTCTGGCGCAAATTACCTTTACGGATATTATGCAAAGAGCCGACATACAAATGTCCGTCCTGCTCAATAACTATAAGAATATTGAGCGGTTGCTGGATAAGTACGCATACATCTCTGATTATTGGCTACACGATTTATTCGATGAAGAACACCCTACAGACAAAGCCAACGAGGACATCATGAAAAGCACCTTAAAGGCTTTGGCAAATTACTTATATGACAATACCGATATGCAGCACTTGCTAGTGTGGGAACTCGAAGCAGACAATTCGACCACAAGACGTATGGCACGAAGCAGGGAAAAGCATTACAAAGTGGCTATAGAAGAATACAAAAATTTGTTTGAAGGAACGGGTATCCCAATTGATATAATAGCGGGACTTCTTACTGCCGGAACATATTACCTGATATTACACCGTAAGCGTTCCACATTTTTTAGTGTGGATTATCAGCGGAAGGAAAATCGGGAACGCTTGTACAGTACACTTGAATATCTTTCCGGTCTGGTGTTCTCCGCGCTCAAAGAGCACAACCAAACCATAGAGATAGCCCGCAATTTCAAGCAGAAAGGTATAGCGGATGATGTGATAGCAGAATGCACGGGTTTGTCTGTCGATGTGGTGAAAGGGCTTTAGATTGATCATTTGTCAAGTTTTCATATGGAGACAAAGAATAGCCCAGCCGCTTTTACCAAACAAGCGGGAAACTACATTATTAGAGATTGAGCGTTTGAGGCAGCCATAAAATAGTAGGCATAAGACAGATACCACTATACTGCTATCCGATTAATACATAGCATGATACAAGTTGCTATATTCTCAAAGTATTCTCATGCCTTTGAGAAAAAATTCTCACCACAGTGAGAAAAAGTTCTCATGCCTTTGAGAATTATTTCTCAATGCGATGAGAAAATGTTCTCACTGTGGTGAGAATAAAAGCGTTTATACTAACCTGCCAACGGTTAACTGCCTTTCTGCTTATCTCCGGATTTAATACCCCCTCTTCCTTTCATACACAAACATTGAATTTATCCAGTTTCAGGTGTTCGTCAATATACCGAATGCCGTCCACCTCAAAAAGTCCTCGTAAGAGAGTATGGTTCAGCGCACGCTGAACAACATACGGAGTACCTTGCAGGCAACTCTGATAAATAACCTCCTGCAAATCTGCCGCAAAGCGATCCGGATCGACTCCCGGAAGCAGGTAACCACAGATTTTACAATGCGTCAGTACGTCGATAAACTGCTGCAACCAGAAGGCCTCTTCCCGTTTGAAGGAAGCGCGGTAATCTTCGTTCGCGGCGATATCCAGCAATAAAGTCTTTCCTAACGAATGCAATAACGTGAGATACCCGTTCACTGTGGCAAAAAGCACCTGCATACACGAACTGTCCATCCGCATCTGACTTTGTTTCAGACGACTTCTGATCCCGTTGGTGAAATCAGAAAGACAGATGCGGAACAGACAAGTCTTACTGGGGAACAGCTTGTAAAGCGTACGCTTCGACATCTTCATCCCCTTGGCTATGTCATCCATGGTCAGTCCGTCAGCACCGTGCAGATACATCTCGTGTTTGGTGTATTCGATTATCTGACACCGTACTTTTTCAGGATTCATACTATCCTCCTACATCCGGCCTCCGCCCAAAGCCTGATACAGTGTAATCACGCCCTGGATTTCGGTAAAGCGATTGGCTACCTGTGAAAGTCTGGCGTTCAGCAATGTCTGCTGTGCGGTCAGTACTTCCAGATAAGTAGTATTATTACTATGTTCCATCAAAAGACTAGTGCTTCTGGCAGCAGTCTGCAAAGAGGTGATCTGCTTATCGTAGAAAGCGGATTTCTCACGGGCCGTCTGATATTGCACCAGTGCCTCGTTTACTTCCACACCTGCGTTCAGCAATGTCTGTTCAAAGCTGAGGCGGGCTTCTTCCTGCTGTGCCTTCGCTATTTTCAGCTGGGCGATATTCACTCCCTTGTTAAATAAAGGTTGCGTCAGTGAAGCTACGGCAGAAGCAACGAATTTGCCCGGATTGATAATCATGCTACCGGCACTGTTTGTCCATCCGGCACTCCCGCTCAGCGTGATGGAAGGATAGAAAGCAGCACGGGCAGCATTCGTCGTATAGAATGCCTGCGCTAAAGAGAACTCCGCGCTACGTACATCCGGACGGTTGGAAAGCATCTGCAAAGGAATCCCTACGGAGAAGTCTTCCGGCAACTGCTGGTTTTCCAGTTTGCCGCGTTGTATCTTGTGAGGTGTTTCCGCCAGCAACAAAGCCATTGAGTTCTCCGTCTGATTGATTTGTTCTTTCAGGTCGAGCACTGCCGTACATATATTATAATAGGTGGCTTCCGTCTGAGCCAGTCCGGCTTCGGTCATCATACCGGCCTTCTTCATGGCACGGGCTGTCCGCACGCTCTCTTTCCATGCCGCTTCGGTGGACACGGAAATCTCATATTGAGCGTCGAGCATCAACAAGGTATAATAAGTATTTGCCACGGCAGACACCAATTGCGTCTTCACCGCCTGTTCATACTCCTTGCTCTGCTCATAGGCCGCTTTTGCCCGACGTTTGGCCGTGGTCACCTTTCCGAAGATATCCAGTTCCCACGAGGCAGTCACCGGCAATGAGTAGGTCTGAGTCGCTTTGCCACGGTCGAAGCTGCTCACAGCTCCTTCCGGTGCGAGAAACAAAGAGGGCAGATAAGAAAGCTTGGACGTCAGCAACGAAGCCTCCTCTTCGTTCACACGGAGATGCGCTGTCTGCATATCCGTATTCCGTACCAAAGCCGAATCGATCAAATTCTGCAAATACGAGTCAGTAAAGTCCTCTCTCTACGAGAGATTACCGACGTTCGCCGTATCGGCGGAAGCGACGGTTTCGCTTCCATAAAGTCCTTCGGGGACTTCCGATACAGGTTTGTATTTATTGTAGATACCGCAACTGCTCAACACGAGCGTTGCTGCGGATAAGATTAATATTTTCTTCATCATCAATTATTTTTTTCCTGCTTTAGATTTTTCTTCTTCACTCACCTTGATTTCTTCCTCGATCTGCCAGTCTTCCGTAGGTCTGCTCTGCACCGGGCGTAAGCGTTCCTGCAACCACTGGAAAGCGATAAACAAAGTAGGCACGATGAAAAGTAATGCCAGCGTACCGATCGTCATACCACCGACTACACCCGTACCCAGCGAACGGTTACCATTGGCTCCTACACCACTGGACAACATCAATGGGAACAGACCGAAGATCATCGTCAATGCTGTCATCAGAATCGGACGCAGACGGGCTTTGGCTGCACTTACCGCAGAAGCGATCAGTCCCATGCCTGCCTTACGGCGTTCGGCAGCGTATTCGGTCAACAGGATGGCTGTCTTTGCCAACAGACCGATCAACATAATCAAACCTGTCTGCAAGTAAATGTTATTCTCCAGTCCGAACATCCATGCGAAGAGGAAACTTCCCATCAATCCGCAAGGCACACTCAGAAGCACGGCGAACGGAATGATAAAGCTCTCGTACAATGCACTCAGAATCAGATAAATCATCAGGAAGCAGATACCAAAGATGATCATAGTCGTACCGCTTTGCTGATTTTCCTCACGGGTGATGCCTCCGTAATCATAGCCATATCCCTTGGGAAGAGCCTGTACGGCTGTTTCCTGTACGGCCTTGATAGCATCTCCCGTACTATATCCGTCTGCCGGCATCGCATTCACGGCGATGGAATTGTACATATTGAAACGGCTCAGCGACTCTGCGCCGTAGCTGCGTGTCAACGTTACGAACTGGCTCAGCGGAGCCATCTCTCCGTTCGACATACGTACGAAAGCATTGTCCAGTGAAGTTTCGTCCAGACGGAATTGCGGGTCTGCCTGAATCATGACTCTGTATACTTTAGAGAAACGGTTGAAGTTGGACACATACTGACCGCCATAATAACCGGACAGTGTGCTCAATACCGCATCCGGTGTAATGCCTGCGCGTTTACACTTGGCTGCATCCACCTCTACCGTCCACTGCGGATAGCGCACGTCGAACGTAGAATATGCCATCGCAATTTCCGGACGCTGGTTCAATGCTCCCAGATATTGCTGGGTAGTGGTAAAGAATTCGTTGATATCACCGCCCATCTTATCCTGCATATGGAGTTCCAGCGCATTACCCATACCGTAACCCGGAATCATACCCGGCGAAATAGCGAAGACACTGGCATCCTTGATATCGGCCGTACGACCGTACACCTGACCGATGACTGCCTGCACATTATCCTCATCATTCGGACGTTCGTCCCACGACTTCAATTTCAGAATCAACATACCGAACGAGCTTCCCTGTCCTGCCAGCAATCCGTAGCCGGCCACTTTCTGCACGTGCTTAATCTGCGGAATATCCATCAGACGCTTTTCGATGCGTTCCATCACTTCGTCGGTCGTAGTCAGCGAACTACCGGCCGCCGTACTTACATTGACGAATACCACACCCTGGTCTTCGTCCGGCACCAGACTGGTCTTTGTTGTGTTCATCAGGAATACAAGCAACACTACAGAGCAAACGAGCAGCGACCATGCCAGCCATCTGCGTTTGATAAAGATCAGTACCACATTCTTGTATTTCTCTATCAGAATATCGAAAGCCGAGTTGAATGCTTTACGGAAACGTGCCGCAAAGTTATTCTTCTGCGTACCGTCTTCATTGATATAAGGCTTCAACAGCAACGCACATAATGCCGGACTCAGCGTCAACGCATTAATAGCGGAAATACCAACGGCAACCGCCATCGTCAGACCAAACTGGGTATAGAACGTACCGGAAGTACCGCCCATGAAGGATACCGGAATAAATACTGCCATAAACACCAGCGAAGAGGTGATAACAGCATTACTGATACCTTTCATTGCATCGATACTTGCCATATAGGACGACCTGTATCCTACGTCGAAGCGTGCCTGCACCGCCTCGACGACAATAATGGCGTCGTCCACCACCGTACCAATGACGAGCACGAGCGCAAACAGCGTGAGCAGATTGATACTGAATCCTGCCACCGCCATGAAAGCAAACGTACCGATGAGCGAAACAATGACTCCCACCAAAGGAATCAGCGTAGAACGAAAGTCCTGCAAGAACACATATACCACCAGAATCACCAGGATAATCGCCTCGATCAACGTCTTCACCACCTCATGGATAGAAGCGAACAGGAAGTCGTTCGAGCTCATCATCTGTGTCAGTTCCACTCCTTTCGGGAGGTCTTTACGGGCTTCTTCAAGGAATTTATCAATGTTCTGGTTTACTTCGGTCGCATTGGAGCCCGCCGTCTGAAACACCATGCACGAAACGCCCGGATGACCGTCCATTCCACCGTGATAAGCATAGCTATCCTGTCCCAACTGTATCTCGGCGATGTCTTTCAACTTCAGGACCTCACCATTGTCCGTAGAACGAATGACAATATCTCCAAATTCTTCCGGAGTGATCAGACGTCCTTTATATTTCATTGTATACTGATAGGTTTCGTTCGAGTTTTCACCGAATGAACCGGTGGCCGATTCGATATTCTGTTCGGCAAGCACACCGGTGATATCCGATGGAATCAGTTTGTACTGGGCCATCACGTCCGGCTTCATCCATACACGCATGCTATATTCACCTCCCATAATCATCAGGTCGCCTACACCCGAGATACGCAGAATCTCCGGTTTCAGATTGATACTGATATAGTTGGAAAGGAAGTTTTCATCGTAGCTATCGTCCGGACTGGAAAGCGAGAACATCTGCAGGATACTTGTCTGACGTTTGGAAGTAGTCACACCGACCTGCGTTACTTCTGCCGGAAGCTGTCCCGTCGCTCTCGACACGCGGTTCTGTACGTTGACCGCTGCCATGTCCGGGTCTGTTCCCTGCTTGAAGTACACGGTGATACTCACTGTACCGGCATTGGTGGCGCTGGAAGTCATGTAAGTCATGTCTTCCACACCATTGATCGCTTCTTCCAAAGGAGCAATCACACTCTTCTGCAAAGTTTCCGCACTGGCGCCATAATAGGTGGTACTCACCATAATGGTCGGCGGAGCAATATCGGGATATTGTTCGACGGGCAGACTGAACAGCCCGATGATACCCACAACGACAATCGTAATAGAGATGACTGCCGATAATACGGGGCGTTCAATAAAGGTTCTTAAATTCATGGATGATTCCTCCTTTGTTTAATTTTCAGTAGTTGTCGTAGATGCCTGGGCAGTCTTTGCCTTAATCGGAGTTCCTTCACGAAGTAATCCTACGCCTTCCGCCACAATCACATCGCCCGGAGCCAGTCCTTCATCCACGATAAATTCGCGGCCACCGTTCACACGGGTCACCTGCACCAAGGCAGATTGCGCTTTGCCGTCTACTACCTTATATACATATCTCTTATCCTGTATTTCGAACGTAGCTCCCTGCGGAATCACCAAAGCTCCCGTTTTCTGTACCGGAATCACTACGTTACCCGCACCGCCGCTGTGCAGCAGTCCGTCCTTATTAGGGAAAACGGCACGCAGGCTAACAGTACCCGTCGAACGGTCAATGACTCCGCTGATAGACTCGATCTGTCCCTGTTCGGGATAAGCCGATTTATCGTTCAGCTGCAAGTCGATGGCAGGCATACTTTTCAGCGCCTCGTCTTTAGAGCCATACTGGCGAATCAATCCCAGCAACTGGTTTTCCGTCATCGAGAAGTAGACGTACATGTCCGAATTGTCGGAAACGGTGGTCAGCGGTTCGGGAATGCTGGAACTCACCAACGCACCTACGCGATAAGGCAATGTACCTATCACTCCGTCTGCCGGACTCTTCACTACCGTATAAGAAAGGTTATTACGGGCGCTCACTTCTTGTGCCTTGGCCTGCGCCAGTTGGGCTTTGGCAGCCAGAAGAGAATTTTTTGCCGTACTCAGATCGAAAGCGGAAACTACATTCTCCTTATACAGTTCCTCTTTGCTGTCGTAAGTCAGCTGTGCCGTTACCAGAGACGCTTTGGCTGACTCCACATTCGCCACTGCCGTCTGCAGGGCTGCCTCATACGGCACTTGGTCGATGATGAACAGCGTCTGTCCGCTCTTCACCCGCTGTCCTTCGGTGACACTGACTTTTGTCAGCGTACCGCCTACCTGTGGATAAATATCGATGTCCTGACGTCCGCGGATGGTCGCCGAATAGGCACTCGAAATCATCCGGTCGGTCGGAGAAACGGTCATTACTTCATATCCTGTTTCCATTTGTGTGGGTGGAGCTTGCTTACAACCTGCAGCAGCAACCAGACAACCGAGCAATAATAGCCCTTGCTTCATTTTACATACCTTTTTACTCATTGTGTTACCTATTAAAATTTTTGATCGCGGCAAAGGTAGACTCTTTTCACCACAGAAAACTGGTCATAGTGTTTAGAGTTTTGTTCATTTTCGGAACAATATGAGCGATATTTAGTGAAAAAGTCCTATTTTTGCCCACTAAATAAGAATAGTTATGATACAGAGAAACTCTACCCTTGCCGTTCTCCGGGAATCATTTGTTGCCGGAAGCGATGAGAATTTGTCACCTATCATGCATCACCTCTGGAAAATGGAAGGGGGTGCCATCTATTTCTGCCGCAGTGGATGGGCACACGTCACCATCGATCTGAAAGAGTACGAAATCATCAAAAACACTCAGGTGGTACTGCTGCCGGGAAGCATTATCCGCATCAATGGCAGCAGCAGTGACTTCACAGCCTCCTTTTTCGGATTTCCCAAAGATATGTTTCGGGAAGCCTGCCTGCGGTTAGAACCGACCTTCTTCCGCTTTATGAAGGAAAGACCGTGCTATGTACTTCCCGATAAGGATACCGGAGCTATCAACGGATTGATACAGGCGACAACTGCTATTTATAATGATCGCGAGAACCGCTTCCGCAACCAGATAGCCAAGAATCATCTCCAATCCTTCATGCTGGATATTTACGATAAATGCTACCGCTACTTCGACAAACAGGAAATAGAAGGGGGAAGCCGGCAGGACGAAATCTTCAAGAAGTTTGTCGCATTGGTGCACGAAAACTGCATTTCACAACGGGAAGTTAACTTCTACGCCAACGAACTTTGTATTTCGACCAAATACCTGACAGGCATCTGCCGCAGTGTGACCGGAGATTCTGCCAAAAAGATCATTGATGATTTCGCCATTCTAGAGATCAAAGTACTGCTTCAGTCTACGGAGCTGACAATGCAGGATATAGCCGACCGGCTCGGTTTCCCGGACCAGTCGTATTTAGGAAGATATTTCAAACGGCATGAAGGAATGTCGCCTAGAGAATATCAAAACAGATATGTTATATAGCAATCAGAAAAAAGAAATAACCATTATACATTAAGGAGTACAGAGACCCGGATAGCAACCATAAGTTTGTGCAAAATCAGTCATTTTGCTATAAAATTAATAGAAATTATCATCTAAAGACAACAATGTATAACTTTTATTCCTACATTTGCAGCCAAATGATAACTTATTAATAAAAATACCAATACCATGGCTAAAATAACCAAAGAAGCCGCTTTGCTCTACCATTCGCAGGGCAAACCCGGTAAGATCGAGGTAGTTCCTACCAAACCTTACAGTACACAAACTGATTTATCACTTGCATACTCTCCCGGCGTGGCAGAGCCTTGCCTCGAAATAGAGAAGAATCCGCAGGACGCTTACAAATACACAGCCAAAGGCAACCTGGTAGCTGTTATTTCTAACGGTACAGCCGTACTCGGACTGGGTGACATAGGCGCACTGAGCGGCAAACCGGTGATGGAAGGCAAAGGTCTGCTTTTCAAAATCTACGCAGGAATCGACGTGTTCGATATCGAAGTGGACGAAAAAGACCCGGAGAAATTCATCGCTGCCGTAAAAGCAATCGCTCCTACTTTCGGCGGTATCAATCTGGAAGACATCAAAGCTCCCGAATGTTTCGAAATCGAACGCCGTCTGAAAGAAGAACTTGACATCCCTGTGATGCACGACGATCAGCACGGAACTGCTATCATCTCCAGCGCCGGACTGGTAAATGCCCTGCAAGTGGCCGGAAAGAAAATCGAGGATGTGAAAATCGTCGTAAACGGTGCCGGAGCATCTGCCGTATCTTGTACCAAATTATATGTATCACTGGGGGCACGCCTCGAAAATATCGTCATGCTGGACAGCAAAGGCGTTATCAGCAAGACACGTACCGACCTCAACGAACAGAAGAGATATTTTGCCACCGACCGCACGGATATCCACACATTGGAAGAAGCGATCAAAGGCGCCGATGTATTCCTCGGCTTGTCCAAAGGTAACGTACTGAGTCAGGACATGGTGCGCAGCATGGCTCCCATGCCGATCGTATTCGCACTGGCAAACCCGACACCGGAAATCTCTTACGAAGATGCAATGAGCGCCCGCCCCGACGTACTGATGGCAACCGGACGTTCCGACTATCCGAACCAGATCAACAACGTAATCGGCTTCCCGTACATCTTCCGCGGCGCACTCGATACACAGGCCAAAGCGATCAACGAAGAAATGAAAATCGCAGCAGTACATGCTATCGCCAATCTGGCAAAACAGCCTGTACCTGATGTAGTGAACACAGCATACCACGTCAACAACCTCTCTTTCGGTCCGGAATACTTCATCCCGAAACCGGTAGACCCGCGCCTCATCACCGAAGTTTCCTGTGCCGTAGCCAAAGCAGCCATGGAAAGCGGAGTGGCACGCACGGAAATCAAAGACTGGGACGCTTACTGCGTGCATCTGCGCGAACTGATGGGATACGAATCCAAACTGACCCGCCAGCTTTATGACACCGCCCGCCGCAACCCGCAACGTGTCGTATTCGCCGAAGGCATCCATCCCAACATGCTGAAAGCCGCCGTCGAAGCAAAAGCCGAAGGCATCTGCCATCCTATCTTATTAGGAAACGACGAAGCAATCGGCAAACTGGCCGAAGAACTCGACCTGAGCCTGGAAGGCATCGAAATCGTCAATCTCCGCCATCCGGACGAGTCGGAACGCCGCGAACGCTACTCACGCATCCTTGCCGAAAAACGTGCCCGCGAAGGCTTTACCTACGAAGAAGCCAACGACAAGATGTTCGAACGCAACTACTTCGGTATGATGATGGTAGAAACCGGAGATGCAGACGCATTTATCACCGGACTCTACACCAGATACAGCAACACCATCAAAGTTGCCAAAGAAGTAATCGGCATCCAGCCCGGATTCAACCATTTCGGAACGATGCACATTCTTAATTCAAAGAAGGGTACCTACTTCCTGGCAGATACGCTGATCAACCGTCATCCGGATACGGAAACTCTGATTGACATCGCCAAACTGGCTGACAAGACAGTCCGTTTCTTCAACCATACACCGGTCATCTCGATGTTGTCGTACTCCAACTTCGGCGCCGATACCTCCGGCAGCCCTGTCAAAGTGCACGGAGCAGTGAACTATATGCAGAAGGAATATCCGGAACTCGCCATCGACGGTGAAATGCAGGTGAACTTTGCCATGAACCGCGAACTGCGTGACGCCAAGTATCCGTTCACCCGCCTGAAAGGTAAAGACGTGAATACGCTGATCTTCCCGAACCTGAGCTCCGCCAACGCAGGATACAAACTGCTGCAGGCAATGGACCCCGATACGGAATTCATCGGCCCTATCCAGATGGGACTGAACAAGCCTATCCATTTCACTGACTTTGAAAGTTCTGTCCGCGACATCGTGAACATCACAGCCGTAGCCGTGATCGACGCCATCGTAGTGAAGAAGAAAAACGAAAGCCGATGAGAAGGCCGTTATCAAAATCACAAATAGTTTGCGTCAGCCTGCTTTGGCTGGCGCTTTGCTATTTAGTTCTCACAAAAGCCGAACGTATTGACGGTATGACGATAGTAATGCTTGTCATTTCGGCAGCATTAGTCTTTATTCCTGTCTATAAGTCGATGAAAAAGAATAAATAAATATCTTTTTTCTGAGTTTTAATGCAATAAAATATCAAATTTGATGTTTTATTGCATTTTTCTTTATAAAATGTTTGCTAGTTCAATTTTTATCTTTACTTTTGCAACCGCATAAAAGAAATAGGTAATCGAAATTTAATCAACCAATAAAAGAAAAAAAGATTATGAATGCAGCAAAGGTATTAGACGATCTGAAAAGACGGTTCCCCAACGAACCGGAGTATCATCAGGCAGTAGAAGAAGTGCTTTCTACCATTGAAGAAGAATACAACAAACACCCGGAGTTTGACAAAGCAAACTTAATCGAACGCTTGTGTATTCCTGATAGAGTATTTCAGTTCCGTGTAACTTGGATGGACGACAAAGGTAATATTCAGACAAACATGGGTTACCGTGTTCAGCACAACAACGCTATCGGCCCGTACAAAGGCGGTATCCGTTTCCACGCATCTGTAAACCTTTCCATCCTGAAATTCCTTGCCTTTGAGCAGACATTCAAAAACTCACTGACTACGCTGCCTATGGGTGGTGGTAAGGGTGGTTCCGACTTCTCTCCACGTGGTAAGTCAAACGCTGAAGTAATGCGTTTCGTACAGGCATTCATGCTGGAACTGTGGCGTCACATCGGTCCTGAAACTGACGTTCCTGCCGGTGACATCGGTGTAGGTGGTCGTGAAGTAGGTTTCATGTTCGGTATGTATAAAAAACTGGCTCA
>OGFV01000485.1_pt1 | contig 12945 bp, 7 predicted proteins | sample 1571131 | NCBI WGS metagenome assembly OGFV01 (sample SAMEA2582044, study PRJEB24529) | metagenome | biome: Human gut stool | place: China | collected 2011
ATGCCAAGTTTTGATGAACTGATTCGAATGCAGACTAAAGGGGGTGAATGGGCTACTTCAGCGGGAAGTAATGCCAGCGCAGGTCTGGAAATAAAAAGTACGGCAGACTTGAACAATTACCGTGGTCTGTTGGGACAAGCGACCCGACAAGCCGGACTTGCTCAATCTCGGTTGGAAAATCTCTTTGGAGTAGTGAAGCAGGTCGGAAAGCCCGGTGGCGGCTTTGGAATTGGCAATGGTCAGCCGGGCGGAGGTGAAGGCAGTGGCAATAGGAACGGTTTCGGTGGCATGGGGGAGGCAGCTCAGGGCAGTGGAAACAGACGTCCGATGAATGCTTATGCAGGTCCCCGGCTTAATCAGGAAATGGTAAAAGCTCAGGCATTGCCCGGACGGCGTTTCTCAAAAAGCGCGGATCGTAAAGGGTGGTTATATATTAACACATGGTATATGATAGGACCGTGGGAAAGTTTTGGGCGAGAGGACTTTTCGATTGTCCATCCGCCTGAGATATCTGTGGACTTTGATGCGGTATATACTGACGGACAAGTAGGTACAGGGGTGATGGAAACGGATTCTCATCCGATAAAGGTCATAGGGGAAGAAGTGTATTTGGATGGTACGCTGCGATGGAAGTTTATGCAAAGTGAATCAATGCATAATACGGTTCCTGTCACTACCGGACATTCTACTTATTATGCTTATACGGAACTTTATTTTGATGAGGCTACTACGATGGTGGTTGCCATCGTTGCGGATGATAGTGGCCGGGTATGGATAAATGGTAAGGATGTATGGCGCGATTATGGTACCAGTTGGTATAATATTGACGAACATATTACTCCTTTCCAGTTCCGTCAAGGGTGGAACCGTATTCTTGTGCGATTGGAAAATGGCGGAGGAGGAGCGTGTGGTTTCAGTTTCTTAATTATTCCACAATAGTAAGATGACACACGTTGGCCGGCTTATAGAAATTGAACTACATCGACAAGGATTGTCTGTCACTTGGTTTGCAGAACAGCTTTGTTGTGCGCGGACCAATGTGTATAAAATCTTCGGGAAGTCAAGTATTGATACCGAACTCCTTTTGAGAATCTCTGATATCTTGCAATATGACTTTTTTCAATGTTACTCAGCATGTTTAAAGAACAAAAAGGAAATGATGTAGTTGTGGATACATCATTTCCTCCTCTTTTATAATTTTAGTTTTGTACCGATTGTCGTTTTCTTTTTTGTCCGAAGGTATTGAACCGATAGGCAATATATGCCATAAAATATACGTTAGATGTACTGGATTCTCTGTCGGTGATAGAATTCTCGGAAATGGAACGTTCCGAACTTTCATTCTCACGGAGGATATCATATAGGTGAAATCGGACGGTTGCCTTTTTCTTCTTGAGGAAGCTTTTCGATATTTGTGCGTTCCATAGGGTGCGGTTAGTATCATGTTTACCGCCATATCCTCTTTTTAATCTACAATTGATATTGGATGAGATTTTTATATCCCAAGGTAAGTTTAAGTTTGCTTCAGTTCCGAATGTATAATCAAATGTTTCCCGTCGGTTCTCTTTTTTGATAGAATGTTCTGATTTTCGATATCTGACTTCTGCAGATAACTCAAAGTCAATCAGGTCGCTACGGTAGCTTCCTTTTAAACGTTCTGATAAAAAGAGGTTAGTCGTATTACTTTTAACTGCATCTGACTCTTTGTTGAGCACAGTGAAACCGACAGAGTTGCCGTAATTTGTATTGGTGTGTGTATTTACTGTGAATTTTTTGTTGGATAATGGAGTACTGAAGGTAAGCGAACCGTTTATTCGCCAGTTCCCGTTCACATTAGTCGGTTGGGTAGTCTGTCCTCCGGTATTTTCGTCATATGTGACAATACGTGTTGTACTATTCATTGTATTATTATAGGAGAGGTTAGCATTCAAACTACGGGATGTTTCAGTAAAGTAAGTATTAAATGTAGCTGATATGTTGTTATTGAATGATGGTTTAAGTTCGGGGTTAGCTAGCCGTATGTTTAAAGGATCAGAAATATCTTTTTTTCTATATAAGTCGGTCATACCGGGTTGTGCCGTTCTCCCACGATAGTTTATTTTTAAGGTTGTTTGTTTAGAGAAGGTATACTTAAAGTTTATGGTGGGGGAGTAGTTTATTGCATTTCTGGATAAATACTCAAAGGTCGTGTCCCGCATATAGCTTTTATTTGTCGTTTTTTGTGCCTCAACTTCTATACCTATATTATAAAAATAGTTGGTGCGGATAGTACGGAAAAATATGCCGGTTTGGTGGGTGGAATATTTATTTTTGTAGCAATCACTGTGCGCTGTGTCAGGATATTGACTGTATGTATCTTCTTGTTTATCCCAGTCATAGGCATATTTTTCAGAGAGTGAGGAACGGTGTTGATAGCTATAATTAATTTCGATAAACCGATTGGTAAATACAGGTTCCATATATGTTATCTGAACTTGATATTTATTGTTTTCGTCAAGTTTTTCAATCCATTGGTTTAAAGTTTTTATACTATCACCATACTTCAAGTAATAAGTATTCAAAAGACTATACCGATCGGAATTGCCGTCATCCAGATCGTAATAAAGACGTAAGGCGATGTTTCTTCCTTTGCTGTTTAATTTGCGGTTCAACTGCAAAGAGCCATTGGTGGAGAATCTGTCATTCGTTTGGTGGTCTGTGGCTTCTTTCCGGTTGATAGGAGTTGACTCGTTGTTGAGCGTTTCTGAGAAGTTGCCTGAATTGGAGTTTCCTTTGGAAAAATTAAATGTCGGTCGATACATAATAGTGGTGAGACTGTCTAATTTCCATTCGAAACGAAAATTAGCGGAAATAGCACTTGTCTTTCCATCGGATTGGTTGTTCTGCAGGGAAAACTGAGAAGTGTTGTCTGACAAAAAAGATTCTGTATGACGCTTGCTCCATGAATCGCGTTTATTTTCCCGGACTTCAATACTACCTCCATATTTGAGTTTCTGAGTATTCTGAGAATAGTTGGCACCTATTCTTTGATTGGAATTAATTCCATTGTCGTTGGCGGTACCATTGATTGATAAGTTCATTTTGTTTTTGAAACGATTGGCCATTCCTTTTGCCCTATAATGGTCGTCATTTCCATATCCTGCTTCAAAGTTACCGTTCCATCCTTTTCTCATACTTGGTTTTACGCGTAAGTCGAGTACCATTTCTTCTTTACCGTCATCTACTCCGGTAATACGTGCCATGTCTGATTTCTTTTGGTAAGTTTTTAGTTGATCTATCATATCGGCTGGCAGTTCTTTTAAAACCGTATTGGGGTCGTTAAGGAAGAATTCTTCTCCGTTCATCATGATTTTTTTGACTTCCTGACCATTAATGATTAATTTCCCTTCTTCGTTTATTTCGGCTCCGGGTAGCTTTTTGACTAGTTCTTCCAATGCAGCACCTTCACTGACGCGGTAAGCGGAAGTATTATATGCGGTTGTATCACCTGTGACGACAACAGGCGGGGCTTGGGCTACAATGACGGTTTCGTTAAGAAGTACAGCATCAGGTTTCAACTCTATTTTGCCTAGTTGAACAATAGTCTGGGTTGTGTTTATTTGCAGGGGCTTATATTCGGTAGCGAAGCCTATGAAAGAAATTTTTAGCAAAAAACGTCCCGGGAGAGTTGTGAGTGAAAATTTTCCCTGTTCCAAGCTGGAAATGCCTTTTACATAATTACTGTCGGGCAAGGATAACAGTTGTATGGTAGCTTGCTCAACAGGGAACTGTGTGTCTTTTTCCAGAATACTCCCCTGTACTGTGACACGTTGAGTCTGTGCTTGAATATAAGCAGTATTTATGTATGATATAATTAATGTTATTAGTAGTATAAAAGTCGTTTTATTCATAAGGTCTCCCGTTATGAGGTGTTTTAGTGTTTATGGTATTTCTTGCAAATATCTTGATTTTTTCTGTAAAAAGAGTTCATAAAATGATAAATAAAGTTCATTTGAACGATATTCATGCCCTTTTGACTTATTTGAGGACCTTTGTTTGCGCATAATACCTCATCTTTGCACCGTACTCAGTTTTCAATAGGTATTATTTTAGTTTTTAGGAACACTTGGATTATTTTCAAATTCGCTGTCGGTTTAATGGAAACATTAGCCGATAGTGAATTCTCTTTATTAAGTATGAGATATATCATGAAAACAATAGATAGAAAATGAAGAAACCTTTATTGTATTTACTTATTTTAGTAGTGGCTGTTCTTGGCAGCTCATGCTCTCAATCTTCGGAGGGCACATTTGAAGTGGGGAAGAATACTTTCTTGCTGAATGGAAAACCGTTTGTTGTAAAAGCGGCAGAGATTCATTATCCGCGTATCCCGAAAGAATATTGGGAACATCGTATTAAAATGTGCAAGGCACTGGGTATGAATACGATTTGCTTGTATGTGTTCTGGAATTTTCATGAACCGGAAGAAGGAAGGTATGATTTTGCCGGACAGAAAGATATAGCTGCGTTTTGCCGTTTGGCTCAAGAGAATGGAATGTATGTCATAGTGCGTCCCGGACCTTATGTCTGTGCGGAATGGGAAATGGGCGGCTTGCCTTGGTGGCTGCTGAAGAAGAAGGATATCAAACTTCGCGAGCAAGACCCATACTACATGGAACGTGTGAAACTCTTTTTGAACGAAGTGGGCAAACAGCTGGCTGATCTTCAGATTAGTAAAGGAGGGAATATCATTATGGTACAGGTGGAGAATGAGTATGGAGCATTTGGAATCGATAAGCCGTATATATCCGAAATCCGTGACATGGTAAAACAAGCCGGTTTTACAGGTGTTCCTTTATTCCAGTGTGACTGGAACTCGAATTTTGAGAATAATGCACTGGATGATTTGCTCTGGACTATTAATTTCGGTACGGGTGCTAACATCGACGAGCAATTTAAACGGTTGAAAGAACTACGGCCGGACACTCCATTGATGTGCAGTGAATTTTGGTCCGGATGGTTTGACCATTGGGGAGCCAAGCATGAAACAAGAAGTGCCGAAGAATTGGTAAAAGGTATGAAAGAAATGCTGGACCGCAATATTTCTTTCAGCTTGTATATGACTCACGGGGGGACTAGTTTCGGGCATTGGGGAGGCGCGAATTTCCCGAACTTTTCACCGACTTGCACATCGTATGATTATGATGCTCCTATCAATGAATCCGGTAAGGTGACTCCTAAATATCTGGAAGTACGGAATCTGCTTGGTAACTACCTGCCGGAAGGTGAAACCTTGCCGGAAATTCCGGATTCGATACCGACTATAGCTATTCCTACTATTAAAATGACTGAAATGGCAGTCTTATTTGATAATCTGCCTCACCCCAAAGAGAGTGAGGATATCCGGACAATGGAAGCTTTTGATCAGGGATGGGGTAGTATTCTGTATCGGACTTCATTATCCGCTTCTGATAAAGAACAGACATTACTGATCACAGAAGTTCATGACTGGGCACAAGTCTTTCTGAATGGTAAGAAACTGGCTACTCTGAGCCGTTTGAAGGGGGAAGGTGTAGTAAAGTTACTACCATTGAAAGAAGGTGACAGACTGGATATCCTGGTGGAAGCAATGGGAAGAATGAATTTCGGCAAAGGTATTTATGACTGGAAAGGTATTACCGAGAAAGTAGAACTGCAATCTGATAAAGGAGTTGAACTGGTGAAGGACTGGCAGGTATATACTATTCCGGTAGATTATAGTTTTGCCCGTGATAAGCAGTATAAACAACAGGAGAATGCTGAAAATCAACCGGCTTATTATCGGTCGACGTTTAACCTCAATGAGTTAGGGGATACATTCTTGAATATGATGAACTGGAGTAAAGGTATGGTATGGGTGAATGGCCATGCGATTGGCCGTTATTGGGAAATCGGACCTCAACAGACCTTATATGTACCGGGCTGCTGGTTGAAGAAAGGAGAGAATGAAATCATTATATTGGATATGGCTGGTCCTTCAAAAGCTGAAACTGAAGGTCTGCGTCAACAAATTCTGGATGTACAACGTGGTAACGGAGCTTATGCTCATCGTAAGATGGGTGAGAACTTGGACTTAACAAATGAAACTCCTGTTTATCAAGGGATATTTAAGTCAGGCAATGGTTGGCAACATGTGAAATTCGGTAAGAAGGTGGAGACTCGTTTCTTCTGTCTGGAGGCTTTGAACGCCCATGATGGGAAAGATTTCGCGGCTATTGCAGAATTGGAGTTGTTGGGCGAAGATGGCAAACCGGTATCCCGTCAGCATTGGAAAGTGATTTATGCCGATAGTGAGGAAACGGATGCCGCGAACAATATTGCAACAAATGTTTTTGATTTGCAGGAATCAACATTCTGGCATACCAATTATTCCTCTTCCAACCCTGCATTCCCTCATCAGATTGTGATAGATCTTGGTGAAGATAAAGTTATTACGGGATTCTCTTATCTACCTAGGGCTGAAGCCGGTAAAACGGGGATGATTAAAGACTATAAGGTATATTTGAAGATGCAACCGTTTAAGATATAATGTTTGAGATTTTTAAGAAAAGGTTAATTATTTATTAGTTTGTTCATTAAGTTATGAAAATCAAGAAAGCGACTTTCACGTGAGTGAGGGTCGCTTTCTGATTTTCGTTCGAAATAAAATAATTCTTGTGATGGTTAAAACCCTAAGAGGAAGTATATTTGTTCTCTCATCTGAGATGATTTATATAATTAACTAGTGTATAAATGATGAAAAAAAATGGGTTTAGCCGATGCGCTGAGATGTACATCGGTCGTTTACGAAAAGAGGGGCGCTATTCTACTGCGCATGTGTATGAAGATGCACTTCTTTCTTTTAGAGGGTTTTGTGGCACACCTACCGTGTCATTCGGACAAGTAACCCGCGAACACTTACGGTGTTACGGGCAGTATCTTTATGAACGTGGCTTGAAGCTTAATACGGTTTCGACGTATATGCGTATGCTGCGTAGTATTTATAATCGTGGAGTAGAATCGGGGAGGGCTCCTTATGTTCACCGGTTGTTTCACGGGGTGTATACAGGAGTGGATGTCCGTCAAAAGAAAGCTTTGCCGGCAACTGAGTTGCATAAGCTTTTATATGGAGATCCTAAATCGGATATTTTACGGCGTACACAGGCGATTGCTGCTTTGATGTTTCAATTCTGTGGTATGTCTTTCGCTGATTTGGCACATTTGGAGAAGTCGTCTTTAGACAGGAATGTTCTTCATTATAATCGTGTTAAAACGAAGACTATCAGCTTCAGAACAGAAAACCTGCTCTGCAAGATTGCCCTGATTATCTATTTAGTATTCTGAATGGTAATAAAAAACGGAAAGATGAAAGTGCTTATCGGGAATACCAGTCTGCCCTCCGGAATTTCAATAACCATTTGAGAGGACTGGCAAAGGCTTTGCATCTGACTTCTCCTGTCACTTCTTATACCATTCGCCATTCGTGGGCTACCACTGCGAAATATCGCGGAGTTCCTATTCAAATCTATCTTAAAGGCTTTGCTTTGAAAGAACGTACTGAAGTAAATAGAATGAATTTATCTTACGTGAAGAATTGCTTGGAGAAAAGTGTAAATAATATAAAGTATTAGTAGTCAGTATATATACGTGTATGTTACTTCTTAGGTAACGGAAATAATAATGGCGCAAAGATAGACAAAAAAATAAATAACAAGCAAATAAACTATCCTTTTTTTCTTTTTTGATTTAAAAATAAGATAAAAATAGCCTAGAACATGAAAGAACCCTTTTCTTCATATTCTAAGATTTTTACGTCCCATAATCAAAGGAATTTCACCCTACGCTTAGACTGAGCCTCCTTTAGCAACTTGGTATGTCCTATTTTTCGTGTTTTAAGAGATTTCTCCCTTCCCCTGTGTTTTCCGTTACCTAAGAAGTAACAGAAAAAAGAATGGTAAAAATAGAGGATTTATGAATCAAATTGGGGTAAGGTCTCTATTTAGGAATATACATAGATAAAAAATGAAACAAACTGAAGCTATTTTGGGGGATATGCGATTTATTCCATTAAAGGGTGTTGTATTAATTCTGATTCTAATCTTGACAACAAGCCGGATTCATGCACAATATGCTCTTGGGGCAACTGGGCAGATGATGATACCTACAGCCGAGATGCAGGAAACAGGAACCTTTATGGGAAGCGCAAACTTCCTTCCTGAAGAGGTTACGCCTAATAAGTTTAACTATCCTACCATGAATTACTCCGTAGACATGTCTTTGTTCTCTTTTGTTGAACTGACTTACCGTATGACGTTACTCAAAATGCGAACATATAATGGCAGAGTCGGTTATCACAACCAAGATCGTTCCAATACTATCCGTATTCGTCCATTGAAAGAAAGCCGTTATTTCCCTGCTGTGGTAATTGGTGCTGATGATCTTTTTACAGAAAAGGCTACTCAGTATTGGGGAGATTATTATGGTGTCTTAACTAAGACGTTTGGTTTCTGCAAGGGGCATCAGTTGGCTGTTACAGCAGGCTGGTATTTTCATCAGGGCAATCAACCGGCTTTCAAGAAAGGCCCTTTTGGTGGTATTCGTTATACTCCCGCTTTTTGCCGTGAGTTAAAGCTGATGGCAGAGTATGATACCAATGGATGGAATTTGGGTGGAGCAATACGTTTTTGGAAACGTTTGTCTGTCCATGTGTTTACACGCGAATTTACCTGTGTTTCTGCCGGTTTGCGTTATGAATGTACATTAATACATTAAGAAGATGAAAAGAGTATTTAGTATACTATATATAATATGTTGCTGCACTTTGGAAAGTGCAGACGCACAATCTGCTGGGATATCTGAAGTCCTGAAAGAATTGCAAATGGAAAATATTTCTGTAGTACAGAAGCAGGATACGATTACGGCAGCATTTGAGACTTCCGTATATAGGGGATCTTATAATGGTATAGGCATTGCAATACGTCGCCTGATCACTCTTCCGGAAGTAACTACATTACAATTGGTCATATTGGATAATGCTTTGCCGCAACTTTGTATCACTTTGCCTGCGAAGCTGATTGAGGATTATCAATCGGGAAAATGTGATTTGGATGGAGTTTACCGTAATATGCAGATGACTACTTCCACCAAAACTGCAATGGAGGCCTTAAAAGGAACAAAACGAGAGTCTACTACTTTTGGGAAAGTGGATGTAGTGCTTTATCCGGGTGTGATGTTAGTTAATAATGTTACTTACAAATTATATAAAGCAGCTTTTGAATTGCAACCGGCTGTAGAAATGCAACTTTGGAAAGGTGCTTCATTGAGGCTGCAGGTTTGCTTGCCTATCGTCAATAATGAGCCGGGCAAATGGGATTGCATCCGACCGGGGTATTTGACATTGCGCCAGGAATTTCGTCTGGATAATCATTGGAAGGGATACCTGACTGGTGGAAATTTCTCAGATGATCGTCAGGGACTTGCAGCCGGTATCGGTTATTTTTCTTCTGACGGTCGTTGGACAGTAGAAGGAGAAGGTGGTATAACCGGTTCGTCTCATTTATATGGCAACGACTGGGGAATGAGTAAATGGAAAAGAGTGAATGGGCAGCTCAGCGTAGGTTATTTCATTCCACAAGTAAATACTCAATTGAAAGTTAGCGGTGGACGTTTTATATATGGAGATTATGGGGTATGCGGAACTCTTTCACGTTACTTCGGTGAATATATTGTGGGACTTTATGGCATGTATACAGATGGAGAAACCAATGCCGGATTTCATTTTTCGATTCCATTGCCGGGTAAGAAGCGTAGTCGTCATGCGGTGCGTGTGATGCTTCCGGATTATTTCGCTTTTCAATATGACATGCGTAGTGGGAATGAATTTGCTCGCCGTGCTTTGGGGGTAAGCTATAGAACCGAACCGAAATCTGCTGAAAACAGCCGTTTCTGGCAGCCGGATTATATCCGTTACTATTTGATTCGTACCAATGAAAAGACAAAATTTAAATAAGAGTTGATATTAGTAATTTAAACAAAAATTGAACAATTATGAGAAATTTAAAATGGTTGTATGCATGCTCTTTGGCGATAGCCTTCGGTGTGTTGTCTTTTGCAGCAGTTTCCTGTCATGATGATGACGATGAACCAAAACAAGAGCCGGGTGAAGTTATCGAAACTCCCGCTCCGGTTGTTGAGTATTACATTATGGGTACTGTGACGGATGCCGGTAAAGGTATATCTGGTGTTGATGTAAAAATTGGTATTGAGACAATTAAGACAGACAAGGATGGTAAGTTCTCTGTAACAGAAACAAAAACAGGTAAGTATTCTGTAGAAGTTGCTCCTAAAGGTTATCTTGCTCAAAATACTTCTGTAGAGATTGCTGCTAATGCGGAAAATCGTAGTGTGGTAACTGTTGCTGTGGCTTTGACTAAGCAAAGTGAACCTACGACTGTAGAAGTTGGAGAAGATGGTAATGCAACAGAAGTTAAGGTAGAAGATAAGAGTGCTTCGAATGAGGAAGTTAAAGAACCGGGTACTGTTGCACCGGAGAATGTGAAAGAAGATCTTCCTCTTGTAACTCCTAAATTAGAAATCCCAGTTGGAGCAATTCAGACAGAAGGTAATGAAGACGTTCTAAAAGGCGGTAATGCTGAAGTCAGTGTAACAACCTATGTTCCTGCTCCTGAGGAGGTGACTACAGAAGTGAAACCTGCAGAAGAGAATAAAGAGGTAGAAAAAACTATTCCTTTGGCAGCAGCACACTTCGAACCTAGTGGTTTGAAATTTGCGGATCCTGTAACGATCTCTATTCCTAATCCTATTCCGGGTGTGACTTTTGCTCAGGATATAGAGCTTACTTATCTGGAGAATGGAAAGTGGGTTCCACAAACAGAGGAAATAAATAAAGTTGTTTATGATGAAAACTCAGGTAGCTACACAACTAAAGTTACTCACTTCTCTTCCTATGCTATGGAAAATAAAGTGACTAGTAAAGTTAGTTCTGAAACAGTTGTGAAGAGTGAAATTTTGGGACAGGCAAGTCGGGATAATAGCGAAAATCCTAAAGCTGTGACTGGTATTGCACTAACTTATAAAGAAAAGGCTGGTTGGGTATGTAGCGATGCTGATATTAAAGCAGCTGTAACTAAAGCTTTGTCAGGTGCAAAACCTGAAACAGTGAATGCTATGGTAGCCTTCTTCAAAACTCGTTTATATGTGTTGATGGGATCTGCATCTGGTATTACAGAAACAACCCGTACTTATAATACAGTGAACGTAAACGGTTATACTACAATGACTTATACTTGCTATGCTAAGACTCGTACTACTACATTATCAACTACAGTGAAGTATAATGGTAAAGATGTGAAAATCTCAGTAATAGCAACACGCTATACCGGAACTGATCATCAGTATAAGACAGTTACTACTAATCCTACTCATAGTGGTGGTCAGGGTGGAAGTAACTAATAAATAATAAAGATCATAAAAATAACCCTTTTTTAATAAAACCCTTTTTTATAAACCCTGTTGGGTAATAATCATATGGGATATGAGGAGGAAGAGGTCACTGTGAAGTGGTTTCTTCCTTTTCGTTTATGAGATATATGGATGTTTCTTGAATGTCCATTTCAAACAGAATTCTACTAATATAAGTTAATGTTTATAATTATGATTTGTATCCTGTAAATAAAGCCTATCTTTATCACCCAATACAACATAGGACAAATAAAATGTCATGAGCATAATTATTAAGAACCTTAATAAGATCTATCCAAACGGAAATCATGCCTTGAAAGATGTCAATCTGGAAATACCTGCAGGGATGTTTGGCTTATTAGGACCCAATGGCGCCGGCAAATCTACTTTAATGCGTATTCTTGTAGCCCTTATGGAACCAACTTCCGGGCAGGTAGAAATTTGCGGTTATGATTTGATGAAACAGCGAAAAGAAATACGCGGTATTCTGGGGTATCTTCCTCAGGACTTTCGTTTTTTTGCCAAATACAAAACGTATGAGTTTCTTGATTACGCGGCGCGTCTGTCCGGTATGACCCATAGCAGGCAGAGGAAACAGGCTGTGGATGAAATGCTCGAAAACGTAGGTTTGTTCGATGTTCGCGAACGATATGCCAATAAATTATCGGGAGGTATGAAGCGGCGGTTAGGAATCGCACAAGCGCTGATACATCATCCTAAAGTAATCATTGTTGATGAACCTACTACCGGACTTGACCCGGAAGAACGTATCCGTTTCCGTAATCTTCTTTCGGAGGTCAGCGAGAATGATGTGACTATTATTTTGTCTACTCACATTGTCGGTGATATTTCCAGTACTTGTAATAATATGGCGTTAATGAACCGGGGACAAGTTTCCTTCAACGGTTCTCCGCAAGATATGTTGAAATTAGCCGAGGGTAAAGTGTGGAGAATCAGGGCTGCGGGAGATCAGTTGCATGAGATCGATAAAAAATATCCGGTAATCTCAACGATTCCATCGGGGACAATCTGGGAAGTACAGGTGGTTGCCGATAAAGTAGAAGGATACGAAGCGGAACCATTTCCCCCTAATCTGGAACACGCCTATGTATATTACATGGAGAATCAATTAAACCTTTGGACAAACGACTAAACACGATATGCTTATATGACCTTTATATCTAATATACAATCGGTAGCAAAATATGAAAGTAAATTATTAATCAGAAGCTGGTTCTTCAGAGTATTCACGGTACTCGCTGTGACTATCATTACTTTTTTCAATTTTCAGTTGTTCGTATCGGAAGATAGCGGAGGCTTCTGGATTGCTACAGCCATTCCATCGAACATTCCTTATCTAATTTTACTGTTGCTAAATACAGGGCAGGCTGTTATTGCTATTTTTCTGGCATCCGACTTCCTGAAAAGAGATAAAAAGCTGGATACATCAGAAGTCTTTTATGTCCG
>OGFV01000486.1_pt1 | contig 12925 bp, 7 predicted proteins | sample 1571131 | NCBI WGS metagenome assembly OGFV01 (sample SAMEA2582044, study PRJEB24529) | metagenome | biome: Human gut stool | place: China | collected 2011
AAGGCGAATGATCATGCAACGCGTTTTAAGACTCCCCAATTGGCTGAAGGGGAATATACGCTGGTGATTGAAGTTACGGGCATCAGCCCCACATGGACTGATAAAACGAAGAGAATCTATGGCAGCGACGATTGCTTTGTGACCATTACTGATATTGTAAAACTGTAATATTTATGAGAAATAGAATTTTATTTTCTTTCCTTGCTTGGGTAGCAGTGATCGTGTCCGTTCAGGGTAAACAAAAAGATTTTGTTTTGCAGTCCGGTCAGCCGGTTGCGATAGCTTGCAGCGGTTCGGAAGCACCGGTGGGGCGGACTTCGCTGGACTTGTTGTCCCGTGACCTTCAGACTGTATTGTCGGCAACTGCCCATATAGACACAAACACCGGAAACATCATAGTAGGAACGATCGGACAGAGCAAGCTGATTGAGCAGGCAGGCATCGATATTTCCGCATTAAAAAACAAAAAGCAGGCTTTCATGCTCGCCGTCTCAGAAGATGGAAAGCTAGTAGTAGCCGGCAGCGACAGTCACGGTACAGCCTACGGCATACTTGAAATATCCCGTCTGCTGGGCGTTTCCCCTTGGGAATGGTGGGCAGATGTGACTCCGGAGAAGAAAGAGACATTTCGTCTTTCGGGCAAGTTTAGAGAGTTGCAGTCTCCTTCTGTGGAGTATCGGGGCATCTTTATTAATGATGAAGATTGGGGACTGATGCCTTGGAGTAACAAGACTTACGAACCGTCGGATGTGAAAGGAGAAATCGGGCCGCGTACCAACGAACGTATTTTTGAGTTGCTGCTTCGTTTGCGGGCCAATACCTACTGGCCTGCTATGCATGAGTGTACCTTGCCTTTCTTTCTGACGAAGGGCAATCGGGAAGCAGCGAAAAAGTATGGCATCTTTATGGGAGCTTCCCACTGCGAACCAATGGCGTGCAATGCTGCCGGAGAATGGAAAATACGTGGAAAAGGAGCATACGATTACGTGAATAACAGTCCGGCCGTTTATCAGTTTTGGGAAAATCGTGTGAAAGAAGTTGCCGGACAAGAGATACTTTACACGCTGGGTATGCGTGGCGTTCACGATGGAAAGATGCAGGGAGCCAAGACGGTAGAAGAACAGAAAGCCGTCCTGAACCGGGTATTTGTTGACCAGCGCGGCTTGCTCGAAAAGTACGTGAATAAAGACGTAACACAAGTGCCGCAGGTCTTTATTCCTTATAAGGAAGTGCTCGATATTTATCATGCGGGACTGCAAGTGCCCGAAGACGTGACCTTGATGTGGTGTGATGATAACTACGGCTATATCCGCCATTTCCCCACTGCCGAAGAGCGTGCCCGTAAAGGCGGCAACGGAGTCTATTATCATGTTTCCTACTGGGGACGCCCGCACGATCATTTATGGTTGAGCACCATGAGTCCATCACTCATTTATCAACAGATGAAGCAGGCTTACGATCAGGGAATACAGAAAATGTGGATACTGAACGTCGGCGACATCAAGCCTGCCGAGTATCAGATAGAACTGTTCATGGATATGGCATGGAATCTGGATAAGGTATCTTTCGAAGGAGTGACCGCACATCTGAAACATTGGCTGGAACGGGAACTGGGAACCTCCTGTGCAAAGACCATCCTCCCCGTTATGCAGGAACATTATCGCTTGGCACATATCCGCAAACCCGAATTTATGGGAAATACACGGGAGGAAGAAAAGAATCCGGTCTATCGGGTAGTCAAAGACTTACCGTGGAGCGAAAGAGAGATAAACGAACGTCTGAATGCTTACAGCGAACTTTCGGAAACAGTAGAGAAAGCTGCTTCTAAAGTACCCGCCGACAGACAGAGCGCTTACTTCGAACTGGTGAAATATCCCGTACAGGCTGCGACACAAATGAATCGCAAACTGTTATACGCCCAATTGGCACGCCACGATAAGGAAGACTGGGAAAAGAGTGATGCCGCTTACGACAGCATTGCTGCACTGACTCAACACTATAACTCATTGGAGAATGGGAAATGGAATCGCATGATGGACTTCAAACCCCGCAAGCTCCCTGTATTCAACCGTGTGGAAAGAAATGCGGCTACTGCTCCGATGACAGCGGACCGTAAAGCAGCCTGTCAATGGAACGGGGCGGAGGCAAAGAAGGGAAACGCTATTGTCTGCGAAGGTTTGGGATATGAAGGCAAAGCCGCAGAGATAAGAAAAGGCGATGCGCTGACTTTCTCTTTCGGTAATCTGAAAACGGACTCGGTAGAGGTGGATATCCGGTTACTTCCCAATCATCCGGTGCATGGCGATAAGTTGCGTTTCTCGGTTTCTCTGGATGGTGCCGAGCCTGAAGTGATAGCGTACGAAACGAAGGGGCGCAGCGAGGAATGGAAAGAGAACGTGCTTCGTAATCAGGCAATCCGGAAAATTGTACTTCCCGTTACGGGTAAGAAATCACATCAACTGGTCATTAAGGCATTGGATGAGGGGGTGATACTGGATCAGGTAATGCTTTATGAGGTGAATTAGATATAATTCTATATTTTATAGTTTCAGACTGGCTGGGTCAGTCAGTCTGAAATACACTGTTTATTGTCCCGGCTTGATAATCAACCGCAGTACAAACCAAGCATGATGTGCTGCGGTGCTTATCCATCCATAATGTTTTGCCATAATGCGGAACCGTTCCTTAAGAGAAGCCTTCCGGTTCTGCGTGGTCATTCCTTCATCCAGATAGTCGATGATTGTCAGGTGCGTATTGTGCAGGGTACGCGCCTTTTTCATGATGCGGATGCACCAGTCGAAATCAGCGGAGTACCGGTAGTTTAAGTCATAAGGTTCCACCAGCGTATGTCTGGCAAAGAAAGCCTGATGGCAGACTAACATTCCTTGTTTGAAACTCTTCCAGTCCAGCTTTTCGGGCGTGGAAAGGCGGCGCATATGCAGAAAGTGCCTGTCTTTGTCAACAATCGCAGTTTCCCCGTAGATGACGTCGGGGAGAACACTCCCATGAATGCTGTGCACCATTTGCTGCAAGGTGTCGTCTTCGTGAAAGCAGTCGCCCGCATTCAGGAAACAGAGATAGTCGCCGCTGGCAAGGGAGATCGCCTTGTTCATGGCATCGTACAATCCTTTGTCCGGTTCGCTGACGACGGTAGTTATCCGTGAGCGGTATCTGTCGATGATAGAGAGAGTACCGTCTTTGGAGGCTCCGTCCACAATGATGTATTCTACGTGGTGGTAAGTCTGCGAGATAACACTTAGGATGGTATCTTCCAGTACTTTCTCGGCATTGTAGGTCACCGTGATAATCGAGAACTTGGGAGTAGGATGGACACTATGCATATTTCCCTGTTATTTTGTTGTAAACGTCCGTGTACTTCTTCGCTATGATACTTTCCGAATAGTTGCCTATGGCCTTGCGGCAGGCTTGTGCGGAGAGTTCCGCATATTCGGGTTCCGTCAGTACCCAATGGATGCCGTTGGCCAGATCTTCGGAAGACTTGCGCTGAGCTACGTATCCGTTGTGCAGATGATCGATCATTTCTGGTATGCCTCCGGTGTTGAAACCGACGCAGGGCACACCGCAGGACATCGCTTCCATCACCATATTCGGCAGATTCTCTTCGAGAGAAGGGATAGCGAAGAGGTCTACGGCATTGTATATATCCACCAACTCATGCTCATTCTTAATATAAGGAAGCGGATAGACGCGGAAAGGAATCAGGTCTTGCAACTGCTGCGACTGGTTGCCGAAAACAACCACGCCCAATGAGTCTTTCCATTCCGGATGTTTCTCTGCCAGCAGTTTGCAGGCTTCAATCAGATAGTCAATTCCCTTTCGCTTGTCTGTTATCTTGACAGAACCGAAAAGAATCAGCTTCCCTTCCTGTGGCAGCCTGCATTTTCTGCGGGCTTCCTGCTTATTGTGAGGCTTGAAAAGATTCGTGTTGATGGCGTTCGGGATACTGATAACCGTTTGTCCGGTGAGCAGTCCGCTGACTTTGGCTTTCTCCGCCAGCCAGCGGCTACAGCCTACAAACGTGATGGATGCCTGACTATAAATTTCTTTCTTCTTCCGGAAGATTCGGGTAGATAAGTCCTTCTTGCCTCCTCCTCCGTAGATGTAAGGGCAGTGGTGGCATTCCTGTTCGTAGTTTCTGCATTCGCGTGCATAATGGCAGATGCCGGTGCAGGGCCACATATCGTGCATGGTCCATACTACAGGTTTGCCGGAAGTCAGAATCTTGCGGATGGTGTTGAGTGACAGCATCCCTTGGTTGATCCAGTGCAGATGGATGACATCTGCCTGCTGAAATTCGGGAAGCGAAGTGATGTCCGTACCGGTATTGGCGATATCTACGGCGAAGAGATCATTCTTCTTGAAACGGTTGGCTTTCCAGATGACGATGCGTTCCCACATGAATTTCCATACGTGCAGCCAACTGCGCTTTAGGCCGACGACGCTGATTTGGTCTGTCTGTTTGTCACGTACCAACATTTTCGCCTTGATGCCGTTGTTCTTAAGCGATTCCATCAGTCGTCCGGCAGCGACAGCCGCACCACCTATTCGTTCGGAAGTATTGATGATTAGTACCCTCATGCTTTCAAAATGTTTGCACAAAAGTAGTGGTTTTCAGTGAAAATCCGTACAAAGTCACATATTATTTGTACTTTTGCCACACTTATTAATAAGGAGATATTGAACATGAAAAAGGTTGTGTTTTTAGGATTAGGGTATATCGGCCTTCCTACGGCAGCCGTTGCTGCCGCTCACGGTTTCGAAGTCATAGGAGTAGATGTCAATCCTTCTGTGGTGGAAACGATCAACCAGGGAAAGATACATATTGTAGAACCTGAACTGGGTCAGGTAGTCAGGGACGTAGTGCAGAGTGGAAAGTTGCGTGCTGTATGCAAGCCGGAAGCGGCGGATGCTTTCTTTATCGTAGTGCCTACCCCGTTCAAGCAGAACCATCGGGCGGACATCACCTATGTGGAAGCGGCCACCCGTTCCGTGATCCCTTATCTGCAGGAGGGTAACCTGTTTGTCATCGAATCCACTTCTCCGGTATATACCACCGAACGTATGGCGGAAGTGATCTATAAAGAACGTCCCGAACTGAAAGGGAAGATACATATCGCTTATTGTCCCGAACGCGTATTGCCGGGAAATACATTATACGAACTGGTGCACAACGACCGCGTGATAGGCGGCATCGATCCGGCATCCACCGAAAAAGCCATTGAGTTTTATTCCGCTTTCGTACAAGGCAAACTGCACGGCACCAATGCCCGCACGGCAGAGATGTGCAAACTGACGGAGAACTCCTCCCGCGACTCACAGATCGCCTTTGCCAACGAACTCTCCATGATCTGCGACAAAGCCGGAATCAATGTATGGGAACTGATCGAACTGGCCAACAAGCATCCGCGTGTGAATATCCTTCAACCGGGCTGCGGAGTAGGCGGTCACTGCATTGCGGTAGACCCTTGGTTCATCGTATCCGACTATCCGGAACAGGCGCAGCTCATCAAGCGTGCCCGTGAAACGAACGATTACAAAGCGGACTGGTGTGCGAACAAAGTATTGGAAACCTGTCAGAAGTTTGTGGAACAGAACGAGCACGAACCGGTCGTTGCCTGCATGGGACTGGCTTTCAAACCGAATATCGATGACTTACGGGAATCTCCCGCCAAATATATCGCCTCCCGCATCATCTCCGAATCGAGAGCGGATGTGCTGATTATCGAACCTAATATAAGCACTCATAAGAGCTTCCATCTGACAGATTATCGGGAAGCATACGAGAAAGCGGATATTATCGTCTGGCTGGTTCGTCACGATGTCTTCCTTGCATTGCCCAAAGAAGAAGGAAAGATAGAACTGGACTTCTGCGGCGTGAGACGATAAAATGTAGTTTAATTGCGAAGAGGTTGTATAGACTCTATTAAATAAAGCAGATGAAAAAGATATTGCTCGTTTTCGGTACCCGTCCCGAAGCGATAAAGATGGCTCCGCTTGTAAAGGCGCTCCAGAAAGATACGGAACATTTTGAGACACGTGTCTGCGTTACGGCACAGCACCGGCAGATGTTGGATCAGGTATTGGAGGTGTTCGGCATCACTCCCGAATATGACCTGAATATCATGGCTCCCAATCAGGACTTGTATGACATTACCGCTAAAGTACTGCTCGGACTACGCAAAGTGCTGAAGGACTTCCGTCCCGACACCGTATTGGTGCATGGAGATACGACTACCTCGATGGCAGCATCCCTTGCGGCATTTTATATGCAGATACCTGTGGGACACGTGGAAGCCGGATTGCGTACCTATAATATGTTGTCTCCCTGGCCGGAAGAAATGAACCGCCAGGTGACAGACCGTATCTGTACTTACTACTTTGCACCGACAGAACAGTCAAGGGCAAATCTGCTGCAAGAGAATATAGACGCGAAGAAAATCTTTATTACAGGAAATACGGTGATTGATGCCCTGCTGATGGCAGTCGATATCATTTCCACCACCGCCGGTGTGAAAGAAAAGATGGCGAAGGAACTTCAGGAGAAAGGCTACACGGTAGGTGATCGTGAGTATATCCTCGTCACCGGACATCGTCGTGAGAACTTTGGAGATGGTTTCCTGCATATCTGCAAAGCGATCAAAGAACTGGCGGCTCTTCACCCGGAGATGGACATTGTCTATCCCGTTCATCTGAATCCTAATGTGCAGAAGCCAGTGTATGAACTGCTTTCCGGTCTGAGCAATGTCTACCTGATCTCTCCTTTGGATTATCTGCCTTTTATTTATGCCATGCAACATTCTACTCTGCTGCTGACTGATAGCGGCGGTGTGCAGGAAGAAGCCCCTTCATTGGGCAAACCCGTGCTGGTGATGCGGGATACGACCGAGCGTCCGGAAGCTGTTGAGGCGGGTACGGTGAAGCTGGTCGGCACGGATGCGGAGGCAATTGTCAGTAATGTCACTGCCCTGCTGCAAGATAAAGAAATGTATAAGCGGATGTCCGAAACGCATAACCCTTATGGTGACGGACAGGCTTGCGAAAGAATCATAGCTGCGCTTCGATAACTTCAAAATAGTTTCATTGCTTGAAACCATTGGTTTCTCGGTGTGAAACTGTTGGTTTCAAGGCATGAAACTTTTAGTTTCAGAGCATGAAACAAATCATGCCGTTCGTTGGCGCCGATGGCGGGACCGGGCGAAACAAAAATTAATAACACTTCTTATCGGGAATGCCCTCTAACGAAAAACGGGCTGTCAGAGAATCACTTCTCCGGCAGCCCTTCTTCATTAGGATCAAAAAAACAGAGGAAGTATGATATTCTTTATTCCTGTCCTCCCCCTAAAGCACGGTATAGGTTAATTAAACTTTGTATTTCGGTAAAATGATTGGCCGTCTGTGATAGTTGCGCGCTGAGCAATGACTGTCGGGCGGTAAGTACTTCCAGATAGGTTGTATTCGTATGTTCCATCAGCAGAGAAGTACTTCGCACGGCTGTTTGTAGAGAAGCAATCTGCTTGTCGAGCAAGATTCTTTTCCCCTGACTGGTCTGATAGGCAGTCAGCGCATCATTCACTTCGCTGCCGGCGTTGAGCAATGTTTGCTGAAAGCCGAGAGCTGCTTCTTCCTGCTGCGCACGGGCGATGCGATACTGAGCCACCACTTGTCCTTTATTAAAGAGCGGCTGCGTGAGCGAACCTACTGCCGATGCCAGGAACTTGCCCGGATTGAGAATCATAGACCCGACGGAGTTCGTCCATCCGGCACTTCCGCTCAACGTGATGGAAGGGTAGAAAGCCGAACGTGCCGCATTGGTGCCATAGAACGCTGCTTCCAGCGTCCGCTCGGCCGAGCGGACATCGGGGCGGGCGGCAAGCATTCGGACAGGGATTCCTACGGCAAAGTCCGTAGGAAACTGTTGGTCTGCCAACGTTCCGCGTTCGTAGTTGCGGGGTGTCTCTGCCAATAATAAAGCAAGACTGTTCTCCACCTGATTGATCTGCTGCTGCAAATCGAGCACAGAACCCTGCACTTGATAATAAGTCGCTTCCATCTGCGATACAGCCGATTCGTTCGCCAGTCCGGCGTTCATCAGGGAACGGGTAGAGGCTACGGTTTCTTTCCATGCCTCCTCCGTCTGTCGGGAGATGATGAGCTGTTCGTCCAGCATCAGCAGCGTGTAATAAGTATTGGCTATACCGGCTATTAGCTGCGTGCGGACTGCCTGACGGTAATCTTCACTTTGTGCATACAGCGCTTTCGCCTGCTTCTTGGAGTTGCGCATACGGCCGAATACGTCCAGTTCCCAACTGGCGGTAACGGGTAGCGAATAACCCTGCGTAGCTTTGTTCGTATCGAAGCTGCTCACTGTCCCCTGCGGGGAAAGCGCAAAGGCGGGCAGGAAAGCAAGTTTGGCGGACATCAGCACTGCCTGAGCTTCTTCCACGCGAAGCTGGGCGGACTGGTAGTCGGTATTGGTCTGCAACCCTGTCTCGATGAGGGACTGCAGATGAGGGTCGGTGAAGAGTTCCCGCCAGTCCATATTCCCCAGACCGGCAGTGTCTTCCGTCACCACTTCCCCGCCGTAAAGATCGTCGGGGACGGAAGTGGCGGGCTTGTATTTGGTATAGATGCCACAACCGCTCAGCGTCAGACTCATGGCAACTAACAGGATGATATTTTTCTTCATTCTTTCTTTTATTTATTAACGTTCACGTTCAGCTTCACTTTTCTCTTTTTCTAAAAGCACTTGTACATCTGCTTCTTCTTCCATCGGTTTGCGGATTTTCTCCTGCAAGTATTCAAAGATGATGTAGAAGACCGGAACGACAAAGAGCAATGCCACCGTTCCGACAGCCATACCGCCTACGACACCCGTACCCAGCGAACTGTTGCCATTGGCACCCGCACCGGAAGAGAACATCAGCGGAAGCATACCGAAGATCATTGTCAGCACCGTCATCAGGATAGGACGCAGGCGGACCTGTGCGGCAGAGTAGGCCGATTCTACGATGCCCATCCCTTTGCGGCGGCGTTCGATGGCGTACTCCGTAATCAGAATAGCCGTCTTGGCCAGCAAGCCGATCAGCATGATCACACCCGTCTGCAAATAGATGTTATTCTCCAGTCCGAGTATCTTGGCGAACAGGAACGAGCCCATCAATCCGAACGGTACGGAGAAGATAACGGCAAACGGTACGAGGAAACTTTCGTAGAGACAAGCCAGAATCAGATAGATAAGGAAGATACAGATGGCGTAGATGAAAACCGTCTGCGCACCACCGCTGCTTGCTTCTTCGCGTGCCATACCGCCATATTCGTATCCGTAGCCTATCGGAAGCGATTCTGCGGCCACTTCTTCAATCACTTTCTGCACTTCACCCGAAGAGTAACCGTCGGCAGGATTCACATTGGCTGTGATGGTGCTGTAGAGATTGAAACGGTTGGCCGTTTCCGGTCCCAGTACCTGTTTCAGTGTAACGAACTGGCTCACCGGAGCCATTTCCGTACCGTTGCGCACAAACATATTGTTCAATGCCTGCTCGTCCAGACGATATTCGGGCGATGCCTGCATCATGACACGATATACCTTACCGTATTGATTGTAGTTGGAGATATACGCTCCACCGCAATAACTGCCTACCGCATCGAGTACCGCGCTTGGCGAAATTCCTGCACGCTTACATTTGGCGGCATCCACTTCTACCGAGAGCTGCGGGAAGTTGATGGCGTAGGATGTATAAGCCATAGCCACTTCCGGGCGCTGGTTCAAGGCATTGAGGAACTGTGTGGACGCGTCATAGAACGTAGCAAGATCACCGCCTGTCATATCCTGAAGGTTCAGTTCGAGGGAGTTACCCATACCGTATCCCGGAATCATGGCGGGCTGGAAACTGAATATCTGCGCTTCCTTGATGGACTGGAATTGTGCGTTGAGGCGGGAAGCTACGGCATCCGAACCGTGTTCCTTTCCTTTTCGTTCGCTCCAGTCTTTCAGGCGGACAATGATCGTACCGTAAGAAGTTCCCTGACCGGAGATCAGACCGTATCCTGCTACGCGGGCGTAGTGTTCTATTTCGGGCGTATCTTTCAGAATGTTTTCCAGCCGGTCCATTACTTTCGTTGTCTCTTCGAGCGTGCTTCCCGGTGAGATACTGACATTCACCATGATAACACCCTGGTCTTCCTGCGGCACGAGTCCCGTCTTGGTCGTGCTCATCAGATAAACCAGCAGGACGATGGTAGCAGCCAGTGAAGTCCATACCATCCAGCGATGGCGGATGAAGTACATCACCCCTTTCTTATACTTGCCCAGCACGGCATTGAACGAAGCGTTGTAAGCTGCGCGTACCCGTCCGTTGATACTCTTGGCGCTCTTGGTTCCGTCCGACGGACGCATCATGATGGCGCACAAAGCGGGACAGAGCGTCAAAGCCGAAATCATCGAAATACCTACGGCAGTTGCCATCGTGATACCGAACTGTGTATAGAACACGCCCGAAGTACCTCCCATGAAGGTTACAGGAATAAACACAGCCATAAATACACAGGTACAGGAGACAATAGCCATCGTCACGTCGCCCATTGCGTCTTTCGTGGCAAGATAGGCAGACTTATATCCGGCATCGAACTTGGATTGCACGGCCTCCACCACCACAATGGCATCATCCACCACCGTACCGATGGCAAGCACCAGTGCAAACAGGGTCAGGATGTTCAGACTGAATCCCGCAGCTACCAGACAGGCAAACGTACCTACCAGTGACACGATGATGGAGATAGACGGGATGAGCGTACTCTTCAAGTCCTGCAAGAAGAAGTATACCACGAGGATGACCAGAATGATGGCGATAATCAGTGTTTCCACCACGTTGTGTATGGAAGCGAAGAGGAAGTCGTTCGAACTCATCATGGTGACGAACTCCGTTCCTTCCGGCAGGTTTTTCTCCATCCGCTCCATCTGGGCGGTAATTTCTTTATTGACAGCGGTCGCATTGGAACCTGCCGTCTGGAAGATCATATAGAGCACGGCAGGCTGGCTGTCCATTTCACTGCGGAAACTATAAGTCATAGTGCCCAGTTCTACATCCGCCACATCTTTCAGACGGAGTATCGAGCCGTCTTCACGCGAGCGGACAACGGTGTTCTGAAATTCTTCCACGCTCTTCAGTCTTCCGCGATATTTCATCGTGAACTGGAAGACGTTCTGCGAACTCTCGCCCAGTGAGCCGGTAGGGGCTTCAATGTTCTGCTCGCCCAGCACGCTGGTGATGTCCGAAGGCACCAGTCCGTATTGTGCCATCCGTTCCGGTTTCAGCCAGATACGCATACTGTAGGTATCGCCCAGCTTCATGACGTCTCCTACTCCCTCGATACGTTTGATCTGCGGGATGACGTTGATGTCCAGATAATTGGCAAGGAAGGTCTGGTCGTAGCGACCGTCGGTGCAGACCATTGCGCCGATTTGCAGGAAGCTGGTCTGTCGTTTCATCGTGCTTACGCCGACTTTCGTTACTTCGGCGGGCAGCAGTCCCTGTGCTTTGGCTACACGGTTCTGTACGTTGACAGCTGCCATATCGGGGTCGGTGCCTTGTTTGAAGTAAACCTGTATGATAGCCAGACCTGCATTGGAGGCGCTGGACGTGATATACATCATGTCTTCCACCCCGTTGATGCTCTCTTCCAGCGGCATGATGACGCTGTTCATCACTGCTTCGGCATCGGCGCCCGTATAGCTGGCAGCCACATAGACCGTAGGAGGTGCGATGTCGGGATATTGCTCCACCGGCAGGGTGAAGAGCGAGATAAGCCCTATGGCGAGAATCAGCACGGAGATGGAGATAGCCATCACCGGCCGTTTGATAAATATATTTCCTTTCATAATCAGTCTCCTTCTTATTTAACTTGCATGCCTTCGCGCACCAGTCCGGCGCCTTCCGATACAATTTCATCACCTGCTTTCAGTCCGTCCAGCACCACATATTCGCGTCCGTCATTGTTTGCGGCCACTGTTATCAAGGTAGATACAGCCTTCCCATCCACTACCTTATATACAATCGTCTTATCCTGCATCCGCACGGTGGCCGTCTGCGGAATAGCAATACAGTCTTTATAAATGCTCGGCACTACCACCGTGCCCGATGCTCCGCTATGAAGCAACCGCGATTCGTTGGGAAACACCACGCGCGCCACCACAGTACCCGTTTGCCGGTCGATGACGCCGCTGATGGATTCGATGACACCTTTCTTATTATAAACCGAATTATCATTCAGGCGTAATTCCACTTCCGGCATGTTCTTCAACGCTTCGTCCATGTCGCCATACTGGCGGGTGAGGGCAAGCAACTGATTCTCGGTCATGGAGAAATAGACATACATATCCGAGTTGTCGCTGACCGTAGTAAGCGGATAGGGCATATTGGCACTTACCAATGCGCCTGCACGATAAGGCAATGCACCTACGACTCCGTCACTGGGACTTTTCACCTCGGTATAAGAGAGATTGTTGCGGGCACTGATCTCTTGTGCTTCGGCCTGCGACAGTTGAGCTTTGGCGGTGAGATAAGAATTCTCGGCCGTTTTCAGGCTGAATTCCGAAACTACTTTCTGCGCATACAGTTCTTTGTTGCTCTTGTAGGTCAGTTCGGCAGTACCCAGCGCGGCACGTGCTGCTTCCACATTGGCAGTGGCGGTTTTCAGGGCGGCCTTGTAAGGCACCTGGTCGATAATGAAAAGCGATTGCCCGCGGCGCACTTTCTGTCCTTCGGTCACACAGAGTTTCTCAATCGTTCCCGACACCTGCGGATAGATATCAATATCCTGCCGCCCACGTATGCTCGCCGAATAGGAAGAAGAAAATTCCTTATCCGCCGCTTCTATCTGCATTACTGTATAAGAAGAAGATTGC
>OGFV01000487.1_pt1 | contig 12888 bp, 16 predicted proteins | sample 1571131 | NCBI WGS metagenome assembly OGFV01 (sample SAMEA2582044, study PRJEB24529) | metagenome | biome: Human gut stool | place: China | collected 2011
CCATCAGAATCAGCTTTTATAACCTGTCTTAACGGCTTTTTCCTGATATCCCCTGCAGCATAAAAACCGCCTGCTGAAGTAACACAATCCTCTGCTGCAACAACATATCCATTATTATCAAGTTCTACAATACCTTTAAGAATATCTGTTTCAGGCTCCATGCCAACTGCTACAAAAAGACCTGCTGCTTTTATGACCTGTCCATCACTAAGAACCACCTCTTCAAGCTTTTTTTCCCCTCTTAATGCCTGTATATTTACATTGGTAATTATATGAACATTCTTTCTTTCCTGCAGTTTTTTAAGAGTAGCTGCATTACCTCTGAATTCATCCCTTCTATGCACAATATACACATCGTGGCATATATCAGCCAAATACAGAGCATCACCAAGAGCACTATTCCCCCCTCCTGCAACAACTACACTTTTATCCTTATAAAATGCACCATCACATACAGCACAGTATGAAACACCTTTTCCTATATATTCATCCTCCTCTTTTATACCAAGATGACGATGATGACTTCCTGCTGCGTATATAACTGTTTTTGAAAGCTTATATGTGCCATCTGAAAGTACAATTTTCCACAAAAGCTTATTGCATGAAGGAGCTGTATTTATCTTACCATCAGTACATGTTATTCCTGTAACCTCCCCATCTTCTATATCCACTCCCAAAGATATAGCATGATTTCTAAAACATTCTCCAAGATCAAAACCATTTACCGCAGGAATACCAAGATAATTATCTACTTTATCACTATATGCAATCTGTCCTGCACCCATATATTCCTTTTCTATTACAAGAATATTCAGTCCTGCCCTTTTAGCATATATAGCTGCTGACAAACCTGCTGGTCCACTACCCACTATAACCACATCATATATATTTTCTAATTCTGTCATAAATGCACCTTTCTATTGCTATACAATTCACTCATAATCTATATAAACAATGCAGGCAATCGGAATTAACGACTACCTGCATCCATTATTATATATCATATCTCTAAATAATATGCAAATCTTCTTTTTCAGAAACATTTCCTTCTATATGAAATGAGTTAAGCACTGGCTCATCTGCATTCATAAGAGAAAGTATCATATAACTTGCTTTACTGTCATATGCAAGCCTTTTATCCTCTTCTGATGGTCTTGAAGGAGATTCAGGATGCGAATGCGAGTTGCCAATCCTTCAGCTCTCATGTCCTTAACTGCCGCAAGCTGCTCCTTAGGATCCATTGAAAAATGTTCATTAGAATGATCAATATTAGTCAGAAGATATACTTTCTTTATATACTTATTACCATCCTCTATTGTTCCACCTATAAGGCCACAGGCTTCCTCTGGAAGATTAACCTTTGCATATTCAAGAATTTTATCATAATCATTTTTATTAAATGTAATCACCTTGCAAAACCTCCTTCCTTTTATGGCATAAACTTAAAATCAGTGGTCTTCACAGACTACCTGTTCATAATCTATAAGCTCAGTTATAGTTGGATTCTTACCACATACAGCACAGCCATCTGTATTAGAAGGAAGCTTAATCTTATGGAACTCCTGTGTTATAGCATCATATGTAAGAAGATATCCTGTAAGCAGCTCTCCTACTCCAAGGATATACTTGATAGCCTCCATAGCCTGAAGCGAACCGATTACTCCGCCCATAGCTCCGATAACACCAGCCTGCTTGCATGTAGGTACCGCATCCTTTGGTGGTGGATTCTTAAATACACATCTGTAGCATGGTCCTTCACCAGGAACATAAGTCATAAGCTGACCCTTGAATCTGATAATACCAGCATGTGAAAAAGGCTTCTTAGCCATTACACATGCATCATTAATCAAAAACTTAGCTGGAAAGTTATCAGTACCATCAATAATAAAATCATAATCCTTAATAATATCCATGATATTTTCACTTGTTATAAACTCTCTGTATGTATTAACCGTGACATCGGGGTTCATCGCATTGATAGTTTCCTTAGCTGACTGGACTTTAGCCTTTCCTACATCAGCTGTCTGATGTATGATCTGTCTTTGCAGGTTGCTAAGATCAACCTCGTCCGCATCAGCTATACCGATTGTTCCAACACCTGCTGCTGCCAGATACATAGCTGCTGGTGCACCAAGTCCTCCTGCGCCTATTATAAGCACTTTAGCATTAAGTAATTTCTTCTGTCCCTTAGCACCAACTTCTTTTAATATAATGTGGCGCGAATAACGTTCTATCTGCTCATCTGATAAAGCCATATATTTTCTCCTTCTAAACTTATATTTTTCTTTCATTAAATGACAATTCCTTTATTATCTTTGTCCACCGCCCATGAAATATAAAAATTCAACATTATCTCCATCCTTTAACTGGTACGTTTCCTTCTGGTCACCTGGAATGAATTCTTCATTGATTGAAACTGTTACATATTCTGGTGTTTCTACATTCTCGAATTCAAAAAGCTTTGGAAGTGTTATTCCATCTTCATATTCTTTCTTTACTCCTGATACTGTTAACTGCATATTTTACCTCTTTCCTACCTTTATGTCATAAATATATTTAACTGAATAATGATATGTAAAAAGTATGTTTTACCTGCTAAAAGCTTATGAATTAGCTTCTATAAAGCTTACCAGTTCATCCTTTTTAAACACACCTGTGTGTCTTGCCTTTTCTTCTCCATCCTTAAATAACACAAGTGTTGGAGCCGCACTTACATCATATTTCTGTGCTGCATCAGCATCGAAGTTGATATTTACCTTATAAACAACCAGACTGCCAGCCTTCTCATCCTCTACTGTTCCAAGAACCGGTGCAAGGCGCTTGCATGGAACACAGCTATCAGAATAAAAATCAACCAGAACTGGAAGTGAACTATTCAGTACTTTTTCATCAAAATCCTGTAACTTAATTCTTTCTGCCATATTAATCCTCTTTTCTACTCTAATCTTCTACCTTCTTAACTATAAGCGTATATGTTTCATCCTCGTTATTAACAAGCTTAAGTATCTGATGGCCTTCCTCTTTAATACTTCTTGGAACATTAGCTACTGGTTCACCATCATTCATACGTATGGCGATTATCTCACCATCATCCAGCTCATCAATAGCAACCTTTGCTTTAACAAATGTAAGCGGGCATACCTTATCAGTTATATCAACTGTATCATCAATACTAATTCCTTCTATTTCCATAACTATTCTCCCTTCCTTCATAGAACATCTGGCACCATTATTTTATTATATACATATAAAAGCGCTTTAATCTACATTCCTAGTATCTTTATATGTTTATATGTTATATATTACCACATTATTTTCTGTTATACAATGTGAAATTTTAAATTTATTCTGGAATTCTTATTTTTGTTCCAGATATATCTTTTTATTCCAGATACATCAGAAATTCATAGCTTTTAGAATATCTTAACAAAAGCTGCAAAACATCTGATGTATCTGCAAGCATACTACTTACCTTCGTAAGCAGCCCTAATTTCTTTTCTGAATTCGTCCTCACCAAGTCTTTGTAAAGTAAGTCTGAATCTTTCACCTGCATTAGCATTTCTTTCAAAGAAGCCTATTGCCGCATCTGTGACTCTGAAAAGAGTTTCTTCATCTGTGATAAGAGGAAGAAGCTGTTCACCTTTATATATATGATTTCCAAAAAGTCCGCCAAAAGATACAATAAAGCCACTCTTTCCTTCCCATGCCTCTGTTGGACAGGCCTTAACACAACGTCCACAGTTATTACACTTGGTTCTGTCAATAGTAACTGTATTGTCAGCACAGCTTATAGCACCCCTACGACAGGCTTTTTCACATACCCCGCAGTTGATACATTTATCCTCAATCCAGCTTACTTCCATACCGCCTTTTATGCCGATATCATTCTCTTCAGCCTTAAGACAGTTGTTCTGACAACCTGTAACACCAAACTTAAACTTATGAGGAAGCTCTCTTCCAAAGTAATGTTCATCAAGCTTCTTTGCAATATCATATGAATCTATACAGCCGCTAGGACATACAGCATTTCCCTGACAGGCTGTAACCGTTCTTACCCTTGGACCACATACACCAGGCTTAACTCCGCCATCTGCAAGTTCTGCCCTTACCTCTTCGATATTCTCAAAGTTGATAAAAGGAATCTCAACACCCTGTCTAGATGTCATATGGACATATCCCTTACCATATTTATCCGCAACATCAGCAACAGCCCTGATATTCTCAGATGTAAGATTACCACCTACAACCTGGATTCTTAATGAAAAATACCCTTTCTGTTTCTGTCTCATAAATCCGCCTTTTTTAAGTGCCGAATAATCAATCTTAGCCATAATTTCCTCCGTCTGCCCATTAATCCTATTTAACCATCAATATGAATATGCATTTCACATAATCATCATAACCTTTATGGGCTTAATAATGTGTTTGTATATCAGACAAGCCTCTATGCATGCTGTATGAATTCTACTGCCTGTGTGAAATCTTCTATGAGATCTTCAACATCCTCTATTCCAACGCTTATCCTTACCAGATCATCATATACACCTGCAATTCTCTTTTCTTCATCAGTGCTATGAGCACTGATAGTTGAGCCAGGATGAATAACAAGCGTTTTGGTATCTCCTATATTGGAAACGTTAAGTGGAAGCTTTAATGCATTGATAAACTTAAATGCATCCTCCTTACTTCCAGTTCTAATAGTAATTATTCCACCATATCCGTTGTGAAGTTCCTTATGTGCTATCTCATGGAATTCACTGCTTTCAAGGCCAGGATAGTTAACATTTAAGAAATTATAATTCTTATCAAGATATTCTGCAAGCTTTAATGCATTATCAGTAATACGTTCCATACGCAGTCCTAAAGTTTCTATGCCCAGTATATTATAGAAAGCATTCTGTGGCGACAGACATGCACCAGTATTTCTATATATCCCATTTCTTAGCTTAGCTGTATATGCATATGGACCAAATCTGGCAAAATCTTTCATACCTGGATATTTTACACTATCCCACCTAAAATTACCAGAGTCAGTTATAACACCACTGATAGAATTACTGTTGCCATTCACATACTTAGAAGTAGAGTTGACAACTATGTCTGCTCCATATTCAATCGGTTTTATAAGATATGCTGTAGCAACAGTATTATCTACTATAAGCGGCACCCCTGCTTTGTGGGCTGCCAAAGACAGAAGCCTTATATCTGTAACATCCAGCCTTGGGTTTCCTATTGTTTCTGCGAAATACAATCTGGTATGTTCATTAGTAGCAGCCTCAAACTGCTCTATGTTGTTATTTTCAACATAATGTGTCCTTATTCCAAAAGCTTCAAGATCCTTAAACAAATCTATACTTCCACCATAAAGGCTTGCGCTGCAGACTATCTCATCACCACTTCTTAATATATTAGTAAATGCATTTGTTATGGCTGCCATGCCCGATGCACAGGCAACACTTGCTACGCCCCCCTCTAGCGCTGTCATTCTCTTCTCAAACGAATCAACAGTCGGATTGCTTATTCTGCTATATGAAAAACCAGGTGCTTTATTGTTAAATATCTTCTCAAGAGTTTCTGCACTTGCATGTTCAAATGCACTTTATTGATATACAGGTGTCTGTGTAGCTCCCGTTTTCTTATCTCCTCTGAAATCTCCGTGAAGTAATGCAGTATTAAATCTCATATCTTCATCTCCAATCACATAAACTATAAACCTACTTGTTTAATATGGATTAGATTTTAATCTCTATGGAAGTATTTGTCAATACTTTATTCATATAAATTTGGTATGTAAATGTGTTTTTATATTTGATTAAATGTAAATGATATGATAATCTGTCTATATTGCATATTAAGATGTCAGGATAAAAGATATTCTGCCCCTGAATAATGTATAAATATAGATAAAAGAGGATTACAATGACAGATAATAACAATAACAGTTCGAAATGCTACAGCAACATTAACAACAACAACAACAACAATAATAATAGCTGCAATAAAACACACATTATAAACATGGAAAAAAATACAAGTACAATCATTTTTCTTATAATTCTGCTTATAACTGCTTCACTCCTTAGTATAATGCTTGGAAGTGTAAGACTTAAAGTCACAGATATACTACAATGTCTCACAGGCAGAGATAAATCATCAGTTACATATATACTCATAATGAATATAAGAATCCCCAGAACATTCGGAGCTATTATAGCTGGCATGGGACTGTCAGTTGCCGGCGTTATACTTCAGAGTTTTATTAATAATGCCCTTGCTAGCCCTAACACTATAGGTGTGAATTCAGGTGCTGGATTTCTTGTAATGCTCTCACTGCTTTTATTTCCGAATTCAGTCTATGCCGGATCATTTGCTGCATTCACGGGTGCACTGCTTACTACTTTATGTATATATGCTCTTGCGTATTTTGCTGACAGTTCAAGAACAACTATTGTTCTTGCAGGCATTACAGTATCATCTTTTCTTAATGCCGGCATTAACACTATAAAGCTTTTAAATGCAGATATATCGATTAATCTTACGTCTTTTCTTATGGGCTCTCTTTCAGGACTGACCATAAAAAAAATACTACTTCCATGTATCGGTGTTATCATAGCAGTTATTATTACTATGTTTTTTGCAAGACCTCTTAATATACTGTCACTTGGTGATGTTTATGCACGTTCTCTTGGACTTAATGTAAACCTGACACGTTTTATTCTGCTTGTTTTATCAAGTATTATGGCAGGTTTTATAGTAAGCTTTGCCGGGCTGTTAAGCTTCATAGGTCTTATAGTTCCGCATATATGCCGGAACCTGTTTGGAAGTGATGCAAGGCTTCTGCTTCCAACCAGCGTACTGCGTGGTGCATCCTTTGTACTTATATGTGATATAACAGGCCGCCTTTTAGCTGCGCCTTTTGAGCTTCCAGCTGGCATAATCATGGCATTTGTAGGTGGACCATTCTTTATGTATCTGCTGCTTAAAAAGAAAGGAGGAAGAAGGGTAAATGCTTAGTTACAAACATGTCAGTGTTTCAGTTTCAGGAACACATATATTAGAAGATATCAATATAGACTTTAATGATGGAAATATAACTACTATAGTAGGTCCTAACGGATGTGGAAAAACCACTCTTTTATCATGTCTTAACTCAAGTGCTAAGGTAACCTCTGGAAACATATGTATAAACGATATTGATTTCTTAAAGCTTCCGCTAAAGGAACGTGCAAGAGAAGTTGCATTTCTTCCTCAGATACGCACTGTTATACCTGTACTTCCTGTAAGAACTCTTGTTGAACATGGACGTTTTCCTTATCTGGGATTTACGCGTAGAAAAAGCAAAGAAGACATTGATATCGTCAACCAGTCTATGGATTTTACCCACGTCACTGCTTACTCAGAGCAAAATGCTGATACTTTATCAGGAGGCATAAGACAGCGTGTATTCTTTTCTATGATACTCGCACAGGATAGTCAGATTATCGTTATGGATGAACCTGTCACATATCTTGACCTTGAGGGAAAAAGGAACTTTTTTAACATGCTTAAAAAACTAAGACAGTCAGGAAAAACAATTATACTTGTACTTCATGAGCTTTCTGATGCCATAAGAATATCTGACAATATTGTTATTATGAACGATAGAAAAATAGTTGCACATGGAACACCTGATGAATGTATCAGCAGTCACATAATAGAAGATGTTTTCCATACAACATATAAAAAATTCTCAGATGAGGATGGCGATTATTATATCTTTATGTAGTTTCAGATTTTACCCACAAAAAAAGCATCTACCAAATGGTAGATGCTTTTAGTGCAGTCGGCGGGACTTGAACCCGCACCCAAGCAATATGGACTAGATCCTTAGTCTAGCGCGTATGCCAATTCCGCCACGACTGCCTGCTCATATGTATTCATATGTTTTATATCGGTCACCCGACTTGATATATATTACATTATAAATACATATTTGTAAAGCACTTTTTAAATATTTTTTATATTTTATTAAAATACCTCTCCAACTACCTGATACATATTATCATCAGATATAACATTTATTACATTAGTGTACTTTTTAAATATATCTGCAAGCCTGTCTGCCTCCATAAGTCCGTCAGACACCTTATATGCACGACCCTTATGATGTGCATCTATCTTTTCACGGCTCATGCCATGTGCCACTGTTATTCTTCCACCAGCCTTCAGCTTTCCTGATAATATTTCTATAAGTCTGTCAGGCTGTGTAAAATGTGGAAACGCATTATATATAACAACCGAATCATAGCCATCACATAAATTATATTCCATGACATCTGCACAGATGAATTCCACTCTTTTATCTTTAAACTTACGCTGTGCTATTTTAATCATTTCACTGGATATATCTATGGCTGTAACAGCGCTTACGTCACGCGATAAATAATCAGGTATAAGTACTCCTGTTCCACAGGCTACATCAAGAACTTTGCTATCCTTTTTTACACCGGCATTATCAAGGATCATTTGGATAATATCATCATTTCTTATCATACAGGCATCCCAGCCTGGTGCACATTTATCAAAGAATTCTATAACTTCTTTCTTATCAATCATAATAGTCCTCACTTCTACACACTATTTCATTTAGTTAAAGAATGTTGAGGTATCTATTTTCTTATATCCACCAAAGCTTAACGGTGCAGAAAATATCTCATCTGACATAGCTTTTCCTAAAAATGCCTCAGTAACCTCATCTGTTTTTTCTTTTATATCAACATCCTTAAATAATTCAGGATATACTGTTTTAGCTATATACCATGTATTGATCAGAGCTATTTCATAATTAGTATAATAAGCATTATATGCCATCTCAAGATATACCTCATTATTATTCCATGCCTTACATGTATTAAACATATCCGGATTATTCTTATATAATGGCTTAATATTCTTAACAGCTGCTGCATCAATAATCATTATATCTATTGAAGCTCCGATATCTGTGAATTTTTCTTCTTCTATAGACTGAATACCATTCTTTGCAAGTCCTGTTACCGCATTTTTTACATTTGCTATATTAAATGATACATAATTCTGTGCTGTCATAAGATGATTGGTTGTTCCCCAGTTACCAAGACCACATATATATACAGATGGTTTATCTTTATCTTCAATACCAGCAGTTCTTTCTGTTATCTGTTTTCTCTGATCATCTATATATTGCGTAAGCTGTTCTGCCTCATTTTCTCTTTCAAATATCTTACCAAGAAGTTCCATGCTTTCCTTAAATGAATCATCAAACACACCATTAACTCCTGCCTTTAAAGTAATAACAGGTACCCCCAGCTGTTCATAAAGTGCATTTTCTTTTTCTACATCCTCATACTCTGATATAACTATATCAGGGTCACATGAAAGAATCTTCTCTGCTTCCGCTGTCTGTGCATTAGGACCTCCAACACCACATGATGGCAGTTTGTTAAAGCTTTCGCTATATGCCATAACATAAGGTCTTGCTACTGAATCAAACATTTTAGGTCTGTCCTTAAGAGTTGTGTTATCTATATCTTCAACACCACACAACAGGCTGACATCTCCAACGTAGCTATACATTCTTAACGCTCCGGCACCTATACATACAACTCTTTTATAGCTTCCCGGCTTAACTGTAACACTTCTTCCAATCATATCTGTTATTGTAAGCTCTGCCTGATTTTGTGTCGTGCCTGTACTATTATCAGAAGTTGTTTTACATGCACACATGGCAAATATGGATACAACAACCATAAGACATGCAGCTACCTTTTTGATTAATTTACTTTTCTTCATATTTTTCATATTATTTTGCCCTTTCCTTTTTATCATCATGAGATTCTTGTCATCATGGGATTCTTGACTACAACTTTTCTGTCATCCACAGTAATAATCTTTACATCAACATCGTATATATCCTTTATGACCTCTTTTGTAACTATATTATGTGAACCGGCATACTTTATTTTTCCATCTTTAAGGAAGAAAAACTTATCGCCGAAATATAAAGCCTGGTTTATATCGTGCAGAGATGACAGTATGGATATATTCTTTTGTTTAGCAAGCTTCCTTGCTTCAAGAATGATCAGTTCTTCGTTGGCAGGATCAAGATTCCCCGTCGGTTCATCAAACACTATAAGTCCAGGTTGCTGTGCCATAGCTCTTGCAATAGCAATCTTTTGTCTCTCGCCTCCTGATAACTCTGAAACACTGCGCACTGCAAGTTCCTCAAGCTTCATCTCTTTTATTATATTCTCGACAACCCTTCTGTCACTATCTGCCGCCCTTACTCCAAAATATGAAAGCCGTCCAAGCATTATAGAATCATACACTGATAATGTACCAAACTGTATATTCTGTGGTACATATGCTATTTTCCTCGCTCTCTGGCTTCTTGAAGCCTTAGTCATATCAATACCATCATAGCTTATAGTTCCTGACACAGGTCTGCTTATTCCTAATATACTGTTAAAAAGTGTAGTCTTTCCTGCTCCATTTCTGCCCAGCATTATTCCTATTTCACCTTTTTCAAGCTCTAAAGATACACCATCAAGAACATATGGGGATGTTTTTTTATATCTGTAACACAGATTGTCTATCTTAAACATTATTGCACCTCCGTGAAAATATAATTGCAACAAAAAAAGGTGCACCAAGCAGTGAGGTTATGGCTCCTACTGGCAGAGCCGAACCATTTCCTATGCTTCTTGATATTGTATCAGCAAACAAAAGTAAAAGACTTCCCGTAAGCGCTGACACAGGTATGGAATAGTGGTGATTCTGTCCCCATATTTTTTTCGTTATATGTGGACAGATAATACCAACAAAGCCTATTATCCCAAGAAATGATACGCATACCGCAACTATAACAGAACTAAGAAGCAGCGATATGAATCTTAATAATTCAACATTTACTCCTACACTTTTAGCTGCAACATCACCACTAAGTAGTGCATTATATCTCCATGATAGTATCATAAACACCAAAAATCCTGCTGCCACGACAACAAACATAATCAGATCTGTCTTATAAGTAGCTCTCCCAAGATCACCAAAATTCCATATAACAGCTGCCGACAGACCTACATCTGTTGCATAAAACTGAAGTATCGTTGTGGCAGCAGTCCAGACAGAACCAATAGCAATCCCGGCAAGTACTACAACACCCGGATCAAACGAACGTATCCTGCATAATCCAAGTATAACAAGCACTGAAAGCACTGAGAATATGAAAGCCATAAGTGATGCTGCATATGGATTAATACCTGATGTATAGTTACTTATATTGTTTCCTGTTGATAAAAAGCCACCTGCAAATGCTATGATGGACAGATTAGCACCAAACACAGCAGCATTAGATACACCTAATGTAAATGGTGAAGCCATAGGATTGTTAAGTGTTGTCTGCATAATAAGCCCTGATACAGACAATCCTGCCCCTGCTATAAGTGCTGCAAGCACACGCGGAACCCTTATATTCCATATTATCCTTATCTGTGCAGGTGTTCCTTTTCTTAAAAGTGCATGTATGCAATCCATGAAGGTCATATTGGCAGAGCCTGCAAAAAGACATTCTATTGTCATTAGCAGTACTATTAATACAAGCACAACTGCTGCTATACTTTTCTTCCTGTTTTTACTTTTAATATATTCAGCCATATATCCAAATCCTTATTTCTTTTACAATACAAATGTCCCAAACAAATCTTTTTCAGATACCTTAACTATACAGCATACCTGAATGTTTTATCTGGGACATTAAACCTTATCAATATATTATATATAATTTTTACACTTTCACAAGCCGGGTGGGGGGATAATCATAAGAACTTTTTAACAGACTTCTGGAAGTCTTCTACTGCTTTCATATCACCATTTTCAATGGCATGTACTATACAATGTGTCATATGTTCATTAATAATCTCTTTACCAAGATTATGTAATGCTGAATTAACTGCCGTTAACTGGATAAGTACATCAGCACAATCATCATCGTTTTCAATCATTGTCTTTACATGCTGAAGATGTCCTATAGCCTTTGATATTCTGTTAAGCTGTTTCTTTTTAGCTTCAGGTGAATGATAGTGTCCATGTGGATGTATTGTTTCGCTCATTATCAGCCTCTCTTATATCCTATATAAATATGTCAGGAATAAATATCCTGACACTGATATCATATTATCCCACACAGTAATAATCTGCAACCTTTTTCTTTGGATCTTCACTTTTCCTGTATACATACATTGCTTATATTTTTACGTTTCTTTATCTCAACTAGTTTCTTTATCTTAACTACATAGTCTGGCAATAACTTCTATAACCTCGTCAAGGTCAAGTGGTTTAGCCATATGTACATTCATGCCTGCTGCTATACATTTTCTTGCATCCTCTTCAAATGCATTTGCAGTCATGGCTATTATTGGTATCACCCTGGCATCCTCTCTGTCCATAGCCCTTATTAATCTTGTCGCTGTCATTCCATCAAGCTTAGGCATCATAACATCCATGAGTATGGCATCATATGTACCTTCCTTACACATACCAAACTCTTCTACAGCCTGCTGTCCATCAGAAACGGTCTTAACTAAAGCCCCTTCATCCCTAAGAAATGTTTCTATTATCTCCTGGTTAAGTTTATTATCCTCAGCAAGTAAAAGACGTACACCTGTAATATCTAGTGCTTCACCCGTATTCTTTTGTGCATATCCTTTCATATATTCTTTTTCTGTCTTTTTTTGTGTGATAAGTTCTTCACTGTTATTATTCTTCACATCTTGTACATCTGCTGTTTTAAACGGAATTCTTATAACAAATGTTGTGCCTTCATCCTTTTTACTTATGGTTTTCACAGTTCCATCCATCTTATCTATAAGT
>OGFV01000497.1_pt1 | contig 12622 bp, 8 predicted proteins | sample 1571131 | NCBI WGS metagenome assembly OGFV01 (sample SAMEA2582044, study PRJEB24529) | metagenome | biome: Human gut stool | place: China | collected 2011
CGTACTCAGTACGATATTGGCACTATATCCGCAGGCCACAGAAACGTAAGCCGTCACAATCCCCGCTATCGGATGAAGTCCCACCCACTGAAACAGCATGGCGGCAATGGGAAGCAGAATAATATAACCGCCGTCACCAATGACGTTCGACAGCAATCCGAGGACAATCACCCACAGGATAACTTTTCTTTTCTCTTTCCGGTTTCCCACTCCCAGACGGATGCACGCATCGATAAATCCGGAATGTTGGGCCACACCCAGTCCGAACATGGCGATAATCACCATGCCAAGCGGAGCAAAACCGGTAAAGTTCTTGATAGCATTCCGCAACCACCAGCGGATTCCCTCAGGGCTCAGCAGGCTTTGCACCCGAATATCCTCCCCTGATTGCGGCAGCGTTACTTTCAGTCCGTAGATATCACATATCCACGAAAGAAAGACCACCGCCATTGTCAGCAGCAGGAACATCGTAGCGGGATGCGGCATACGCCATTTACTCTTCATCAGCTTCCAGATTATCCAGATCGATAATGCGCAATTCCAATGCACGAACAGCCAGACGGGTCGCGTTCACTCCCACCCGTTCTCCATTCGGAAAGAGACGTCCGATCAGGTCATTCTGTCGTTTCTCCAGTGATTTCACGCCAAATGGCATCCCTTTCAGGTTGGCAATCATATCTTTGGTGTAGCCTAATGCCAGATGGCGAAGAAAACGCTCGTCATATTCATCAATATCATAGTTGATTACCTCTTCCTGACGCTTGGCATCATTCGCTACCGACTTTTTGAAACGATCTACGATCTTCTCCAGAATCGGATAGTTGAATACCAACTTCTTGCCGTCCATCACAGCTTGTACGTCTGTCTTGGTCAGCAATTCTCCTGTTTTGAGAATAATGCCATCCGCTCCTGCATTCAGCACATCCACCCACAGTTTTTCATTCAGTATTTCCCCCGTAAAGATCAATACACGAACCCCCTTATAACGTTTAAAAATATTCCGGCAGATATCAACGCCAATCGTCGTAGAACCTCCCAGTCCCAAATCCAGCAAAACCAGATCGGGAAGCTGCGCTTCCATCAACGGCCAGAACTCGCTTTCTGTCATTGCCGTGCCGATCACTTCTGCGTTGGGTATCTCATGACGGAAAATTTCTTCTGTGCCTTTCAATTCCAGTTTTACGTCCTCTACAATAATAACTTTAAACTTCTGTTCTTCCATTTTATTTATCTAATAACTTTTATGTGTCTTCTTCTTTATCTGCGTGGGATGGTGAAGTAAACCGTAAATCCTCCCCCTTCTGCCGGTTCGGCATTGATACGGCATCCCCTGCGCCCCGCAAATTCATCATGGTCACGGATTATCTGCTTGCATATCAGATATTCCGTTCCACGCAATTCTCCTTTTTCACCGGAAGTCATACGAGCCAAATTCGGATAGAACAACTGGTTCAGCTCCGTCACACTCTTCTCGCGTCTGGTATCCGTAAAAAGGAAACGGATATATTCGTTATCCTTACGAGCCTGCAAGCGTATCACTCCTTCTTCACGAACCGCCAATGCTTCATCAATCAGATTCTCAAACAGGAAACGCAACTGATTCACGTCACCGATCACTTTGGCGTCCATCGGTTCTATGATTAGTTCTACCTTTTCCGTCCGATTTTTCGTGACCTTCCTGAAGTATTTTCCAGCAGCATCAAAAAGCTCCTGTACCGGAATCGTATTCCGGCGGAAAGTAACCTCCTCCAGCTGTCGAGCAGCGCATGAACTCAGAATCGTAAAGATCCCTTTATAATATTCTATCAGTTCTGTAATCGTTTCCACAGCTTCCCGTTCATCCTTTTCCGGAAGGTTCTGCGTATTCAACCGACCAATAATCTGTTTAATCTTGTTTGGATAATAAATTGTCTCATGTTTAATCGTCGAAAGGCAGTTATCAAGCACCATGTTCTGCACATGAAGCATACTGTCTTCCCACGAAGCACGGCGTGTTTCCTCGTGTGCCGACTCGATATCCCGGTATTGCGTAGCAAGCTTTACCACTGCATTGAACACCACAATCGATACATAACGTGCTACCAGCTCAAAAAGAAGATGATCCGTTTCCTGTTGCGTTCCTTCCCTCCGTTCCAGATAAAGCACACCTACACATTGATGCTCACCTCCGGCTTCCACCATCAACGGAATCGCCTGCAAATTCTGTTCTGAGAGATATTCCCCTGTTTCAAAACATTGCTGCACCATTTCCGGCATTTCCTGTCCGGGACAGGAAGCATATTCCAGCCGATGCGTGGTTTCGTTATAAACTGCAATGCCCATCAGGCTGATTGTCAGCAACTCATTTACTGAGCCAAAAGCCTCATTCACGATGCGCTGCGGAATCTCTTTAAGTGTATTTTCCTCTCTCTGAAGCGCTTCCTCGTTCTCCTGAGTCTGAGGTCTGACCAAAGAGGCGGCAAAAACTTTCTGATTTATCTCAAGCACCTGTTCCAGGTTCAGACGGTTCTGCAACATCTTCCTCATATACAAGAGATAATAGCCGATCAGAGAAACGATCAGCAAGACGAAACAGAGGATGATACCAACCGTCTTATTCGTGTTGGATCGTTCCAACTGCCTGCAATACCCTTCCAAAGTCTGGTCTTCTCCCTGTACCTTATATAAATCTGTAAAAGCAGAATTATTATAACTGTAGGCATCAATTTGTTTCAAAGCAAGGAATGCTACCGCCGCTTCATTTCTGATATCCAAAATCACATGATAGTCTGAATCAAAAAGTTCATTCCACCAAAACAGTTCGGCAGGGGTTCCTTTTCCCACCAGTTTCATGTATCGATGCGGCTTCGGGGTACGCGTATATTTCTTATAATGCTCATTCAGCGACATCATTGCCGAATCTATATACTGCAATGCTATTTCGTAGTTCTCATCCACATTGGCAAAATAAGCGGCATTGGCATAATCAGAGGCTGCATCAAGCAGATCTTCATAAGTAGAATCTGTAGTAATCGCAATGGAGTCACTATCCTGCAATATCGACGGAAGGGGTTCATGCAGACAAGAAGCCATTCCCAACGGAAGCAACAGGCAGAGCAACACGCCAATCACTTTACGTACTCCTGAAGGCAAGCGGAAATAAAAACGGCTTCCCTTTCCCGGTTCGCTTTCTATATCGAATACGCATACCCGGAACAGTTCATTCGTTTTCTTATATTTCTCTATGATTCCCTTGCAGTTCATCAAGCCAAAACCGCTTCCCTTATTCTCTTTCAGTTCTTCCGGATCTGCCGCGTCTTTCATGCCGATAGCACGCGAATCATATACCTTTTCACCAATGATATGCGCGATATCTTCTGCTGAAAGTCCTCTCCCATTATCTTCTACGGAGATTTCCACATACGCATCGGTAGCATGCGCATATACTTTAACCGTTCCCCCCTCAGGCGTATACTTACGGGCATTTTCAGCCAGTGTATTAATCATAAACAAGGTCAATGCACGATCGGCCTTTACCATCAGGGTGGTCGGTTCGATTTCCAGCTTTTGCTTTTTCATTTCAAAAGCACGCCGTCCTTTTCCCAGCAAATCAAACAATTCATTCAGACTGAATGTCTCGATGTTCAGACTAAGCGTACCTTGCTTCATCTTGATCCAAAGTGCCAGAATATCATTATATTCGTTGATGGTAGTCACCAGTTCATCAATGTACTGGTACTTCTCTTTCTTTATCTTGGTGTCATCAATATATCCTTTTTCCGTCAACTTATGTACTTCGTTCAGAATCCGGTCGATATAAGGATTAATCCCGTTGACGATGGCCATACAAGCCTTCTTTATCAGATTCTGACATTTGTTTCCTGCAATATGCTGCTCGTAGATATACCGCTGTTTCTCCAGCTGATTTCGCTCGTCGCTCAACGTAGCCACCATTTGTTCATTTTCAGCAGCCCATACGATATAAGGTTCCACTACATGCACCAATGCCTTCTCGTCCCGGTTCAGTCGATGGGAAGAAGGTACCAGTGCAGCTTTTCCTTCTTCCGGAATTTCCAGCGTCAGACGTCCTTTCCCGAACAACTGGTCAATGCCTTGCTGAATCAGAGGTACGTTCATCGGTATGGAAGAAGTGATATCCCGACAAAGAGAGAGAATCCGTTGCAGACGCTCCACATCCACCTGATTCCTGATTTTGGAACGTTTGTTGAAGAACCACCAAAGGATAATCACCAGTACCAAGCCGACAATAACCAGAAAAAGAACGACCGTCATCTGTCGCGAACCTGCTTCCAAAGACAAATAACGGCTTTCCAACTCCTTATCCTGACGGGTAAAGTTCAAAATATCCAGATAGATATTCCGGTTATAATCAGAAGCATCCTTCATCCCCAGCCCGGCATATGAAACGCTTAACTGCTCCCTTATCCGTGAGATCCATTCGGGAACGGTCTTCACCTTCTCCTGTCCAATCCATGGAACTCCGGTATAAGTAGTATCTCCCTCGGCAAACGTATATAATTTATCAAGCGTATCCACTTCATTATGATAATAAAGCATGTGATGATGGTTTACGCAGTTCAATGCTTTTGATAATGTATCCAAAGCTTCCTGATAACGTCCATGCGCATTCAGGTATTTGCCGATAGATACATAAGCTCCGGCAATCTGATACAAGTCATTATATTCGCGAAATTTCTCCAGTGCCAGTTGGGCCAAACGCAAAGGGAACAAAGAATCTACCGGAAAATCAAACTGATCCAACGCATGTGTACGCCTTGTCTTGAAAAACTCAAAATTAGACGGGGATGCCATCAGATTGGCAAGTCCCTGCATTCCATTCCCCTCAAAATACGGATGCTTGCTCTTCACGGCTGTCCGCCAAGTGAAATAAAGTTCGTCAAACTCGCGGAGTTTCCGTTCTTCCGGAGTATTCGCTGCGACCAAAGAAGCCGATCCTTTGAGATAATGATAATAAAGAAGCTGATTGGTATCGCTCAACGCTTCGTCTTCCTGAATATTATCGATAGAGGTTATCGCTTCCTGCCGTTGCTGGAGATAGTAATAGTAAATGGAGGAAACGAGAAAAAATTCGGTAAATGCGTAATCCAGCCGAAGCGCTTCGTGACGGTCGGCAAAGAGGTCGCTCTCTTCCCGGATACGCTTCATCCGTCGGAGGGCACTGTTCCGGTAATCATAAAATTCTTTGTTGAGCGCTGTCCGCTGGCAGATTTTCATCAGTCCGATGTCTGCAATCAACAGCTCAAGCTCATTTTTAGTCAGTTTGTATACCTCTTTATGATACGCCTCGGCACGGTCGAAATCCATATTCATGAAAGCACAGAACCCCAGATTATTGGAAGCTTCCGCTTTCCCCGACTTATACAGGTTTACTTGCCGATATGCTTTATAGGCGTATTTGTAGGAAGAGTCCAGATTACGGTAACGATAAGCATACGCTTTTCCATTCAGCGAGTCGATAAGCCTCACTTCTTTTGTGGGCACCATGTCGGTACACGAAAAAAGGGAGGAAAGCAACAATACTCCTATTATATATAATGGAGAATGGAAAATGGAAAATGGAGAATAAAAAGACAGGCGATAACTATCTTTCATTCTTCGCTCTTCATTTTCTGTTTTTCGTCCATAATTCTTCATTCTTCATTCTCAGTTCTTCGTTCTTACTTGCAAATCTACAAATATTTCCGATAAGTTGGAGAGAAAATTATTTTTTCTACAATAAGTCTTTCTAAATAATAAGAGAAATTCCTACCTTTGCAGGCAAATTAACAAATAGGTAACATCTATTACAAAATGAGCGAAAAAGCACCCTTTATGGTATTCTCGGGAACTAACTCGAGATATCTTGCAGAGAAAATCTGCGCAAGTCTCAATTGTCCTCTGGGAAACATGAACATCACCCACTTTGCAGATGGTGAGTTTGCCGTTTCTTACGAAGAATCAATTCGTGGCGCACATGTATTCCTTGTGCAGTCTACTTTCCCTAACTCAGACAACTTAATGGAACTTCTCCTGATGATCGACGCCGCCAAACGTGCATCTGCAAAGAGCGTCGTAGCTGTTATCCCCTATTTCGGATGGGCACGTCAGGACAGAAAAGACAAACCTCGTGTATCTATCGGAGCTAAATTGGTAGCCGACCTGCTTTCAGTAGCAGGTATCGACCGACTGATTACCATGGATTTGAATGAAGACCAGATTCAGGGATTCTTCAATATCCCCGTAGATCACCTGTATGCATCAGCCGTATTCCTCCCCTATATCCAGTCATTGAAACTGGAAGACCTGGTGATTGCTACACCGGACGTAGGTGGTTCAAAACGCGCCAGCACTTTCTCCAAATACCTTGGTGTACCTTTGGTACTCTGCAACAAGTCACGTGAAAAAGCCAATGAAGTAGCTTCCATGCAAATCATCGGTGATGTGAAAGACAAAAACGTAGTATTGATCGATGACATCGTAGATACAGCAGGCACCATCACCAAAGCTGCCAATATCATGATGGAAGCCGGAGCCAAATCCGTACGCGCTATTGCCAGCCACTGTGTAATGTCTGACCCTGCTTCTTTCCGTGTGCAGGAATCCGGATTGACTGAAATGGTATTTACAGACAGTATCCCTTACGCTAAGAAATGCGCGAAAGTGAAACAACTGAGCATCGCTGATATGTTTGCAGAAACAATCAAGCGGGTAATGAATAACGAGTCCATCAGTTCACAATATATCATCTAAATGAAGAATGATGAGTAAAGGATAAGATAAAGAAAGCCGGCTAAACTTGAATTTAGCCGGCTTTCTTATTTATCTATAATTCTTTCTTTTAAAGAAGTCTTCCCATTTTATAGGTTCCTTTTTTGATCACCTTTCCGTCTTTATCTGTTTCCACAAAAGGGCCATCTTTCTTTCCTTGTTTGAAGAAGCCTTCGAAGCGGTTACCGTCTTTGTCGATCTGAACGCCTTGTCCGTCTTCCAGTCCGTCTACGAAACCACCTTTATATTGCATACCGGCAACGGTTTTCAGAGAGCCCTGACCGTGAGGACGATTATTTTTCCAGTCTCCTTCGTAAACATCCCCGTTACTCCATTTATAGATACCTTTGCCTTCGCGTTTATTGTTTTTCCAGTCACCTTCATACACAGCACCGTTTGCCCACGTGAAGGTACCTTTTCCATCCTGCATACCGTCTTTGAAATTTCCTACATATTTATCTCCATTGGCATGATAGTAAACGCCTTCTCCGGTACGTTCTCCCAAAAGATAAGAACCTTCGTAGCGATCTCCCGTATGGAAAAAATAAGTACCTTTTCCGTGCTGGATGTCATCTTAGAATAATGGAATAGGCCTTTTCCGTGACGTACATCATCTTTCCAGTCACCGTCGTACTTGCAGCCATCGTCCCAGTTCATGGTACCTTTGCCGTTCTTCTTGTCATTCTTCCAGTGACCGCTGTATTTAGCACCGTTCGCCCACGTATAAGTACCTTCGCCTTCACGCTTGTCGTTCGCCCAGTTGCCCACGTATAAGTCGCCATTATGATAATACATCGTTCCGGCACCATGCTGATAATCCTGGAACCACATTCCGTCATAACGGTTATTATTCATAAAATAATAGATTCCTTTTCCGTGTTGCTGATCCTGGAACCACTGACCTTCGTACTTCTCTCCATCCGGAAAAGAATAGATTCCGTAGCCTTCACGTTTTCCTTTGATATATTCCCCTTCGTAGACATCCCCATTTTTAAAGACCGTTTTCCCTTTTCCGTTCGGTTTGCGTCCTTTCATCTCTCCTGTATAGACGCTACCATCTTTGAAAGTATAATTTCCGATTTTTATTTCTGTAGAGAATGTGTCTTTCAACTTTCCGAAGAACCCACCTTTGCTGGTATTGTTATCTTGTGCCATCACTCCTCCCTGTGCAAGAAGAGTCAAAAAAAGTGTAGTATATAGATATTTCCTCATTAGTTTTACTCGTTACTCATTAAAATTACAGTTTGGACAAAGATACAACTTCTCTCCCAAAAAGTGCCATACCGGAAAGCAAATTATGACAACTTTTTACCAGCAATGACCTCTTTTAATGTCTCTTTGCACAAATAGCGCTGTGCCAATTCCTGTATTTCCTGAGGTGTCACCTCATTTACAGCCTGCAAAGAACGGGAGAAATACTGGTCATCCAGCCCCGAAGTAGCAATAAAAATCCACGCATCCGCCAGCGAGAAAGGCGATTCATAGCTCCGGCACATTTCGCCCAGCATATAGTTGCGCACCATCGTCAGTTCTTCCATAGGAACAGGCTCCCGGTGTAGTTTGTCTATCTCATTATATACTTCCTGTATCAGCGGTTCCACGTATTCATTATCCGTTTCGGTCGAGATTCCCAGCAAACCGCTATCCGGATAGAACATAATTCCGGCAGAAATCCCATAAGTATATCCTTTCTCTTCACGGATATTAGACATCAGACGGCTGCCAAAGTATCCTCCGAACAGCGTCATCAGTACGCGTAATTTCAGATAGTCAGGATTCTGACGGGTAATGGTGGTACATCCCATCTTCACCGCACTTTGCAAAGCGTCTTCACGCTCTATGAATATTCGTTTTTCGGGAACGGCAACGAATGAAAATATCGGTTTTGATGCTTTCAGCTGATATTGTCCGAAAGGAGTCCCGAAAGCACCGGTCACCCGGCGGATGATATCTTCCGTCACCTTACCCGACAGGAAAATGGAACAGTTGCCCGAATGATAATGCCGTCCGTAGAAGTCACGGAGTACTTCCGGTGTAATGGCATGATAATCCTCCTCCACTACAATTTGCCCGCATGGATGCTGTGTCCCGTAAAGCGCCTGTAACAGGCCACGGTGTGCAAGGAAGTCTACTTTAGAAGTATTGACCAGATATTGCTGGATATTCGTATCCAGGATGGTATGCAGTTCTTTCTCCGGAAACACAGGTTCCTTAATCATGGATTCCACGACTTCCAGCGTTTTTGCCAGATACTTGTTCAACGAGTAGACAGTGATATAAGCATACTCCGACGAACTGGACAGTTCGAGCCATGAACCATAATAATCCAGTTTCTCTGCAATGGTTGCCGCCGTATACTTCTGCGTGCCTTCGCGTAGCATCCGGTTTGTAAACAGCGCCTGCAACTTCTGCGACTGTTGCCAGCGCCCTCCGGCAAAAAGAATATCCATACGGACCACCTCCTGTTCACCGGCATTGACAACCGTCAACGGGACACCGTTCGGCAAAGTAGTCCGGACGGGAGAAAGGATATGGAAATTTTTCAGGGCTTGTATTTCAGGTTGTATCGTACGATCCATAAATCAGCTTCTGTTCTTCAAAAATTCTTCTGCATGTTTCAGATCCTGCGGTGTGTCGATACCGATCGTTTCCACGTCACGGATGCCTACCTTTATTTTATATCCATTCTCCAGCCAGCGCAACTGTTCGAGTGATTCTGCCAACTCCAGAGAGGATTGCGGTAGAGCGGTGATCTCCTTCAATACTTCCGTGCGATAAGCGTACAGACCGATATGTTTGTAATAGGTATGTCCCTTCAGCCAGTCTTCCTTATCGGCATTGCGCTGAAAAGGTATGATGGAACGGCTGAAATAAAGTGCGTTCCAATTCTTGTTGAGCACCACTTTCGGGGAGTTGACATTCTCCAGTACGGCAAACGGTTCATCGGCTGTGAAAGGCTTCACCAACGTAGCAATCTGCGTGGTAGGGTCTTCGAAACAAGCCTTTACAGCATTCAGCTGGGAAGGCTGGATGAAAGGTTCGTCCCCCTGTATATTGACTACCACATCAAAGTCGCCCCCGATCTTTGTGCACGCCTCATAGCAGCGGTCGGTACCACTTTTATGATCAATGGAAGTCATGACAACTTTTCCTCCGAATGCTTTTACGGCAGGTTCAATACGTTCGTCATCGGTAGCCACATAAGCATCATCCAAGATGCCCGCTACTTGTTCGTATACACGCTGTATCACCGTCTTCCCCCCCAGCATAGCCAATGGTTTCGCAGGGAAACGGGTGGATGCGTAGCGGGCAGGTATTATTCCCAGAAATTTCATATCTGATTGTATTTTAATTCTTCTAATCCTTTCACAACATACTCTCTTTTCAGGTCTTCCGGCTTCAACACCCGGTCATCGAAAGAGAGCAAATCAATATCCAGACTGACTTTTTCTTCCTTCTTATCCTCCGGACGACGCCCGGCGGACTGCTCGATAGCTTTCAGCTCCTTGCGCACTCTTTCCTCCTCCGCTTCCGAGAAGAACATCGCCACCTGATTGGAGAACAATGCCGGACTTCTGAAAAACAAAGGGCGTGTCTCCTGTTCAGACGTAAAGCGGATGGTAGGAAACAAATCCACCAGTCTCCTGCGAGCCAGAAGAAGATTCTCTTTCCGGTTGTAGTTACTTCCGATACAAATGATACATTTATGCACGATGAGAGGTTTAATTAAACAAATCGTCCAGTCCCGTTTCTTCGAAGACTTCTCCGTCCGGTGTTTCCGAACCGGCACAAGGGTCAAAACCTTCGGGCAGTTTAAACGTTTCCGTCTGGCTGTATCCCAAAGTCGGGTCATCGTAGACTTTCTTCATATAAGTTGCCCAGATAGGCAATGCGGCGGCAGCCCCTTGTCCATAAGTCATTGTACCAAAGTGGATGTCACGTTCATCACCTCCTACCCAGCAACCGGACACCAATGATGGAGTAAAGCCCATAACCCAGCTATCCGAGTTATCATTGGTCGTACCTGTTTTACCGCCCATATCGGCCGTAATTCCGTAACGGCGAACACGTCCGCCTGTTCCTTCATTGATAACGGAACGAAGCATTACCAACATCTTGTATGCGCTCGAAACACTGATAACTTCTTCCATCTGCGGTGCAAACGTAGAAAGCACATTGCCGTCACTATCTTCAATGCGGGTGACGAATAACGGAGCTACCCGAATCCCCTTATTGGCAAAAGCTGTATATGCGCTTACCATTTCACCGACAGAAATTTCGCAGGGACCCAGACAAAGTGAAACAACAGGGTCGATCGCCTTGTTTCGTACACCAAAACTATGAATCAGCCTTACAAGGTTATAAGGATTCAGTTTACCCATCAGGTAAGCCGAAATCCAGTTATCCGAATTGGCCAGTCCCCATTTCAGAGTCACCATTTCACCATAACGTTTATTATTGGCGTTTCGGGGAGTCCATGCCTCTCCTGTTTCGGTAATCAGCGTTTGTTCTACATGACGCACCTGATCACAAGGTGAAAATCCGTTCTCCATCGCCAGTGTATACAGATACGGCTTGATAGTAGAACCTACCTGACGGCGTCCCACCATTGCCATGTCATATTGGAAATATGTATAATTCGGTCCTCCAACATACGCCTTCACATATCCGGTCATCGGGTCCATCGACATGAATCCTGTACGCAGGAAGTGTTTGTAATAGCGAATAGAGTCCATCGGAGTCATAATCGTATCCTTCTCACCTGCCCAGGTGAAAACAGACATTTCCTGAGGAGTATCGAATGCTTTGCGAATCTCCTGTTCAGAAGCACCCGCTGACTTCATTACATTATAACGTTCGGTTTGTTTCATGGCTCTGGTCAGCAATTCTTCCACCCGCGCCTGCGGCAATGCCCTTGCATACGGGGCGTTCTTACTTCCTTGTTTTTCTTTAAAGAACAGAGGTTGCAAGAAGTCGCCTAAATGTTCTTTGATAGCATCCTCAGCGTATTGCTGCATATGCGAATTGATGGTGGTATAAATCTTCAGACCATCCGTGTAGATATTATAATTCGAGCCGTCTTTCTTTTTATTTTTGGCGCACCAGCCGTACAGCGGATTTGTTTCCCATGAAAGTGAATCTTCATAATACTTCTGCATCTGCCAGCCGCGGTACTCGCTCTTAACCGGTTTCTTGGCAGTCATCACACCACGAAGATATTCGCGGAAATAGGTTGCCAGACCTTCTTTATGGTCTACACGGGTATATGCAAGTTTCAGCGGAAGTGCCTGCAAAGAATCACATTCCGCATCCGAGATGTAACCGGCTTTTTCCATCTGACGCAGTACGACGTTACGACGTCCCAATGCATTCTCACGGATTTTCGGATTTCGGGATACCGGATTATAACGGGACGGATTCTGACACATTCCCACCAACATCGCTGCCTGCTCTATTTTCAAATCTTTGGGTTCACAGCCGAAATAAGTAGACGCGGCTGTCTTTATACCGACAGCATTATTCAGGAAGTCGAACTTATTGAGATACATTGTCAGAATCTCTTCTTTCGTATAGTAACGTTCCAGTTTTACGGCAATCACCCATTCGATCGGTTTCTGCAACAGACGCTGCATAGTATTGCTTGCCACCTTTTCCGTAAACAACTGTTTTGCCAGCTGTTGTGAGATCGTACTACCTCCACCCGCACTTTTCTGCAACAATAATCCACGCTTGACGATGGCACGGAAAAGTGCCTTCGCATCAATACCGGAATGTTCGGCAAAGCGAACATCCTCCGTCGCAATCAGCGCATGAATGATGTTGGGAGAAAGATCGGCATAGCTGCTGTATACGC
>OGFV01000504.1_pt1 | contig 12476 bp, 9 predicted proteins | sample 1571131 | NCBI WGS metagenome assembly OGFV01 (sample SAMEA2582044, study PRJEB24529) | metagenome | biome: Human gut stool | place: China | collected 2011
GGCGAAAGGTAAGCAAGAAGGTCTTGCGGAAGGTATGGAAAAAGGTATGAACCAGCGAAGCCTTGATATTGCCAGAAATATGCTTGCTGATGGCGTTGACCTCAATCTGATTATGAAGTATTCCGGTCTTACCCAGGAACAGATAGAAAAATTGAAATAAGATATTATCTTAGAGGTAACAAATAAGAATTCCCCCATCCTGCCATCAAAAGCAGGATGGGGGAATTTGCTTAATAGCTAAGAATATGCTGGCAATGGGACTTTCTGCCGAACAGGTTGCCAAGGCTACCCAGCTGCCTTTAGATATCATCAAGAATCAGAACAACTCATAAAAAACAGAAAGCGGAGATGTAGATTATGAATATCACCATATAATCAAGGGTCTATACGCCACCTTTTCATCGTGGCATATAGACCACCCAACATTCAACAATCTCTAACATTATCGGAATTTCTATATTCTGTTTCCTGATTTTGGAAAAGCGTACGAGTTCGTACACAATCTTAACTGGACTCATATTAGGCGACTGTTATCTGAAAATAAAAAGAGGGTGAGTCATCTGGTTATGACACACCCTCTTTTTTTGTCTTTTATTTCTTTTTCTTCTTCTTCTTTTTGATGCCGAAGAAATCGCGGAGGCCGTTGAAGTCTTTCTTCATGATGAGGCCGAGACCCTGCGTGTTCAGACTGTTGCGCGTAAAATAGCGGTCGTTGGTCTGATTGTACATGCGTATGGCGAGGTTGCCGTTAGGAAAGATGAGGTAGCGGAGGTCAAAATCGCCGATGAAACTCTGCGTGGCATTCGGATTGTCGCGATAACCGAACTGGCCATTGAAGAGCAGGCGGTTGTTGAGCAGCTTGCCACTCAGAATGCCCTCATATTCGGCATTGTTGAAACCCTCATCGCCCGTAGATATGTTGGCACCGAAATTCCAGTTGTTGCTCTTTACCACGTTGGAAAGTACGGTGTTCAGCTGCTGCGAGATGGTGCCGCTCAGCAGGCTCTGCATCGCCAGCGAAGTCTGGCTCTGCTGTTCACCATCCTCGCTCACCTGGTTGTTGTTGGTCTGGGCGTAGAACCGGCCGATGCCCAAGAGATAGAGCACCTGCTGGTTCATCTCTTCCTGCGAATTGATGATAGAGTAGATCATCTGCTTCGCATCGCTGTTAACCGTAGGCAGGTCCATCGAGAAATCTACCTTAGGCGATTGAGGCGTGCCGGTGATGTCCATCAGGCAGTCTACGCGGATGTTGTTGCCCGAGAACGAACGGCCTATGCGCAGGTCGCTCAGCGGCACTCCGTTTACGGTATATTTAGCCCGCAGATTGAGTGGGGCGTTGTATGGATTGCCACCGAAGGCGATGGTGCCGCCCGGCATAAACTCGAACTCCTTCTTGATGAGATTCTGGATGGTGAGCTTGTAGGTGCCGTGGTCAACCACATAGTTGCCAAACATGTCGAACGAGCCCTTGTTGAAGTAGTTGGCGCGAATTACGCCATCTCCGTTCAGGGTGATGTAATCGCCCGACTGCTCGTCCATGATCAGCTTGAGCGTGAGGTTCTGGTTGGTGTTTACGAGGAAGTTGATGCGCATATCCGATTCGAAATCGATGTCATCCTCTCTCTGTTTCGTGGTTGGAGCCCCGTTCAGGCTGTCCATGATATCCGGCACAATCTCGTGCCAGTGGATAAAGCTCTTGTCGCTGATGGCGTCCGGACTTGCCACATTATATACAAAGATGCTGCCCGGTTCGGGTTCGGCGTTGATATCGATGACGGTTTCGCCGCTCTTGCCGTGGATGCCCACATCGCCCGTGGCATAGATGGTGCCATAGAAGGTGTTGTCGCCAAACTCGCGGGTATCGAAGCCCAGGAAGTTGTGCGCCTTGATATCGAGGTCGTAGCTCAGCCTGGTGAGGTGCTTGTGGTGGATGCCTCCGCTCAGGATGGCTATGTTGCGGTTGCGGTCGAAGATGGTATCATTCTCTATGAGGATATCATCTGGGATAGCGTGGGCATGGAGCGCATCGAAGGTATAATCGGTGTTGAGCTGCTTGAGGTGCACCTTGCCGTGAGCGGTAAGGTCGCCCACGAGATTGATGTTTTTCAAATCGCCCACCACATTGAGATGCCCATCGCCCCAGGCTTCTACCTGGTTCATGAAACTGCCGCAGAAATTCTCGAGGAATTTCATGCTGGTGCCCTGGGCATCGATACCCAGGTCGATATAGTTGCGCTTAGGCGAGACGTATCCGTTGATGAGCGTCTGATGCTCCGGACCATCGACGGCAACTGCATGAATATCAATCTGTTCGAGCTCCTTGTTGAAGTTGACACCAGCATGGAGCACACCGAGCGGTCCGTTTTCGAAGGTAAACTCCTTTACGTCTAGCTGGGCGTAGGCATCAGGGTCGTTGAAGAGGCTCTTGATGATAGCCTTGCCCGAAGCCTTGCCGGTGAAATCTACCGAATGGAAATTGATGAGGTTCAGCACGTAGGCTACATCCACATCCTTCAGGTCGGCTACGATAGAATCTGTTTTCTCGGGTGTAGCAAGACCGGAAACGATGACGTGCTGCTGGTCGTGGCTCACGGCGAAATGGTCTACCAGCAGGCGGTTCTTGCTGTAGATGATGTCGGCAGGATGAACCTCCCACGGCGTGCCGTCGATTCTGATTTCAGACGGGTGTATGGTTACGTGGGCGGTAGAAACCTGATCTTCGTTCTTGAAGAACTGCGCCCTCGTATCGATGATGCCCTGGATAGGGAGCTTAGCCGAATGGTTGTTGTAGAAGAGCTTGGCGAAGAGCTGGTTGTCGGCAGCGGCTGCCTTTACGTGGATGCCCGGTCCGTTATCGCCCCATTTGCCCTGTCTGATCTGTGCATCTACCTTGAGCGAATCGTTGATGGTGTGCAGGCGCACTTTGGCTCCATGATAGTCTTTGCCGCCATAGTTGAAGCCAGGTACGCTGGCATAGATGTTGACGGTTTTCTCGGCATCGTTCATGAATCCATCGGCAAAGACGGGCTGCTCTATCTGCAGTGGAATGCCCAGCATGCGCTGCAGTATTTCGGTAGAGGTGATTTCTGCCTGGAAGGTGAAATGGTTCTTCGCACTCCTGTCTACCTTGCCGATGCCCGGAAGGGTAGGCAGTTTGCTGGCTATCAGGTTGGTGAAGCTCTTGGTGAGGGTAGCGTAATCGTACTCTCCGTTAACATGGATGCTGGCGAACGGGGCTTCGAGGTCGAAATAGCTGTCCTTGCCCTGGTTCTTGGCGCTTACGGTGATGTCATCGAGACTGTAGGTCTTGTCAGAAACCTTCAGCCCCAGGATGGTTGGCAGCAGATGCTGTACATGGGCTGTTGCGGCATACTGCTTGCGCGGGATGGAGTAGGAGCCTTCTACCTGGATGTTGGCGTTAGGGTCGGCGATGGATGCGAGTCCCTCGAGCAATCCCCGGTTATAGCTGCCGTCTATCTGAATGTTGCGGTAGCTGTACTTGTTGAAATCGAAGCGCGGAATGCTGCCCTTGGCATAGAAATGCTGCTTGTTGCCGTGAGCCGAAAGCGATGCTGCCAGGATGCCGAACTGCCCGTTGTCGAGGATTCGGCCCAGGTTGATGCCCTGGGTATTGATGCTAGCCTTGAGCTCGGAGCCAGCCTTTTCGGCATTGATGGCTACTTCGCCCACGCCGGTCTTCAGCTGGCCGCGGGTTCCTACGTTCTTGCCTGCACCATATACTTCACCTATATAATATATGTCGCCCAGGCGCAGCACTTCTTTCGGAATGCTGATGCGTTTGCCCAGATTTCTGGAAACCTCTCCGATGCCATCGCCTGATATCTTGAGGGCTGAGATGTTTGCCTTCCAGCGCAGAAGGCGGTCCCAATCGCTCATACGGCCGTTAGCCCTGAGCAGCAGACTGCCGCTCTGAGTCTTGAATTCGAGGTTATGGATGCGGGCAGATGTACTGGTGCCCGAAAACTGGAGATGAAGCTGCAGGGCATCCTTGAACTTGCGGAGTTCAGGCACGAAGCAGGCAATATCGGCAAGCGTGATGACGGACGGCTTGATGCCGCCCTGAAACTGGAGTGTAGGCTTTACGATATGCTTGTTCTCGATGCGGTAGGTAGCGCGCAGGTCATCAAACTGCAATTGCGAATGAGGGAGCTCGATGCTGAAGTCTCTGAGCAGGGCTTGCTGCTGGTCGGCATCGAGTTTGAATCTCAGATTTCTAAGTTGAAGTCCTGATTTATCTTTCAGCGCTATCTTCTTGACAGCCAAATGGATATCCTTGTCGGTGAGATGGCCCAGAATAATGTGGGCAGAGAGGTCGGTGATGCCTAGATGCTGCGGCGAAAAGACGCCCGGCTTAGGCGCAATATCGCGCTGGTTGTAGGCAACGGCACCATGGCGGATAATCAGGCTTCCGATGTGCAGGTCGAGCGGAGTATGGCGGGAGGGATCTTTGCTTGTAGATGTTGGCGTTGAGACCGAAGAGCTGGGCAGATGAAACCGAAATTTTGCCATCCTTCAAAGGCAGGAAATCGAGCTTTGCCGATACGCGCGAAGCACAGATCATGCTGTCGCCCTTCTGGTCGAGCATCATGACATCATCTATGATAATGCGGTTGAAGAAGCCCAGATTCACCTTTCCGATACTTACCTGAGTGCCGAATTTCTGAGCCAGCGCACCGGCTACTTCAGAGCCGATGAAGGCCTGTACTGGTGGCACGTGCAACAGTACGACAAGCAAGAAATAGACAGCTGCCAGCGTCCATATAATGCTATTGATGATATGTTTTAAATGTTTCAGAGTTGCTTTCTCTAGTTTACAAAAATGTTACTAATTTGAATTTTGCGACAAAATTACTGAAAAATCGGCATAAAATCGAATAATTCACACAATTTTTCTTTTTTATATCACTTTTTTTCACTATTTTTGCAGCACGTTTAGAAGTTTCAGCATAGAAGTAGATAAAATATATGTTTTATGGCAGATGGCCAGGATAGCGTCTTGATGAGGGCGCTGAAGCATATATCTTGAAGTGATTAGTAAGTTTATATATAATATTTTTTAATGTAGTTATGGCAAATGTAATTAAGTTACGTAAAGGCTTGGACATTAACCTTACGGGTAAGGCTTCCAAGGATGTAACGCTCCAGGTGGCTCAGGCTGGCGAGTATGCGCTGGTTCCTGCGGCTTTCGTGGGTGTGACTCCTAAGGTAGTGGTACGCGAGGGCGATCATGTCAATGCCGGAGATGCCTTGTTTGTGAACAAGGCTTGCCCGGAGGTGAAGTTTGCCTCGCCAGTGAGCGGAGAAGTAACCGCCATTGAGAGAGGTGAGCGCCGAAAGGTGCTCTGCGTGAAGGTGAAGGCCGACGCAGTACAGACCTCTACGGATTTTGGTAAGAAAAACGTTGATGCGTTAGACGGTGAGGCTGTCAAGCAGGCGCTGCTTGAGGCTGGTCTCTTCGGATACATCAACCAGTTGCCTTATGCTGTGTCCACAACTCCCGACACCAAGCCTAAGGCAATTTTCGTTTCTGCCCTCCGCGACATGCCGCTCGCAGCTGACTTTGAGGTAGAACTCGAAGGCAACGAAGAGGCTTTCCAGACGGGTTTGACAGCCTTGAGCAAGATTACGAAAACTTATCTGGGTGTTGGCGTTGACCAGCACAGCAATGCGCTCGGCGAGGCTAAGAACGTAGAACTCAATGTATTCGACGGTCCTTGTCCGGCAGGTAATGTAGGCGTACAGGTGAACAACATCGACCCTGTAAACAAGGGCGAGGTGGTTTGGACAGTAGATCCAGCATCGGTTATCTTCTTCGGAAGACTCTTCCTGACAGGTAAGGTTGATTTGCACAAGACTGTAGCTGTGGCTGGTAGTGAAATCAAGACTCCTGGCTATGCTGAAGTATTGGTAGGTACACCTTTAAGCAGTTTTGTAGCCAATCAGCTGAAAGCTGCTGACCATGTGCGACTTATCAATGGTAATCCTCTTACCGGTGTAAAGACAACTACAGCCGATTTCGTAGGTGGTCATACGTCAGAGATTACAGCTATCCCAGAGGGTGATGACAACGACGAGATGCTGGGTTGGATTCTTCCACGTACCGATCAGTTCTCTACATCGCGTTCATATCTCTCCTGGCTCTTCGGCAAGAAGAAGGAGTATAATCTCGATGCCCGCGTGAAGGGTGGCGAGCGCCACATGATCATGAGCGGCGAGTATGACAAGGTGCTCCCGATGGACATCTATGGTGAGTATCTCATCAAGGCAATCATCGCCGGCGACATCGACAAGCAGGAGCAGCTCGGTATCTACGAGGTAAGTCCTGAAGATTTTGCTGTGGCTGAGTTCGTGGATTCATCTAAGCTCGAATTGCAGAAGATTGTACGCGAGGGCTTGAATACCCTGCGCAAGGAGAACGCTTAGTTTTAGTTTACAGTTGACAGTTTATAGTTGATAGCAATGCTGCTAAACCCCTATAAACTCTTAACTATTAATTATTATAATAATGAGTGCATTAAGAAATTATCTCAATAAGATAAAGCCTAACTTCCAGAAGGGAGGTAAGCTGCATGCCTTCGAGAGCGTGTTTGACGGTTTTGAGAGCTTCCTGTACGTGCCAAATACGACAGCGAAGAGCGGAGCCAGCATCCACGATTCAATCGACTCGAAGCGCATCATGAGCTTTGTGGTAATCGCCCTGATTCCTGCATTGCTCTTCGGTATGTATAATGTGGGATACCAGAATTTCAAGGCTGCAGGTACACTGGATGCTGCCAGCTTCATCGAGGTCTTCGGCTTCGGATTCCTGGCTGTCCTCCCTAAGTTGCTGGTTAGCTACATCGTGGGTCTCGGCATCGAGTTTGCCTGGGCTCAGTGGAAGCACGAGGAAATCCAGGAGGGTTACCTCGTCAGCGGTATCATCATCCCATTGATCATTCCTATCTCTACACCGCTGTGGATGCTCGCCCTGGCGTGCGCCTTCGCAGTCATCTTCTGCAAGGAGATCTTCGGTGGTACCGGTATGAACATCTTCAATGTGGCTGTGGGTGCCCGTATGTTCCTCTTCTTCTCATATCCATTGGCTATGAGTGGTGATAAGGTCTGGGTGGCTAAGGATGCTATCTTCGGTCTGGGTAACACCTTGCCTGATGGCTTCACAGCTGCTACTCCTCTCGGTCAGCTGGCTCAGGGCAGCATGCCTTCAGCTAGTCTCTGCGATTCCATCATCGGTTTCATTCCTGGCTGTATCGGTGAGACTTCAGTCATCGCCATCGCCATCGGTGCCATCATCCTTCTCTGGACAGGCATCGCATCTTGGAAGACAATGGGCTCAGTATTCGCAGGCGGCATCGTGATGGCGCTTATCTTCCAGGCTCTCGGCATGACACCTATCGCCTGGTATGAGCACATCGTGCTCGGTGGTTTCTGCTTCGGTGCCGTATTCATGGCTACCGACCCTGTAACCTCTGCCCGTACAGAGAAGGGTAAGTACTTCTATGGATTCTTCATCGGAGCCATCGCCGTTATCGTACGTGTGATGAACCCAGGTTATCCAGAGGGTATGATGCTCGCTATCTTCTTCGGCAACATGTTTGCTCCACTTATCGACTACTGTGTAGTTCAGAGCAACATCTCACGCCGTGCTAAACGTGCTATTAAATAATGTAGGAGGAATGTAGATATGAAGACAAATTCAAATAGCTATACTATTATCTATTCGGTTATCATCGTGGTAATCGTGGCATTCCTGCTCGCGTTCGTGTCTTCTTCGCTGAAGACAAAACAGGATGCCAACGTGGCTCTTGATACTCAGAAGCAGATTCTGAACTCTCTGAACCTGCGCGACCTTGACAACGCTACTGCGGCTGCCAAATATAAAGAGGTGGTGAAGGACGAGAAGGAGAAGGACGGCATGAAGTATTACGAGTGCGAGATTGATGGTCAGAAGAAGACCGTTTACTCTGTAAAGGGTATGGGTCTCTGGGGCGGCATTTCAGGCTTCATCGCCGTGGATGCCGACAACAACACCATCTATGGCGTATATTTCAACCACGAAGGCGAGACAGCCGGACTGGGTGCTGAAATCAAGGACAACCTGAAGTGGCAGCAGAAATTCCAGGACAAGAAGATTCACAAGGATGGAGTAGAGGGCATCGCTCTGGGCGTTGAGAAAGACGCTCCTGCCAGCGACCCTAACAATGTGGATGCCGTTACCGGTGCTACATTGACATCCAACGGTGTGGATGCCATGCTCAAGGAAGGTCTTGCTAAATTCATTAAATAATTAAGCGAAATTATGGCATTATTTAGTAAACAAAATAAGGAGGCATTCATCAAGCCACTGAACGGCGACAACCCTATCCTCGTCCAGGTGCTTGGTATCTGTAGTGCCCTGGCTGTTACTTCCCAGCTGAAGCCAGCCATTGTGATGGGACTTGCCGTTACTATCATCACGGCATTCTCTAACGTGATTATTTCCATCATCCGCAACACCATCCCTCAGCGCATCCGTATCATCGTCCAGCTGGTGGTAGTTGCTGCCCTGGTTACCATCGTGAGCCAGGTGCTGAAGGCTTTCGCCTACGACGTGAGCGTGCAGCTCTCCGTGTATGTGGGTCTTATCATCACCAACTGTATCCTGATGGGTCGCTTGGAGGCGTTCGCCATGATGAACAAGCCTTGGCCTTCATTCCTCGATGGTGTAGGTAATGGTTTGGGTTACGCCCTCATCCTCGTGATTGTGGGTGCTGTTCGTGAGTTCCTGGGCCGCGGCTCATTGCTCGGTTTCCAGCTGATTCCAGAGGGAGCTTACGACTTTGGATATGTTAACAACGGTATGATGACCATGCCAGCCATGGCATTGATTCTCGTTGGATGTGTAATCTGGGTACATCGTGCCTATATTTATAAGGAGGAGAAGTAAGATGGAGCACGCAATAAGTTTGTTTTTCCGTTCGATTTTCGTCGATAACATGATCTTCGCCTACTTCCTGGGTATGTGTTCATACTTGGCAGTATCCAAGAACGTGAAGACCTCTTTGGGCCTGGGCTTGGCAGTAACCTTCGTGTTGCTCATCACCGTGCCTGTAGATTACCTGTTGCAGACCAAGGTGCTCAGCGCCGATGGAATCCTGGGTGTTGACCTCACTTACCTGAGCTTCATCCTCTTCATCGCCGTCATCGCCGGTATCGTGCAGCTGGTCGAGATGATTGTAGAGAAGTTCTCACCATCGCTCTATGCAGCGCTGGGTATCTTCCTGCCATTGATTGCCGTAAACTGTGCCATCATGGGTGCATCGCTCTTCATGCAGCAGCGCATCCTGATGGATCCTGCCAATACTCAGGCTATCACCTCAGTATGGGATAGCATCGTTTATGCCGTAGGTTCCGGACTGGGTTGGACTCTCGCCATCGTCCTGATGGGAGCCATCCGCGAGAAGATGCAGTATTGCGACGTGCCAAAGCCATTGCAGGGACTCGGCATCACATTTATCACAGTAGGCCTCATGGCAATGGCTATGCTTTGCTTCTCAGGCTTGAAAATCTAAAATAGGAGGACTATAGATATGGGTAATACATCATTTATATTGGCTAGTATCGGAGTTTTCCTCGTGGTGATTCTCCTGCTGGTTATCATCCTGCTCGTGGCGAAGAAGTATCTGAGCCCTAGCGGAAATGTAAATATCGAAATCAATGGCGACAAGACCATCAACGTGCCTCAGGGCAGCAGTTTGATGACTACGCTGAATGAGAACGGCATCTTCCTGCCTTCTGCCTGCGGCGGTAAGGCAAGCTGTGGCCAGTGTAAGGTTCAGGTGCTCGAGGGCGGCGGCGAGATTCTCGATTCTGAGAAGCCTCACTTCACCCGCAAGCAGATTAAGGACCACTGGCGCCTGGGATGCCAGTGCAAGGTGAAGGGCGACCTGAAGATAAAGGTGCCTGAGAGCGTGATGGGCGTGAAAGAGTGGGAGTGCGAGGTTATCTCCAACAAGAACGTTTCATCATTCATCAAGGAGTTCAAGGTGGCATTGCCTCCAGGCGAGCACATGGACTTCGTTCCGGGTTCTTACGCTCAGATCAAGATTCCTGCATACGACTGCATCGATTACGACAAGGACTTCGACAAGGATCTCATTGGCGAGGAGTACATCGGAGCATGGAAGAAGTTCAACATCTTCTCTCTCAAGGCTCACAATCCAGAGCCTACCGTTCGTGCTTACTCTATGGCGAACTATCCTGACGAGGGTGACATCATCACCCTGACCGTACGTATCGCCACAACTCCATTCTTGCCACGTCCACAGGTAGGTTTCCAGAACGTACCAACAGGTATCGCTTCTTCTTACATCTTCTCATTGAAGCCAGGCGACAAGGTAATGATGAGTGGTCCTTACGGCGACTTCCATCCTAACTTCACTTCTGGCAAGGAGATGATCTGGATTGGTGGTGGTGCCGGTATGGCTCCATTGCGTGCTCAGATTATGCACATGACCAAGACTTTGCACACCACCGACCGTGAGCTTCACTTCTTCTACGGCGCGCGTGCATTGGGTGAGGCATTCTTCCTTGAGGACTTCTGGGAGCTTGAGAAGGAATTCCCTAACTTCCACTTCCATCTTTCATTGGACCGCAAGGACCCAGTGGCAGATGCTCAGGGCGTGAAGTACTACGAGGGTTTTGCTGTTAACTGCATCCGTGATACCTACTTGAAGGATCATGAGGCACCAGAGGATTGCGAGTACTATCTCTGCGGACCTCCAATGCTGATCAAGACCGTAACAGATTATCTGGATTCTCTCGGCGTAGATCCTGAGAGCATCATGTACGATAACTTCGGATAAAACGATAATTCAATTAAAAGAGCAATGCTTGTTCTCAAAAAATGAGAGGCAAGTGTTGCTCTTTTTTTTATTTTTCTGAATATATACAATATAATAGAGATAATTACGTTTTTATCTTGAAAGTATAGATTTAATTATGAATAAGATAAAGGTAGGTGTATGTTTTGCCCTTTGCAGTCTGGCAGCCCCATCTATGGCACAGTATATGTGGCAAGAGGGGGATGGCACTGAGAAGATAGATCTTCGGGAAGATATACAATATGGTGTTGAGATGCAAGGGTCGTTTTCGAAAGGTAAAACCCCATTGTGGCTTAACGCAAACAAACATGGTTTAAGTTCTTTAGAGAAGAATAACGGCTATCTCAGAGGTAGTCTGGTTCGTCCGCTTTCTGCAGATTCTGCTCGCCGCTGGGCTGTAGGATATGGAGTAGATGTGGCAGTCCCGGTAAACTATACCAGCCCTGTAGTGGTGCAGCAGGCTTATGTGGAGGCCCGCTGGCTTTATGGTGTGCTGACTGCAGGTGCCAAGGAATATCCGATGGAGCTGAAAAACCAGTCGCTCTCCAGTGGTAGCCAGTGTCTGGGTATCAATGCCCGTCCGATACCTCAGGTTCGTCTGGCGCTTCCTGAATATTGGACGCTTCCGTTTGGTAGAGGCTGGCTGCAGCTGAAAGGTCATCTGGCTTATGGTATGACTACGGATGATGGCTGGCAGCATGATTTTACGAAACGGCAGACTAAATATTGTGACCACATGCTCTATCACAGCAAAGCAGGTTTTCTGCGTATCGGAAACGAGAATGCTTTCTGTCCGCTCAACATAGAAATGGGCTTGGAAATGGTTGCTCAGTTTGGTGGCAATGCATATCGTCCAATAGGTGACAGTATGGTACAGATTCCTACCGAGAAAAATCTGAAAGGCTTCTGGCATGCGCTGTCGGCAACGGGCTCTGATGCAGGTGAAGGGGCTTATGCCAATGTTGCCGGCAACCAGTTGGGCAGTTGGCTGATGCGTATCAATTATGACACTGACAGTTGGAAAGCTGCCATCTATGCCGATCATTATTTCGAAGATCACAGCCAGATGTTTCTCCTCGACTATAATGGATATGGTGAGGGCGCAGACTGGAATAAGAAAGTAAAACGCCGTTTCTTCATGTATTCGCTGAAGGACATCATGCTAGGCTTCGAACTGAATCTGAAGTATTCGCGCTGGCTGAAAAATGTGGTGCTGGAGTATCTCTATACCAAATATCAGAGTGGTCCGTACAATCATGACCGTACATCGGGTATCGCAGACCATATAGCGGGTACTGATGATTATTATAACCACAGCATCTATCCTGGATGGCAGCATTGGGGCCAGGTGATAGGAAATCCACTCTACCGTTCGCCTATTTATAATAACGACGGATATATTGATATCAGAAACAACCGCTTCATAGCTTATCATCTGGGCTTTGATGGTCAGCCTACACAGCGGTTGGGCTATCGTATATTAGGTAACTATCAGAAAGGTTGGGGTACATATAGCAACCCGTTTACAAAAAAGCATCATAATGCAAGTTTTCTGGTAGAGGCCCATTATGATTTTCCGCATCAATGGCAGTT
>OGFV01000506.1_pt1 | contig 12469 bp, 9 predicted proteins | sample 1571131 | NCBI WGS metagenome assembly OGFV01 (sample SAMEA2582044, study PRJEB24529) | metagenome | biome: Human gut stool | place: China | collected 2011
TCAGGCATCGCTGCGCGATGCCAGCTCCCCCGAGGGGGGAGCTTTATTGGCGCTGACCGGAAGATGCGTAAAAGCTCCCCCTTCGGGGGAGCTGGCGCGCAGCGCCTGAGAGGGTTCAGCCCTATATTATTACATTATATAGGCAGCGTGAAACCCAGACAGGTATAGACGGCGGCTTATATTACCCATCGGAAAGCATACTTCGCTGTCAAGAGTTTCCGTGCAAAATTTTGTCCCGAAAAATATCTGTTATTTTTGGCGATTGCTACAAAACGCAAAATATAGTGGTATTTTGCTTGACTTGCCACTAGATAATGATAAAATAGAGCTACATTCAGTTTGTTGGATATCGTTGTGCGCAGACGGGTATCTCTTATGGTAAGAGGTACCCGTTCACAATGCGCCTGTATAGAAGGAGGAGAACCGATGAAGATCATCAAACGAAACGGTGCAGAAGTTCCTTTTGATATTACCAAGATTATCACCGCCGTTACCAAAGCCAGCGATTCCGTGGGTGGTCAGGCTCGCCTGAGCCGGGAACAGATCACCCAGATCGCCGCAGCCGTTACCGACCAGTGCCAGCAGCTTAACCGCGCAGTCAGCGTGGAAGAGGTGCAGGATCTGGTGGAGAACCAGCTGATGGACATTCAGGCGCATGATGTGGCACGGCACTATATCACCTACCGCTACGTCCAGAGCCTGAAGCGTCAGACCAACACCACTGACGAGCGTATTCTGAGCCTGATTGAGTGCCAGAACGAAGAGGTCAAGCAGGAAAACGCCAACAAGAACCCCACCGTCAACAGCGTGCAGCGCGACTATATGGCCGGCGAGATCTCCAAGGATCTGACCGCCCGTCTGCTGCTGGACCCGGAGATTGTAAAGGCACATCAGGAGGGTCTGATCCACTTCCACGATTCCGACTACTTCGCCCAGCACATGCACAACTGCGATCTGGTGAACCTGGAAGATATGCTGCAGAACGGCACTGTCATCTCCGGTACCTATATCGAGAAGCCGCATAGCTTCTCCACTGCCTGCAACATTGCCACCCAGATCATTGCACAGGTAGCCTCCAACCAGTACGGCGGTCAGAGCATCAGCCTGACCCATCTGGCTCCCTTTGTGGACGTTTCCCGCAAGAAGATCGCCGCCGAGGTAGAGCTGGAGATGGAAGGTCTGGACGTCTCTGCCGAGCGCAAGAAGGAGATCGTGGAGCGCCGTCTGCGCAACGAGATCAACCGCGGCGTGCAGACCATCCAGTATCAGGTGGTCACTCTGATGACCACCAACGGTCAGGCACCCTTCATTACCGTGTTCATGTATCTGGGCGAGGCACGCAACCCGCAGGAAAAGGCCGACCTTGCCATCATCATCGAGGAGACCATCCGGCAGCGTTATCAGGGCGTGAAGAATGAGGCCGGTGTGTGGATCACCCCCGCCTTCCCCAAGCTGATCTATGTGCTGGAGGAGGACAACATCCGCCCCGGCGCTCCCTACTACTACCTGACCGAACTGGCCGCCAAGTGCACCGCCAAGCGCATGGTGCCGGACTATATCTCGGAAAAGAAGATGCTGGAACTCAAGGTGGACAAGAACGGCGAGGGTCACTGCTACACCTGCATGGGCTGCCGCAGCTTCCTGACCCCCTATGTAGACCCCGAGACCGGCAAGCCCAAGTACTATGGCCGCTTCAATCAGGGCGTGGTCACCATCAATCTGGTGGACGTTGCGCTGAGCTCCGGCGGCAACTTTGAAAAGTTCTGGAAGATCTTTGACGAGCGTCTGGATCTGTGCCACCGGGCCTTGCAGGCACGCCATAAGCGGCTGCTGGGCACCCCCAGCGATGCTGCCCCCATTCTGTGGCAGTACGGCGCGCTGGCACGCCTGAAGAAGGGCGAAAAGATCGACAAGCTGCTCTTCGGCGGCTACTCCACCATCAGTCTGGGCTATGCCGGCCTGTACGAGTGTGTGAAGTATATGACCGGCAAGAGCCACACCGATGCCGGTGCCAAGCCCTTTGCTCTGAGCGTGATGCAGCACATGAACGACAAGTGCAACGCGTGGAAGAAGGCCGAGAACATGGACTACTCCCTCTACGGCACCCCGCTGGAATCCACCACCTACAAGTTTGCCAAGTGCCTGCAGAAGCGCTTTGGCATCGTGGAGGGCATCACGGACAAGAACTATATCACCAACAGCTACCACGTCCATGTCTCCGAGCCCATCGACGCCTTTACCAAGCTGAAGTTTGAGGCCGACTTCCAGCGCCTGTCCCCGGGCGGTGCCATCAGCTATGTGGAAGTGCCCAATATGCAGGACAATCTGGAAGCCGTCATGAGCGTGCTGCAGTTCATCTACGACAACATCATGTACGCCGAGTTGAACACCAAGTCCGACTACTGTCAGGTGTGCGGCTACGATGGCGAGATCAAGATCGTGGAGGACGACGGCAAGCTGGTGTGGGAGTGCCCCAAGTGCGGCAACCGCGACCAGAACAAGCTGAACGTTGCCCGCCGCACCTGCGGTTATATCGGCACCCAGTTCTGGAACCAGGGCCGCACGCAGGAGATCAAGGATCGCGTGCTGCACCTGTAAAGACAGCAAAATTTTATTTTTGATTTGATATTTGGAGCGGCCTTTCGGTCGCTCCAAATATCTTTTCAGCAAACGACAGGAACATGAGCATGAACTACGCAAACATCAAATATTACGATATCGCCAACGGCCCCGGGGTGCGCACCAGCGTTTTTGTGTCCGGCTGCCGCCACCACTGCCCGGGTTGCTTCAACGCCGTGGCATGGGATTTTGCCTACGGTCAGCCCTTTGATAAGACCGTGCGCAACGAGGTATTCGCCTCCTGCCAGCCGGACTATATCGCCGGGCTCTCCCTGCTGGGCGGCGAACCCTTTGAGCCGGAAAACCAGCGGGAGCTGCTGCCCTTTGTGCGCAACTTCAAGGCGCTGTACCCCGCCAAGACGGTGTGGTGCTACTCCGGCTACACTTGGGAACAGCTTACCGGCGCAGAACCCAGCCCCGCACGGTGCGAGGTGACCGACGAACTGCTGGCACTGCTGGATGTGCTGGTGGACGGCAGATTCGTGCAGGCCGAGCACGACATCTCTCTGCGCTTCCGCGGCAGCCGCAACCAGCGCCTGCTGGATGTACCCAAGTCCCTTGCCGCCGGGCAGCCCGTGTGGTGGGAGGACGAAAAGGTATTCGCCACCCATAGCATGGAACGGTAAGAGGATTTGCCCCACAAAAAACAACAGCATCTGCAAAATTCGCCAATTTTCTGAATTCAGAAGCGAACCTTGCAGATGCTGTTTCTTTTCTCATTCCCGGCTGCCCACAGCGTCCTCGATGACGCGCAGGAAGGCGTTGCCATAGCGGGCGGCTTTCTTTTCGCCCACGCCGCTGATGTTCAGCAGCTCGTCGATGCTCATGGGCTTTTTCTCTGCCATCTCCCGCAGAGTGGCGTCGTTGAACACCATAAAGGCGGGCAGGTTCTGCTTGCCTGCCAAGCGCTTGCGCACCGCATACAGGGCGTTGAGCAGCTTTTCGTCCGCCTCGCTCAGGCTGCCCGCTGCGGCGGGCTTTGCGCGGCGGGGCTTTTCCAGCCGGTCGGCGCTTTGGGCAGCACGGCGGCGGGCGTACTCCACCTGCAGCTGCGCTTTCTGCTCGGCGGCAAGGCAGCAGGAGCAGTTGCCGCACTTTTTGGGCGCGGCCTCCCCGAAGTATTGCAGCAGAAAGCCGCGCAGACAGTGCTGGGTGGTGGAGTAAAAGGTCATGTACTTGAGCCGCTCCTCTGCCTTGCGGGCGGCTTCGGCCTTTACATCCGCAGGCAGACCGTTGTCGGCCTCCCGCTCCTTGTCGATGAAAAAGCGGATGGTGCGCACATCCGTGCCGGAATACAGCAGGGTGCACCGGGCGGGCTGACCATCGCGCCCGGCGCGTCCGGCCTCCTGATAATAGCTTTCCAAGTCCTTGGGCATATTATAATGGATGACGAACCGCACGTTTGGCTTGTCGATGCCCATGCCGAAAGCATTGGTGGCCACCATCACCTGCACCCGGTCGTAGAGAAAATCGTCCTGATTCTGCCGCCGGGTGTCCGCATCCAGCTTTGCGTGGTAGGCTGCCGCCCGGATGCTGCGGCTCTGCAGCAGCTGCACCGTCTCGTCCACCTGCCGGGTGGTGCTGCAATACACGATGCCCGCATGATTGCCCTCTTTGAGCACCAGTTCCAGCAGCTCCTTGGGCTTCTGGCTGGGCAGTGCCCGCCGGGTCTCGAAGTACAGGTTGGGGCGGTCGAAGCTGGTGGTCACCTCGTAGGGCGCTTGCAGCGCCAGATGGGTGCGGATATCCTCCCGCACATGGGCGGTGGCGGTGGCCGTGAACGCGCCCATGACCGGGCGGCTGGGCAGGCTGTCCACAAATTCCTTGATGCGCAGATAGCTGGGGCGGAAATCCTGTCCCCACTGGCTGATGCAGTGCGCCTCGTCCACTGTGACCATGCTGATCTGCCGCTCCTGCGCAAACCGCTGGAAGCCCGGCATCTCCAGCCGCTCCGGTGCTACATAGATGATCTTATACCAGCCCTCCCGGGCGCGGTGCAGCATCAGCGCCTTCTGGTTGTCGGTCAGACTGTTGTTCAGAAAAGCCGCCGCCACGCCCGCCTGCACCAGCGCCCCCACCTGATCCTTCATCAGGCTGACCAGCGGGGACACCACGATGGTAATGCCCGGCAAAAGCAGCGCCGGCACCTGATAGCAGATGGATTTGCCCGCGCCGGTGGGCATGACCGCCAGCACATCCTGCCCGGCCAGCAGGCGGCTGACGATCTCCTCCTGCCCGGGGCGGAAGCTGTCGTAGCCGAAAACTTTTTTCAGGATACTGTGCGGGTTTTCCATGGTTTCCTCCGTTATATAAGTAGGTGCGCTGACGCGCAGAACGCTCAAAACCTTATCAGTATACCACAAAACCCGCACTTTGGGCAGAAAAAAGCGTCACTTTGCGTAAAAATGTGCAATAACCGATCTTTCTGCCCGGGAAGGATAGCTTTTCAGGCGCGAAAATGCTATAATGAGAACACATATCTCCATGCCACCCCGCATACTGCCCGGCATGGAGCATGCAACGTAAAAAGGAGCATTTATAATATGCAGCAGAAACTTATTACCTTTGCCGTGCCCTGCTACAATTCGGCAGCCTATATGCGTCACTGCATCGAAACGCTGCTGAGCGCAGGCGAGCAGGCCGAGATCATTCTGGTGGACGATGGTTCCGTCAAGGATGACACCCCCGCCATCTGCGACGAGTACGCCGCAAAGTACCCCACCATCGTCAAGGCCATCCATCAGGAGAACGGCGGCCACGGCGAGGGCGTCAATCAGGGCATCCGCAACGCCACCGGCCTGTACTACAAGGTAGTGGACAGCGATGACTGGCTGGACACCGATGCCCTGAAAAAGGTGCTGGAGCGTCTGACCACGCTGGTAGCCCGCGGCACCGCGCCGGATCTGATGATCTGCAACTATGTGTACGAGCATGTGGAGGACGGCACCAGCCATACCGTGCGCTACACCAACGTGTTCCCGCAGAACCGCCTGTTCGACTGGGTGCACGTCCGGCGCTTCCGCCCGGATCAGAACCTGCTGATGCACTCGGTCATGTACCGCACCGAGGTGCTGCGTGAGTGCGGCATGGTGCTGCCCAAGCACACCTTCTATGTGGACAACATCTTTGTGTACCAGCCCCTGCCCTACGTCAAGAGCATGTACTATATGGATCTGGATCTGTACCGCTACTTCATCGGCCGCGCAGACCAGAGCGTGAACGAGAGCGTGATGATCGGCCGCGTGGATCAGCAGCTGCGGGTCACAAAGCACATGATCGACTGTCAGGATCTGGATGCGCTGAAGGACCAGAAACGTCTGCGCGCCTACATGGTGCACTACCTGTCGGTCATGATGGCCGTCAGCGACATCTTTCTGCTGCTGGACGGCAGCGCCGAGGCACACGCCAAAAAGGCCGAGCTGTGGCAGTACCTCAAGGATCACGTTACCCCCGGCGTCTACCGCGCCGTGCGCGTGAACCTTGGCGGTCTGACCGACCTGCACTTCCCCGGCGGCGATAAGGTGGTCGTAGCCACCTACCGCCAGCTGCGCAAGATCTTCAAGTTCAACTAAGGGTAAGACCCTCTCAGTCACGCCTGACGGCGTGCCAGCTCCCCCGAGGGGGGAGCTTTTTTGCGCTTACCGGCAGATGCGTAAAAGCTCCCCCTTCGGGGGAGCTGGCGCGGTAGCGCCTGAGAGGGTTGGCGTCCCCTTGGGGAATCTGCTGAGCGAAGAGAAGCTCAGGGGATAAACATATCTTTTCGTCTCAAAATCTACACGAAACGCGCAGGATGGTTGCTTTTCCTCCGTTGTTCCGGTATACTGGATACGTTTTCCCATTTTGACCCCCGCACTAGATTTCACACAGGAGTTCGATACTTTTTTGACAAGGAGGAACCGAGTGCTGCGGCCTTTGGCTGCGCACCCAATACAAACCACATTATGGAACAAATGTTGATCTGTCTGTCCCTTGCCCTGATCGCCGGTCTGCTCATGTCACGCGCTGCCAAGGCCGTGCGTCTGCCCGCCGTCACCGCTTATCTGCTTACCGGCCTGCTGCTGGGTCCCTTCTTTCTGGGTCGGCTGGGACTGAGCCGTTTCGGCTTTGGCTTTGGCAGCCTTGCCGCCGTGGAGGGCTACGGCATCCTCACACAGGTGGCGCTGGGCTTTATCGCCTTCGTCATCGGCAACGAGTTCCGGCTCAGCGCCCTGAAGCACATGGGACGCCGCGCCGTGACCGTGGGCATTGCGCAGGCGGTGATCACCACCGCGCTGGTGGATATCGCCCTTGTTGCCCTGCACTTTGCCCGCCCGGACGTCATCTCGCTGGCCTCTGCCATCACGCTGGGCTCTATCGCCGCCGCTACCGCACCCGCTGCTACCCTGATGGTGGTCAAGCAGTACAAGGCCGACGGCCCTTTGACCAAGCTTCTGCTGATGGTGGTCGCCATTGACGACGCCGTGGGTCTGGTGCTGTTCTCGGCCTCCTACGGCGTGGCAAACGCGCTGGAGCAGGGACGCATCGACCCCATGAGCGTGGTGCTGGAGCCGCTGCTGGAGATCGCGCTCTCGCTGGCGCTGGGCGCTGCCGCCGGTTACCTGCTGAACCTGCTGGAGGTCTACTTCCACTCCCGCTCCAAGCGCATGAGCCTGTCGGTGGCCTTTGTGCTGCTGACTGTGGGTCTGTCCATGACCAAGTTCGAGATCAACGGCACCCGCTGCGGCTTCTCTCTGCTGCTGGTGTGCATGATGACCGGCACCGTGTTCTGCAACGTCTGCCCCACCTCGGACGAGCTGATGGACCGTCTGGACCGCTGGGTGTCCCCCATCAACATCCTGTTCTTCGTATTGTCCGGTGCAGAACTGGATCTGACCATCCTCACCAACCCTATGGTGCTGCTCATCGGCGTGGTGTACATCGTGGCGCGCTCTGCCGGTAAGATCAGCGGCTCCTACCTGAGCTGCCGCGCCACCAGCTGCAGCCCCGCCATCCAAAAGTATCTGGGCATCACCCTGCTGCCGCAGGCCGGCGTGGCGCTGGGCATGGCTGCTACCGCCGCCGAGCTGTCGGACGGCCACATGGTGCGCAACGTGGTGCTGTTCTCGGTGCTGGTGTACGAGCTGGTAGGCCCCACTCTGACCAAGATCTCGCTGGTCGCCGCCGGAGAGATCCGTCCCGAGGGACGCACCAGCGCCCGCGTGGAGAACCAGCCCGAAGCCCCTGTGGAGCTGAGCTGAGACGGTTTAAAATGCGCTCCGCGTTGCTCTGCGCATAGTCAGAGGAAGAATTATTTATAATTTGTAAATCGGGAAAATCTGCGGATTTTCCCGATTTACTTTTTCACAGGAGAGTTTTGGAACGAACTCCCTCAATCAAAACCTATCGGTTTTGACAGCTCCCTCTGAGAGGGAGCCCTTGGCATAGCGGGAAAGTTCCCGGCTAAAGTGCAAAGCTTGCAGGCGTGCCGCTCCCCCTTGGGGGAGCTGTCGCGCAGCGACTGAGGGGCTATAAATGGAGAAGCGAAAAAAGCGTTAAAGCGATAGCGCCGACTGGCGCAGCGCTAGCTTTTTTGTGCTTCGACTTCTTCTTTAGGATTGTCAAGGGCGTGCAGCCCTTGACCCGTTGCGGGGTGGGTGGAGTCCAGAGGTAGGGAGGGGGGACTCGGAACACCCCTCCCTACCTCTGGCCCAGCGGAGCGTCCTTGCCCGCCGCTGGCAGGCAGAAACTTTCCCCGCGGAGCGCGCACTTTTCCGCTTTTCTTTTGCCACCAAAAGAGAATATCCACGGGCTACCACCTCCTCCCCCACCATTCCGGGCAAAAGGTCGTCTTTTGTCGAATCAGCACGCAATCATTGACGAACGGTGTTATTTTTTGTATACTAAGCTTATCAGCGCTGGCACAATTTTCCTATTGTGTCAGTGGTTGCTAAAAAGGAATAAGGAATAGTGAAGGAGAATGACACATTATGAAAAGCACTGGCATCGTTCGCGGCATTGACTCGCTGGGACGGATTGTTCTGCCGAAAGAGCTGCGCACTAGTATGCACCTCGACACCGACACCAAATTGGAGATCTTTGTGGATGGGGACGCCATCGTCCTGAAAAAGCACCGCCCCGCCGGCAGCTGCGATTTCTGCGGCGAGGTGGACGAGCAGGCCATCCAGTTTGACGGCTACTGCATCTGCAGCGCCTGCCGCCGCAAGCTCAGCGCACTGTAACGCAGAAAGGGGGCTCTTTCCATGAGCCGGTTCATCGACTTTACCCTTCCCTCCACCGTGCCGGGGCGCACCCTGCACGGCTTTCGCTGCGTCCCGGAGGGGCAGGTGCGGGCGGTGCTGCAGCTGTCCCACGGCATGGTAGAGTTCATCGACCGCTACCGTCCCCTGGCGGAGTATCTGGCCGACCAAGACATTCTGGTCACCGGGCACGACCATCTGGGGCACGGTGCGTCCATCCGCACCAAGGAGGACTACGGCTACTTTGCCGAGCCGGACGGCAACCGCGCCGTGCTGGCCGACCTGCACGCAGTGACCGTGCTGACCAAGGAGCTATACCCAAACCTGCCCTACTTTTTGCTGGGGCACAGCATGGGCTCCTTCTACGCCCGGCAGTATCTGTGCGAGTATGGCCGGGAGCTAGACGGTGCCATCATCATGGGCACCGGCTTCCAGCCCAAGGCACTGGTCAAGGTTGCCAAGACCCTTTGCCGGGTGCTGGCCGCCTTCCACGGCTGGCACTACCGCAGCAGCCTTGTGGCCAACCTTTCCTTTATGGGCTACAACAAGGGGCTGGAGGGCCGCACCACCCACGACTGGCTCAACCGCGACCAGGCTGAGGTGGACAAGTATCTGGCGGAGGAGCGCTGCACCTTTACCTTTACGCTGAACGCCTATTACAGTATGTTCAGCGGCATCCTGCGCCTGCACGACCCGGCTTTTCTGGCACGGATGCCCAAGGAGCTGCCGCTGCTCTTCCTCTCCGGCGATGCCGACCCGGTGGGCGAGCAGGGCAAAGGCGTGCGCCGCGCCATCCAGAGCCTGAAAGACGCCGGTGTGCAGAACATTGAAAGCATCTTCTACCCCGGTGCCCGCCACGAGCTTTTGGTGGAGACCAACAAGTTGGAGGTTTTCGCGGACATCGCCGCATGGCTGGACAAACAGCTGGCAAAACAGTAAAAACAAACAAAGGGCTGCTGCACAAAACGTGCAGCAGCCCCTTTATTTTTATTCTGCATTCCGTTTATAGCGCAGCGGAGTCTGCACCTCGGCGCGGATCTTGCCAAGATAGGTGCGGGTCTGCTCTGCGCCCTGTAAAATAGACTTCACCTGTGCCCGCTGCTCCTCGGTCAGACCGTCATCCTCTGCCAGCAATTCCGCGTTGCCCTCGATGATGGTCAGCGGCGTTTTGAGCTTGTGGGACAGCTGAATGATCTGCTCCCGCTGCCGCTGCTCCATGGCCCACTGCTTCTGCAAGCTGCCGGTCAGTGCATCGCCCATGGTCTGCAATGCCTGCAAAGTGCTCTCGTACTCCCGCACCTTCGCGCCGGAAAACACCGCGCTGTCCAGCTCCTTCCGTGCCACCGCCTGTGCTGCGGCGGTCAGCTTTTCGGTCTCCCGGGTCAGGAAGCGCCCGGTCCTGTGGGTGCTCCACACCACCGTCCCCACCAGCAGCAGAATGCCCAGAATGCAGTGCACGGTCTGCATATCCGGCAGCACGCCCCGCAGCGCAGGGTCGGCGTAGGGCACGGCATAGTCAAATTGCAGCAGACAGACCGTTCCATCCTGCAATTTCGATGTCATGTAATACTGTGTGTAGCCAAAATGCCAGCGGGTTTTCCCCTGCCAGTTCTCTATTGCCCGCTGCAAATGCCCGGCATCCATGTTGGTAGCCAGCACCTTGCTGCTGTCCGGCGCGGCAAACAGGACGTACCGGCATAAAGAGTCCAGCTGCGTCTCGTCAAAGGTGGCGGCGGTCATGCCCGGTAAAACGTCCTGTGCGGCTTTCTGGCAGGCCTGTGCAGCTTGATTCGCGGGCAGGAACGGCCCGCCATTCTGGATGCACAGCATCAGCACCAGCAGCCACACCACCGCGACCAGCAGACAGGCCAGCGCCGTGCGCACCAGATATTGCAGCAGCACGCTGCGCAGAGAAGTCAGTCTTCGCTTTTCCATCGGTACCCCACGCCCCATACGGTATTGAGCAGCTTTTCCGGCTCCGGCACACCCGCCGCCCGCAGCTTTGCCCGGATATTTTTGATGTGCTGGGTCACGGCGGTGTCGTCCGCTGTGCCATCAATGCCAAAAACTGCTTCGTAAATTTGCTCCTTGGTAAAGGTCTGTCCGGCGTGTAGCGCCAGATACTCGCAGATGGCATACTCCGAGCGGGTCAAGGGCAGCACCGTCCCCTCCACCGCCGCGCTCCGGGCGGTCAGGTCAAAGGCTACTCCGCTGCGCACCATCCGGTGCGCCGGGGTGCGGCTCTGCCGCCGCAGATGTGCTGCTACCCGCGCCCGCAGCTCTGCCACCCGGAAGGGCTTGGACAAAAAGTCGTCTGCCCCAATGCCCAGCCCTTCCAGCACAGCGGCCTCGTCAGTGCGGGCACTCAGAAACAGGATGGGCACTTCGGTCAGGCTGCGGATGCGCCGACAGACCGCAAAACCATCCTCCCCGGGCATCATCACGTCCAGCAGGATGCAGTCTGCCCAGCGGCAGAGCGGTTCGGTCAGTGCCCCGCCCGCCTGCCGCGTTTCTACCCGGTGGCCGTCCCGCTCCAAGGCGGTGCGGATCAGCTTGCAGAGCTCCAGATTGTCATCCACGGCCAGAATGTTTGCCACAAGATCACCTCAACACGTTATAAAGCAGGCAGGAAGCGCCGTAAAGCAGATACACATGGGCCGGGTAGAACCAGTAGAACAGCTGCTTGTGCCCGCTGCCGCGCTGCCCGTTGTACAGCAGCATCAGCAACACCGCCGCCACCCCGAACCACTCGTAGTAGTCGGTGAACATCTGTGTCCACACAAAGCCATCCTGCCGGCAAGCCATCCCGAAGATCAGCGCAAAATCACACAGAAAAATCACCAGTGCCCATACCGTCAGCTGCACTTTGCGCCGTCCACGCAGGGCATACAGCAGCACGCCGCCCAGCAAAAAGCTCCAGCCGCCGTCCGTAATGCTGCTCCACATGGGCAGCGGGCTGGTGATGACAAATGCCACGACTGTCGAAGCGATGGGCATCTCCTGCACCCCGGGGAAAAGTAGCAGAAATACGACCACCACATAAGGCCAGCACAGCACAGCGGCTATCGCAGCAATGCCCTTTGCCAGCTTCTTCTCCCGCAGCCAGTCGATACCCTGCCAGACGATGCACAGCAGCATCAAGTCCTGGAAGATGGCGTTCTGGGGGTAGAAGCCGTCTCCGCGCCGGAAGGCCTTGGCGTAGATCATAAAAAATTCCAGGGCCGCCATGGCCGCGCCAATAGCCCAGATGCGGATAAAATACCGCTTGCGGTCATGGGTGTGGGCAAAACCCTCCACCGTGCAGAACAGGAACAGCGGCGCACTGAGCCGCCCCAGCATACTGAACACCGTCGGGATGCAGCCGGTGAATTCAAAGAAATAATGAATGTGGTCCAGCACCATCAGCACCAGTGCAATGGTCTTGAGCTGGGTACCGTCCAGCCCTTTTTTCGTCAGTTTATCCATATAGAATCTCCTTTCTCTATACGTTCAGTGTAGCAGGAAATTCTGTAGAAAGTATAAGGTTCTGCCTTTATAATACTATTTTCTGTCCCAAAACGCAACAAAAAAGCCCTGAGATCACTCTCAGAGCTTTCTGTTCAAGTCGGCGACTA
>OGFV01000524.1_pt1 | contig 11974 bp, 9 predicted proteins | sample 1571131 | NCBI WGS metagenome assembly OGFV01 (sample SAMEA2582044, study PRJEB24529) | metagenome | biome: Human gut stool | place: China | collected 2011
TGAACCAAAGGGGATTATCCATTGACTCAGAGGGCTTTATCCCTTGAAAAGGTCTTTACTTCGTCCTATAGAACCCAAGAGATTGGTTGCCTCGTATGGCAGATAAACCACCTTATTATCCTTACCCTGTGCTACTTCCTGCATCATGCTGATGTATTTCTGGGCCAGGAGATAGTTGGCAGGATTCGTACTCTGTCCTACAGCTTCCGTAATCTTCTGAATGGCAATAGCCTCGGCCTCAGCCTTACGGATGCGGGCAGTAGCCTCACCTTCTGCATTCAGGATAGCCTGTTGTTTGGCAGCCTCAGCCTTGTTCACGATGGCAGCCTTCTCACCTTCTGAGAGCAGACGCTGCTTTTCCTTCTCACCTTCAGAAGTCAGGATGGTAGCACGCTTGTTGCGTTCAGCCTGCATCTGCTTTTCCATCGCCTGGAGCACACTCTCAGGAGGTGTAATATCCTGCAACTCTACTCGGTTTACCTTGATTCCCCACTTATTGGTTGCATCATCCAAAACTGCACGGAGTTTGGTGTTAATCGTATCGCGGGAGGTAAGAGTCTGGTCAAGTTCCATCTCACCTATTATATTACGCAAGGTAGTTTGGGTCAGTTTCTCTATGGCGTTTGGCAGATTGTTGATTTCATACACACTCTTGAATGGGTCCACAATCTGGAAATAGAGCAACGCATTTATCTGCATCTGTATATTATCCTTAGTGATTACGTTCTGACGGTCGAAATCGTAGACCTGTTCACGAAGGTCGATGCTGTTTGTATAAACGTATCTTCCGTTTCTCATAGACACAATATCCTTGGCATGGTCAATGAAAGGAATGATGACATTAATACCCGGCTTGAGCGTGGCAAAATATCGTCCGAGACGCTCTATGATTTTCGTCTCACTTTGAGGGATGATGACGATGGTTTTCTTAACCACTACGAGTGCAAGTGCTACTAGAGCCACCAGCACATAAATTCCTATGTTCATGATGTTTATACGATTAAGTGAATAATGTTGATTTTAAACTTTTCCTACCTAAGCTTTTTCTACCTTGAGGATGATAGATTCGTGACCTAAGATTCGAACCTTATCGCCTACTGCAAGCGGTTCGGCAAGATGCGGAGCTTCCGCTTTCCAATCATCTCCATCCAGCTTCACTCTACCATATCCTCCGGCAGGAATCATCTCGGTCACTTCCCCTATCTGTCCTGCCAGCGCATCGGCGTTACTGCGGCGGTCTTCCCCACCCTTGTGTAGCGATTTCAGCAGATGCGGACGAACCAGCCAGATGCTAAGCATAGAGCAGATAGCCCAAACCACTACCTGCACCCAGAAAGGTGCTCCTACCAATGCCACAGGAATGCTGATGAGCGCACCAATGGCAAAACAAGTAACATAGAAATCGCCCGAAGACAACTCTAAGATGAGGCAGATGAACATCACCGATGTCCATATCAGCCAAAGGTTATGAGATAAATACTCCATACTTAACAATTTTAGTTTGATTCTTAAGATTCGAGAGATTCGGAAAATTCCTTATCTTCTGCGGGTTGTAGTCTTCTTTTTGCTACTGGTCTTCTTGGTTGTAAAAGTCTTGCTCGTAGAACCTACCTTATAAGTTGTCTGAGGTTTATAATACTTCAGTGCGGTAGGCATTTCCTTCTGCAAGGCAGCAATACGCTTGGCGTCTGAAGGGTGATCACTGAAAATATCGCTCTGATTGCTGCTCGAGCCCTGCGACATTCTCTTCCAGAAAGGAATGGCCTGCTGAGGATTGTAACCAGCCATGGCAGCGAAGATAAGCCCCATGTAATCTGCCTCGGTTTCATTATCACGGGAATACTTCAGATTGCGGAATGAGAAATACTGTCCGGCAACTGCACTTGCCGCATTACCTACACCATTACCTACTGTCTGGTTCAACACAGTTCCCAGGATGCTTGTACCGGTTTGCTGATTCTGCTGTTTGGTGAGCTGCTCAGCACTATGTTTAGCCACAGCATGAGCTATTTCGTGACCCAAAACGATTGCCAAACCGGTTTCATTCTGAGTGTAAGGCAAAAGTCCTTCATAAACCACGATTTTACCGCCAGGCATACAGAATGCATTGGCAGACTTATCTTGTACCAGGTTGAATTCCCATGAATAATTCTTCACGTCGGCTTCAAATCCGTTCTGCTTCAAATAGAGTTCAACAGCATTGGCAAGTCTTTTTCCTACCCGCTGAACCATCGCCGTATTGGCTGCATTGGTCGACTTCTTGGCAGAAGCCATGTACTTTGTGTATTCCTGATTAGACAGACTGAGAACCTGCTCATCGGATACAGAGATGCGATGAGTGCGCCCGGTCAGAGGCACCGTCTGAGTAGTACCGCAAGATGACAGCGCAAGGACTGCCACAACCGTCAGAACTAAAACCTTAAACTTTTTCATCTTAACTTACTTATGTATATTAAACATGTTTATTCATTAAGTTTATGTGCTGTTTGAAACACATTTTCTCTGCAAATATACTATTTCTAGTTGAAACCACCAAAGAAAAATGAGAAAAACATGAAATATAACCTAAAAATAACACAAGATAACTGACAAAAAGGGGTGTACGAAAAAAAGATGGCAAAAAAATAAGGTGTGGCACAATCTTTGCAGTTTCGCAAAACCGTCAGACTGCCAGATGACAGCTGCCCGAGAAAGCAGCATTATCAGCAGACTGGGTTTAAGAAGTATAACATTAAAATATTTTAATATGAACACAAAGAAGGAAGTGCCTGTATTGCTCTTGACAGGCTACCTGGGTAGTGGAAAGACAACCCTTCTCAACAAGATTTTAGCTAACGAAAAAGGTATTAAGTTTGCCGTCATCGTCAACGATATTGGTGAAGTCAATATTGATGCAGCCCTGATAGAAAAAGGTGGCGTAGTAGGTCAGAAAGATGATTCGCTCGTTTCTCTCCAGAATGGTTGCATCTGCTGCACATTGAAGATGGACCTGGTTGAACAGCTCAAGGAAATCGTAGACATGAAGCGTTTCGATTACATTGTCATCGAGGCTTCCGGAATCTGCGAGCCTGCTCCTATTGCACAGACCATCTGCTCTATCCCATCCCTCGGTCCTCAATACGTCGAGAATGGTATTCTACGCCTTGACAGCATCGTTACCGTAGTAGATGCTTTGCGCATGAAGGATGAATTCTCCAACGGCAGCGACCTGATGAAGAAGAATATGGATGAGGAAGATCTAGCTTCGCTCGTCATCCAGCAGATTGAGTTCTGCAACATCATTCTTCTGAACAAGGCTGCAGAGGTTGAACCTAAGGAACTGGAGCACCTGAAGCAGATTATCCGTGCCATCCAGCCTAAGGCAGAAATCTTTGAATGCAACTATGGTGACGTTGACTTGAATCTGATCGTCAACACTAAGAAGTTTGATTGGGAAACCGTATCCACTTCAGCCGGTTGGATTCAGGAGATTGAATCAGAAAGAAACGAAGAGCATGAAGAAGATGATGAAGAAGAAGCACATGAACATCATCACCATGACCACGATGACCACGACCACGATGAGCATGAGCACGACCACGATGAGCATGAGCACCATCACCATCACCACGATCATGACCATGATCATGAAGGCGGAGAAGTTGAGGAATACGGAATCGGCACCTTCGTTTACTATCGTCGCAAACCTTTCGACCTGGGCCTCTTCGATGATTTCGTAGCAAGAAAATGGCCTAGAGACGTGGTTCGCGCCAAGGGAATCTGCTATTTCGATGATGAGCGCGACATGGCAAGCAGAAGACTGTAAAGCAGGCTGGCCAATGGTTGGCTACCATGCCGAAAGACGAACTCGCCCAGGTCTTGATGAATAACCCACAGCTGCAGAAGGAATGGGATCAGGAATTGGGCGACCGCATGATAAAAATCGTATTCATCGGTCAGCATATCAAGGAGCAGAAAGATGCTATCATTGCTGAGCTCGACAAGTGCTTGGCATAAAACAGATTAAAGAAGTAGACAAGCAGAACAGAAGTCTATCTTCAGAACAAATATTGCAGAATCTTATTCTGCCCAGTTCTTAGCAAAAAGCAAAGGAAAAACAGCTCAAAATGAGCAGGAAACAAGAAAAACGGAGGAAAACGAACAAAAAAGTGAAGTTTTTCCTCCGTTTTTTAGTTTAATTCGTTTTTTTTTGTTAATTTTGCACCCGAATAATAAAAGCGTAATTAAATATGAAGACAAACTTCAGACCGGCGTATATAAAGGACTTTGCTGCTTGCTGGAAAGTCATCGACCAGGCTCGCCAAAGTATGATAGAATCGGGACGTCACCAATGGACTGAGGAATATCCATCAGAAAAAGACATCAGAAAAGACATAGAAAATGGCAACGCCTTCGTTCTAACTGTAAACGAAGAGGTGGTTGTCTATGGAGCAGTCATATTGAATGGTGAACCCAAATATAAGAAATTAGTAGGCAACTGGATTACCGATGGCGATTATTATGTAATACATCGCTTTGCTACGTTGCCTAGTTTCCAGCGTGAAGGTTTAGCGCGTATTTTCATCAGTAAGGTGAACAGCATGTGCGAGGTAGAAAAAATACCTAGCATCAAGGTTGACACCAACTTTGACAATACGCCGATGATTAACCTTCTGTCTTCGATGGGTTTCTGCATCTGCGGACGAGTAAACTATGGAGGAAACAGAGGTCAGCGTTTCGCCTTTGAAAAACTCTCCATAGCCATGGAACCTGCAGAATAATTTTTTGCCATCGAAAAACACAACATTTAATTAACATCCTCAAGCATTCATTATGGAAGAGAAACTATTGCAGATGAAGAGCTTGGTTGAAAGACTCAACCAAGCTTCGGATAGTTATTATAACGGAAAAGGCGAACTCATGACCGACTATGAGTGGGACGCCCTTTTCGACCAGCTCAAGAGATTGGAAGAGGAAACAGGCGAAATTCTGCCTGACTCCCCTACTAATCGCGTGTCAGAAGATTCTATCGTAGGAAAGAAAGAGGAGCATGAATTTGCCGCCCTCTCTCTGGCAAAGACCAAACAGGTAAGTGATCTTGTAAAATGGGCAGAAGACCGCCCTATCTGGATTTCATGGAAACTGGACGGACTGACCCTCGTAGTAACCTATGACGGCGGAAAACTCACCAAAATCGTTACCCGCGGTAACGGACACATCGGCACCAACATTACCCACTTGGCTCCAGCCATTTCAGGCATTCCTGCTACCATTTCAGAGAAAGGACATCTTGTAGTAAGAGGAGAAGCCGTCATTTCGTATACTGATTTCGAACAGTTCATCATCGAAAGCGAAGGCGATTACGCCAATCCACGAAACCTCGCTTCAGGCTCACTCACGCTGAAGGATATTGATGAGGTGAAGCAGCGCCACATCCAATGGATTCCGTTCACCCTGGTTTATACTGAGCGGGAACTTACCTCATGGGGCGAACGCATGCAGATGCTGAAAGACCTGGGAATGAATCCTGTAGAACGAGAGCGTATTGACCACCCTACCACAGAAAATATCCAGCTGGAAATAGACAAGTTTACGGAGAAGGTGACAAGCAAGAAGAATCCTTTCCCAGTAGACGGACTGGTGATTTGCTACGATGATACGGCTTATGCAGCTACGGGGTCGGTTACAGGCCACCACGCTACGAGGGCAGGATTTGCCTTTAAATGGCAAGATGAACATGCTAACACCGTACTCGACCACATAGAATGGTCGTGCGCAGCCAGCACCATCACGCCTGTAGCTGTTTTCAAACCGGTAGAACTTGAAGGAACCACCGTGCAGCGTGCCTCGCTCTGCAATGTAAGCGAATGCGAGCGTCTGGGCATTGGCGACAAGGGAACCAGACTGCAGGTCATCAAGGCCAATAAGATTATCCCGAAGGTAATCAATATTACAGAGGTTGTGGGGAGTTTCGTCATTCCCAACGAATGTCCGGTCTGCCATGCGCCAGCTGTAGTGCGCGAGAGCGAGAGCGGCACCAAGACTCTCCATTGCACCAATGCAGCCTGCCCAGCCAAACAACTTAAGAAATTTGCCCGCTTCGTCAGCAAGGCAGGAATCAATATTGACGGAATCTCAGAACAGACTGTCTGGAAATTCATCAATCATGGTTTTATCAGGGAATATGCAGATTTCTACAAACTGAAGAATTATGCGTTCGAAATTTCCTGTTTCGAAGGATTTGGCAAGAAGAGCGTAAGCAATCTTCTGGAGAGTGTAGAGAAAAGCCGCCATACTGACGGCCGTCATCTGCTCTACGCCTTGAATATTCCGCTCTGCGGCGGCGATGTGGCTAAAAAACTGCTCAGCCGTTACAAGGTGAAGGAACTGATAGAAACGGCGCGCCTGAGCATGTTTGACGATGAGTTTGCAAGCATTGATGGCATTGGACCAGAAAAGAGTGCCAAGTTTATCGCCTGGTTCAAGGACGATATTCATTTCCAGCATGTGCAGCATCTGCTGTCCGAGCTGATTATCGAGGAGCAGGAGCCTGTAGAAACGGGAAACAAATGCCAGGGACTGACTTTCGTCGTAACGGGAGATGTGCATCATTACAAGAACCGCAACGAGCTGAAAGCTTATATTGAAAGCCAGGGCGGCAAGGTTACGGGAAGTGTAAGCAAGAGTACTAACTTCTTGATTAACAACGATGCTGCTTCGCAGAGCTCGAAGAACAAGAAAGCCCATGAACTCAATATTCCGATTATCACAGAGGATGAGTTCATAGAAAAGTTTCAGGAGCAAGCAAGCGAATAAAACAAGATAGAAAAAGCGAAAGCCAGATTCCGGAATACGGACTTGGCTTTCGCTTTTCCAGTTTTAAGAACCTGCAAATTCTCTGTTATTATTCTCCCAGGAACTGACCCATGAAGAGAATGGCGCCACTGTTACGTTCTGTAATGAAATAAACGAATGGGCGGTTGGCATGAAATTCTACACGTTTCATCTCGTTAGGAGCCAGTGAGGTCAGCATCACAGCAGCTGTTACGGCAGCAGCCTTTGTTCCACGCTCGCTTACCTCAATCTTTGCCTTCTGCAACATCTTCGATACGTAGAAGCTGCCATTGGCAAAACGGCTGAAATCTGCCGTGCCTGGCTGGAAGATGCTTGGAGCGCCCAATTTACTGATAATCTGATTAAGCGACAAATCCATCTCGGTAGTGAACTTTGGGAATTTTAAATCTACCTGGCAACGGTCCATGTCATTACTCAACTTCAGAAGTTTATCAGCATTCATCTCCTTCATCACCTCGCTGATGCTCTTGCCAGCCTTAGGAAGAAGAACAGTCATCTGATAACTTCCATTTCCGTATGGCAGCTCTACAGCCTGCAACATATCATTTTCTGTATAGGCAAACTTCTTGTTCAGGTGCATCATGTTCACCTTCTTAATATCGCGGGTGTAACCGCTGAAGTTCTCAAGTCTAGTGTTCTTCGCATCAAACTTCTCCTGCCAGATTCCATTAAAATAAATAGCATTCAGAAGGTAAGAAACGGCTGCAGGGTCTACCTGGTCGATGATGCTAGGAATCATGCCTTTAGTCTGCTTCTTGCACCAGTCATTAATGCGAGTGGCAGATTTAGGAGAGGTAAAGTCCATGCTCTCCACGCCAGCCTGATAAGAAACGGCTACGGTACGAGCGAAATCGCTGTTCAATGTGAAATTCTTGTTGATAGCGATAAAGTTGGCAATATTTACGGTTGTCTGCTTGTCGAGCTTGCCAGCCGAAAGCATCAGCGCCTTATAACAGTCGTTGAGTTCCTTCACGCTCACGCCCTCGCAACCGATTGCCTTCAGAATCTCTTGCTGTGTCATGCCGTCGGCACCATTCGCAAGCATTCCCATCAGATAGGCGATACTCATTGGCGAAACCACCTCAGAATCCATGCCGCTAATCTGCTGATAGAGTTTGAAAGCGAAATCATTATTCTTCTTCACGATGTTCTGCTGAGCCTCTGAGAGGACAAGATAACTCTCGTCCATTTCCTCATCTGCTGACGGACGGGCAGCCTCTGCCTCCGTTATCTTCTCAGCCTTTGTTACGTTCTTATTCTGTGCATTCTTGCTAGTGCTGCAAGAAGTCATAGCCATTGCAGCTGAAGCTAAAATAGCTGCACTAAATACTTTTTTATTCATATTTCTCTAATTTATTTGTTCATTTTAATGACTCAACGCTCCTGAACCCAAAGGGACTGTTCCTCTTTAAAAGGCAGTTCCCGAATCGGAATCTGAATCGTGAGTTCTGAAGATAAAATGAAAAATCGGCTAATCCTTGCATGGAAAAAGCCGATTTTACTATTTCTTAACAAAAACATCTATGTTCTTTACAAAAAAATCAATGCAGCGGTGCCTCTTCCGAAGGTCTGCCAGGCTTTATTCTGAGATGATATCTGTTTCCATCATATTCCACGCGCATGATGTTCGTCCTGTTGGTCTTCATCTCATCGCTCGAATTAGCTACAAGATGTTCGTATAGATCGATTGCCACATGACCCATCGTTCTGCGCAGATTGATTTCGATGCAAGGAACCACGCCCAGTCCGGTTTTGTTTACGTCCTCACCTTCCTGATTCAGCACAGCCTCACAGAATTCATCCTTCTCCCCTTTCGTGCAGATCATCATATCAACGCCGAACGGACCACTGTAAATATCCTTCAGCGCCGGCTCCATTACCTCGATGATGCGCTGTCTGATTCCGGCAAGCTGAGCCTCGCTAATGAGCGGTTTCATCATTTCCACCTTATCATCTTCAGAGCAGAGCACATTGCCCGAATAGGCGTTCTTGATCGTATCGAAAAGCGAAAGACCGCGATAGAGCACCTTGCCATCTTTCATTTCAAACTCCATGGCGAAATCTCTCACCTTATTATATAGGGGTTCTACGGTTACACCGCCCTGATGATAAATCATGTTTGCCACCCATCTTTCGAAGGTAGGATAATCTCCGGCAGTCCTGAAGTCCTCAGCACTTACATATTTCACACCCCTCCCGCTACTGCTCCAGGGAGCCTTGACAACAGCTTTGCCGTGCTGGAGAATGAGTTCTTTGACACGGGTCGTTTCAGTAACATATTCCACACCTCGCTGCAGATGAAGGGCAGCCCATTGCCTGCTGCTCACCTCGCGCACCTTATTTAATACAGCATCAGTCGGCAACATAATCTCCGGCATTCCCAAACGCTCCAACTCACCTTTCAGCGACAGGTTCCATCCCCAGGGATGAACACTGTCCAGAAATTCAGTCTTGAGCAGATGCTTCAGCTGAGGCTTGGTGATGAACTCAACCTTGCTGTTCAGTTCAGCCCCAAAATGGCGCACCCTGTTCTTCGCAAAATCAATATCATCCACAAGTACGAGGTCACCCTCTTCCGCCCAAAGAGCCGGAATGAAAGCAAGATCACTTCTAAGTTGTCTACCCGCATGTGGCGCGGTGAACTGTTTCAGATTTGCAGCCAAAGCCAAATCATGTTCTGGATTGAAAATATGTAATTTCATGGTGCAAAGATATAAAGAAAAGTGCAAAAAAGGGCAGAAAATCCCCATTTTTACTTAGACAAGTGCTAAATAATGAAAAAAAAGTTACTTTTTGCTATCTAGAGTTTGCAAATTAGAAATAATTAATTACCTTTGCATCGTAAAAACAATTAGAAACGATATAAACTCATGGAAGAAGCATTCTTCAGAACACATACATACCTCGTAGAGCATACGGACGCACCGGTAAGACGCACTCTGATGGACGAAATCGACTGGAGCGACCGTTTGATTGGCATAAAGGGAACACGCGGTGTAGGAAAGTCTCCATGCCTCCTTCAATATGCCAAGGAGCACTTTGGCCCTACAGACCGCAAGTGCCTGTATGTGAATATGAACAATTTCTATTTTCAAAGCAGAGGAATCGCAGATTTTGCAGGTGACTTTGTTCGCCACGGCGGCAGAACCCTTCTCATCGACCAGGTCTTCAAGCAGTCGGACTGGAGCAAGGAGCTGCGCAAATGCTACGACCTCTATCCAGAGTTAAGAATCGTGTTCACAGGTTCCAGCGTGATGAGACTGAAGGAAGAGAATCCTGAGCTCAATGGAATCGTGAAAAGCTATAATTTGCGAGGCTTCTCTTTCAGAGAGTTTATCAACCTGCAGACTGGCAACAGTTTCCAGCCATATACACTCGATGAAATCTTGCGCAATCACGAGCACATCATCAAGCAGATACTGCCCAAGGTGAGCCCGATGAAATACTTCCAGGACTACTTGCATCATGGATTCTATCCATTCTTTCTGGAGAACCGCAACTTCACAGAGAATCTACTAAAGACAATGAACATGATGACCGAGGTAGACATCCTCCTCATCAAGCAAATCGAACTGAAATATCTCACCAAGATCAAGCGGCTCTTCTATCAGCTAGCTGTAGAAGGTGCCAAGGCTCCCAACGTGAGCCAGCTTGCCGAAGAGATCAACACCAGTAGAGCTACGGTAATGAACTACATCAAGTATCTTGCTGATGCGCGACTCATCAACATGATTTACCCTACCGGGCAGGAGTTCCCAAAGAAACCTTCCAAGGTGATGATGCACAACTCCAACCTGATGTACGCCATCTATCCTATCAAGATAGACAAGCAGGAGGTGATGGAAACATTCTTCGTCAACTCGGTCTGGAAAGACCACAAGGTAAGCCAGACCGGCAAGGACCACTACTTCATTGTAGATGGTGAGAAGAAGTTCAGAATCTGCGATGCGCAATCTCCAAACAAGGTGCGCAACAATCCCGACATCATCTACGCCCGATACAATACCGAGGTAGGCAAGGACAACAGGATTCCGTTATGGCTTCTGGGGTTCCTTTATTAGGGAATGTTGAATGTGGAGTGTTGAATGTTGAATTGCCTAACGGCATCAGCATGAAGACACATAAGGGCGCAAGCCTAACTCAACACTCAACATTCAACACTCAACATTAGAATAAGTTAGAATAAGAATGAATTAAATACAAAACATTTTTAATATTTTATCTAAAAGTAAAATGGCTAAAGAGAAAAAATTTATCACTTGTGATGGTAACACAGCTGCCGCACACGTAAGCTACATGTTTACTGAGGTTGCTGCTATCTACCCTATTACTCCATCATCACCAATGGCGGAGCATGTAGATGAATGGGCTGCCAAAGGTCGTAAGAACCTTTTCGGTCAGCGAGTTTCTATCCAGGAAATGGAATCAGAGGCTGGTGCTGCCGGTGCAGTTCACGGTTCTCTCCAGGCTGGTGCCTTGACTTCAACTTACACTGCTTCTCAGGGTTTGTTGCTGATGATTCCTAACATGTACAAGATTGCTGGTGAGTTGCTCCCTTGCGTGTTCAACGTATCAGCTCGTACATTGGCTTCTCACTCACTTTGTATCTTCGGTGACCACCAGGACGTAATGGCTTGCCGCCAGACAGGTTTCGCTATGTTCTGCTCAGGTTCTGTTCAGGAGGTTATGGACCTCTCTGCAGTTCCTCACTTGGCTACATTGGAGACAAAGGTTCCTTTCATTAACTTCTTCGACGGTTTCCGTACTTCTCACGAGTACCACAAGATCGAGGAGATGGATATGGAAGACATCCGTCCATTGGTTAAGGAAGAGTTCATCGAGGACTTCCGTAACCGTGCTTTGACTCCTGAGCGTCCTGTTACTCGCGGTACTGCTGAGAACCCAGAGACATTCTTTACTCACCGTGAGGCTTGCAACACTTACTACGATGCAATCCCTGAGGTAGTAGAGAAGTACTGCCAGGAGATGACTAAGATTACTGGTCGTGAGTACCACCTCTTCAACTACTATGGTGCTGAGGATGCTGAGAACATCATCATCCTGATGGGTTCTGCTACAGAGCCAGCTCGCGAGGCTATCGACTACTTGAACAAGCAGGGCAAGAAGGTAGGTATGGTTG
>OGFV01000535.1_pt1 | contig 11789 bp, 7 predicted proteins | sample 1571131 | NCBI WGS metagenome assembly OGFV01 (sample SAMEA2582044, study PRJEB24529) | metagenome | biome: Human gut stool | place: China | collected 2011
ACCGAAAGAGGTTAAGGTTTGGATAGAACAAAGAGAGTTATTCTTGAAGGTAAGAATACGGATGTATAATATAGAATATTTAATGTGCAGTTTTGAAAGAGCAATCTTTTAAATAGGGGTGTGGTGAAGTGGTATCATAGGGGTCTCCAAAACCTTTGGTGGGAGTTCGATTCTCTCCACCCCTGTTATTGTGTTTATTGTAAATATCTTGTGAAGTAGCATAAATACTGAAAGAAAGGGATGCTGAATATCACTTTTTTACAAGATATAATCAAGAGGTAACACTAAAAGTAACACAAACTATTGTTACATTTTAGCAAAGTTATAATAACGTTATAAGGCTTTTACATTTAATAAAATGTAGAAGCTTTTTTTGTGTGTTTATATGAAATTAATAGCAGAATGTTACTACATTTAGTATATATGTGCTAAAGAATTTGAGGAGATTTTTAGTAAAAGTTATTATAAAGTTATTGAGAAAATATAGCATACAGTTATGCTATGAGTAAGTATAAAAATAGCTTTGTGTAATAAATAAAGTACATAGAAAATTATAAAAGATACAGATAATGTATTAGTTGATTTATAAGTATAATTATTATATACTAAAAATAGTAAACAATATATTGTTAAGAAATGAGCATATAGAGAATATAGTTTGTTGTTTACAAAAGTGAAGGGGCGCACTTATAATAAAATAAAGGAGTAAAACTTGGATAGAATTGAAGAATTAATAAAAAGAGTAAGACAGTTAAGACCAATAGATGATGCTATGTTTAAGAAGTTAGCAGAATCTAAGGCAGTGTGTCAGGAAATACTAAGGGTAATACTTAACGATAAGAAGCTTATAGTAGAAGAAGTGATATCAGAAGACAGTATTGCCAATATATTTGGAAGAGCAGTAAGGCTTGATGCATTATGTACATTAGGCAACGGAGCGCTGTGCAACATAGAGATACAGAAAGAAAATGTAAACGATGATGTAAGACGAGTAAGATATAATGCATCAAGTATTGTATCAAGATTTTCTGAAAAGGGTCAGAAGTTTTCTGAAATACCAGATGTCATAGTTGTGTATATTTCAGAGTATGATGTATTCAGGCTGGGAAGAACAATCTACCATATTGATTCAGTTATAAGAGAAACTAATACAACTGTAGATGATGGATTATTAAGAGTGTTTGTTAATACCCAGTATGCAGATACCGATAATACAGATGTAGGAGAACTTATGAAATGTTTCTTACAGAAAGAGATTGATAATGATAAGTTTCCAGAATTATCGGATAGGTTATCATACTTTAAGAATGATGGGAAGGGAGTTGATTCTATGTGTGACATAATTAAAGATTATGCTAAGGAATATGCAAAGGAATATGCAGAAGAGAGAGCAGCAGAGATGCTTGTGAATTATGTTGAATATCACAGAACAGCAGTATGAGAATGCTAAAGCACTATTAGAAAAAACTCTTACAGTATAAAAGAGAATAATAATAATTTCAGAAAGATAGCTTTTATGTCTGTAATAAGATGTAGAAGCTGTCTTTTTATTTTGGCAGCTTTTATTTGATAACTTAAATATTGCTAAAAGATAGTGGTGTTGATGATTCAGCAGTTGAATTGTTATAATGTTGTGCGTTTTAAACTCACCGTTGCCATAACCCACAAAATACAGTAAAATATTAGCAAATCAGTAAAAAACAAGGAGTAACAGTTATCATGCAGTTTAAGAAAACACTAGAAATCAAGGCAGACCATAAGCTTATGGTGATTGATGTAGCAGATATATTATATTTCCGGGAATGGAGCTGTATGAGAATTATCCGTTATTGGTAAAGCACAAGTTCCTGATACCGGCATATTGGTTTTACCGGATTGTGCGTTTGCTCTTTAGTAAAAAGCGCAGAAATCATATACTGCGTGAAGTAAAGGCGGTCAAAAAGGTCTATAAGATAAGTTTAATGAAGATGGATATCAGATAGTTCAGGATTATTATGATATTTTAAAAAGCTTTTACATTCAATAAAATGCAGAAGCTTTTTTGTGTATTTATATGAAATTAATAGCAGAATATTAATAAACAACATATATATAATTGCCAATGCTTTTTTAAAATGATATGATTATAACGTAAAGAAAAATTTATATTTGATGTTAAAGAAACAAATATGAATAATGAAATGGAGATAATATGGTAGACAGCAGTTATTTTAAGAATAATAAAAATAATAGCAGAGGTGGCAAAGGCAACGGTAAACTTATGGATCGTTTAAAAAAGCATAAGTGGATTCCTTTAGTGATTCTTATACTGATTGCATTGGCTATGATAGCTATACAGTATATTATGCTTGATGTGCTTCAATATTCAAGAGAATTGGCAGAACAGCAGAATGCAGGATTTATAAATATTTATCCTTTTATTAAATAAGCTATGTTTTCATAGTAATGAATTTTATGATATCAAGGTGACCCCAGCCCTGCTGGTTGTGTGGGAGGTTAACTTTGTTACAACATTTTTTAAGACGGCAGCGGACTTCTTCAGGTGTCATGTCATGACTGGTGAGAAGACGTGCAATAGCTCCGCTGACTATAGGTGCTGACATGGATGTTCCACTTTTTGTGGAATATCCATTTTTTCGGTTACTGCATGCTGTGATGTTAGAACCAGCGACAACAAGTTCTGGTTTTGGAAAACCGTCAGTGGTAGGTCCACGCCCTGAATGAAATGTTTTATCATCCATAGATCCAACTGTTATTATAATATGACTTGTACCAGGAGCTGTAATACTTTTGGCACATGGACCATTATTACCGGCGGCTGCAACAACAACTATGCCGTTATGCCACATATTTTCTATGTGTTTTATAAGTCGGATTGTATTTTCAATATCTACATTGCTGTTTGGAGTTGTTCCAAAGGATATATTTGCAACCTTTATATTGTAAATGTCTTTATTGTTGATTATCCAGTTAGCGCCATCTATGACACTGCCTATTTTGCCATTGCCATATGAGTCAAGAACCTTAACTGATATAATCTGGCTCATAGGTGCTATTCCCTTGAAACGCCCATTGCTTGCTTTTCCACTTCCTGCGATTATACCGGAAACATGTGTTCCGTGACCACTATCATCATAGGGAATGTTCTTATTGTTTATAAAATCTTTAAAAGCTATTATCCTGTTGTCAAAATCTATATGTCTGTAAATGCCAGTATCAAGTACGGCAACACCAATATTTTTTTTATTCATAAATATTTATCCTTTTTATAAAATTAGAAAGTCCTTATATATTTATTTTATTCTGTATAGACTTAAAAGTTCTGATTATGTGTATATGTGTTTATGAGAGGAGTTTTATATAACAGACATGAGATATCAGCAAAATTTAAAAATTATAAGCTAAGCTAATTGTTTGCTTTTTAACACAAAATAATATATAATGTATTAACACTTAATTCGTTTTTGAAGGTTTTATGTGAATATCGTGAAGAATTGAGAGGTTTGTGATATGGAAAAGAAAAGAATAGTAGTTGCTTTGGGAAGAAATTCATTTGGAGTTACATTTCCAGAACAGCAGACTAATGTAAAAAAAGCAGCAAAAGCTGTTGCTGATCTTGTAGAGGCAAAGTATCAGGTAGTTATTACACATAGTAATGGACCACAGATTGGCATGATTCAGACTGCTATGACAGAGTTTGCAAGACTTGAGCCAGAAGACAGAACAGTTGCACCTATGTCAGTATGTGGAGCTATGAGTGAAGGATATATAGGATATGATCTTCAGAATGCTATAAGGGAAGAACTTCTTAACAGAGGTATATATAAGACGGTTTCTACTATAATTACACAGGTAAGAGTTGATCCTTTTGATATAGCATTTTCTGAGCCATCTAAGATAATAGGAAGATATATGACAAAGGCTGAGGCCGAGGCTGAGGAAGATAAAGGCAATTATGTAATAGAAGAAGAACCAGGAAAGTTCAGAAGAATCATTGCATCACCTATGCCTATAGATATATATGAAATAGATGCAGTTAAGGCACTTCTTGATGCTGACCAGGTGGTTATAGCTGCAGGTGGTGGTGGAATTCCAGTGTTACAGCAGGGTTCTCATCTTAAGGGAGCGTCAGCTATCATAGAAAAAGATTATACAGCTGCTAAGTTAGCTGAACTTGTAGGAGCTGAAACACTTCTTTTCCTTACAGCTTATGATAGATTAACAATAGGTAAAGGGACAGCTGATGAGAAAGAGTTTGATAAAGTGACAGCAACAGAGCTTCATCAGTACATTAAGGCTGGACATTTCCCAGCTAAAACAACATTCCCTAAGGTAGATGCATCTATAAGATTTGTTACAGCAGATTCTGATAGAAAAGCAGTTATAGCCAACCTTGAAAAAGCAAAGGAAGGACTTGCAGGGAAAACTGGAACTACAATAACAGCATAATTATTATACTGACATAAAATATATCAAAAAATATTTACATGACAGCAAAAATCTAACGGATTACAACAAAACAACAACAACATACAACATCCCCCAATAATCCCCCCAAAAATGTGCTACAATGTGCGTAAGCATTGAGCCGTGCCAGACTAAATTCTAAACCAGAACTGTGCTTGCACAAAGTTCTGGTTTAGAATTTAGTCTGATAGGGCGAAAGCCCGACAGTCCAAGTGAGCGGAGCTAACTTGGACATGCACGGCTTATATTTTATTATTGGGAGGTGTTTTTTTGTTATTATTTAATTTACAAAAGAGATGGGCTGAGGTGGATAGTCTTATGGAACATCTTGATAGTATGGGGATGGATGTATGCAATGTTTACAAAGGACAGAATGTGACAGATGATATATGGGATCTTAGCATTGAAGAAACAAAGAAGTTATTTATAAAGCATAGATATATAGTAATGGTTGTATCGGATGAACTGTTTTTAAGCGTAAGTGCTCTTTATTATATTGAACTTGCCAGAAAGCTTCATAAGAAGGGGTTAATAAAGGTATATGTTGTTAATAATATGCCACATGAAGCATATCCATCAAGATGCAGCTGGTTTTCAGATGCAGTTGCCATAAAGAATTCTTCTAATACAGCTGATGAAAAAACTTATGCATATGCGATGGATATTGTTCTTGGTGTAACGAGTGATATTTTTAACATGGAGTCGTAAAATATTTATAATATTATTAGTGCTTGCTTTTAATTCGTTTACCATATATAATTGTTATGTTTTAGTATTGTGGCTTATTATGTTTAGACGATATAAGTGTTAAAATTACTCTTAATGTCCATATAATCAGATATGATTATAACTACCAGGAATAAATATGGTAGTCCACAATATAAATGAACTGGTTAAGTTAACCATTAATGGAGGAATGATTTAATGATTAGTGCAAACAACGTAACACTTCGTATAGGTAAAAAGGCCCTTTTTGAAGATGTAAATATTAAGTTTACAGAAGGAAACTGTTATGGACTTATAGGTGCCAACGGTGCTGGTAAGTCAACATTTTTAAAGATTCTTACAGGTCAGATTGAACCAAGTAAGGGAGATGTAACTATAACACCAGGTCAGAGATTATCTTTCCTTGAACAGGATCACTTTAAATATGATGATTATACAGTTCTTGATACAGTTATTATGGGTAATACAAGACTTTATGAAATAATGAAAGAAAAAGAGGCTATATACGCCAAGGAAGATTTCACAGAAGAGGATGGTAATAAGGCAAGTGAGCTTGAAGCAGAATTCGCTGATATGAACGGATGGGAAGCAGAATCAGATGCTGCACAGCTGCTTAACGGACTTGGCATTACTACAGATCTTCATTATAAGAATATGTCAGAGCTTAATGGTAGTGAGAAGGTTAAGGTTCTTCTTGCTAAGGCACTTTTTGGTAATCCAGATATTCTTTTACTTGATGAGCCTACTAACCACCTTGATCTTGATGCTATAGCATGGCTTGAGGAGTTCCTTATTAACTTTGAGAATACTGTTATAGTTGTATCACATGACAGATATTTCCTTAACAAAGTATGTACACAGATAGCAGATATTGATTATGCCAAGATTCAGCTTTATGCAGGTAACTATGATTTCTGGTATGAATCAAGCCAGCTCATCATTAAGCAGATGAAGGAAGCTAACAAGAAAAAGGAAAAAAAGATTAAGGAACTTCAGGACTTTATCCAGAGATTCTCTGCTAATGCATCTAAGTCTAAGCAGGCTACATCGCGTAAGAGAGCATTAGAGAAGATTGAACTTGATGAGATAAGACCATCAAGTAGAAAGTATCCATATATAGATTTCAGACCATCAAGAGAGATTGGTAATGAAGTACTTACAGTAGAAGGTATATCTAAGACGATAGATGGAGTTAAGGTTCTTGATAATATATCATTTATAGTAAACAGGGAAGATAAGATTGCATTTGTTGGTTCTAATGAGCTTGCAACAACAACATTGTTCAACATTATTACTGGTAATATGGAGCCTGATGAAGGATCTTATAAGTGGGGTGTTACAACTTCACAGGCATATTTCCCTAAGGACAGCGCAGCAGAGTTTAACAGAGAAGATACTATAGTTGAATGGCTTACACAGTATTCACCAGATCCAGATCCAACATATGTAAGAGGTTTCCTTGGACGTATGCTTTTTGCTGGTGATGATGGTGTTAAGAAAGTTAAGGTACTTTCAGGTGGAGAAAAGGTAAGATGTCTTATATCAAAGATGATGATTATGGGTTCTAATGTACTTATATTTGATGATCCTACTAATCATCTTGATATGGAATCAATTACAGCACTTAACAACGGACTTATTAAGTTCCCTGGTGTTGCACTTTTCACATCTCATGACCATCAGTTTATACAGACAACAGCTAATCGTATTATGGAGATAGTTCCATCGGGACAGCTTATTGATAAGATTACAACATATGATGAATATCTTGAAAGTGATGACATGGCAAGAAAGCGTCAGGGTTTTGCTGAGGCTGCCAGTGATGATGAAGACTAAGCAGTGATTCTTAAACACTACATGAAATTATGAACAGAAAGATGTCACATACCAATGATCCATGATGTATGGGTACGTTAGTATATGTGGCATCTTTCTTGCGTTAAAATAATGGAAATGTTATACTAAATAAGTTATAGATTAAAACACATTAAATTAGAGATGTGTATAAGATTATGATGGAGGATTTGGAAAATTATGGCTTCAAACACTAAGAAGAGCAGAAGTCAAGGCAATAATAGAACATCAAAGAGTAAAACTTCTAAAACAACTGGAACAAGAACATCAAACGCCAGCAGAACTCCGTCAAAAAAGAGTTCCACAAAGAAGGGTACAGGTACTGCATCACAGCAGCCACAACCACAGAATAATGCATTAAGAGATGAGATAATCTTATTATTAGCATTTGCATGTACAATAATTTTATTATTAAGTAATTTTAATATGGCTGGTATGGTAGGACAGTCAATTAAGTGGTTTATGTTCGGGCTGTTTGGTATAGCTGCGTATATAATTCCATTTATAGTAGCAGGAAGTATATTGTTTATGCTTGCTAACAAGGACATAATAGGTGTCATGCGTATTAAAGCTGCAGCAGTTTATGTCTTGTCCGTGATAACAGCAGCAATATGGCAGAGAATGACTAACAAACCAGATATCAGGGATTCCGTTGGTTCATATTTTACATATTGTTCAGAGCATAAAACAGGCGGTGGTCTGTTTGGAGGAATTTTATGTAAGATACTAAGTCCGCTTGGTATGGCAGGAACTATGGTGATTTTGATTATTCTTGCAATAATATGTGTTATATTGATAACAGAAAAATCATTTATAGGTGGACTAAGGAATGGTGGACACAGGCTTGTAAAAGAAGCAAGAGAAGATTATTCTGCATATAGGGAACATTCTTCAATGAGCAGGAAAGACAGCGGCATGAGTGATGAAGAATATCGTGCTATGAGAGAGAATGAAAAGCATCAGGCAAGAATAAGAAGATTAGAAAAAAAAGAGCAGATCATAGCAGCTAAAAAAGCTAAAGAAGAGGCTATGGCTAATGCGCGTATGAATAATGTTGTAAGAGGAGTGACTAAAGATCTTACAATACAGGATACACAGCCAGAGACAGCTAATCAGGATATAGATATACATGAAATACAGCCTGTAGCCAATGATGATGATGTGTATATGGATGATATATATGATCCACTGATCATACCAGAAAAGCATAACAACATAAACAGAACTTCTGATATATGGGAAGTGCATAGTGACAGGCAGGATAACGATAATACAGCTTTGGATCATGGTATGTCATATGATGAAACAATAAGTACAAGAGAAGACGATTACGAAGAACATGATACAGAATATCCGGATGAAAAAGAGAAGGAACTGACAGAATATGATCCCGAGGTATCGGAGGAATACAATGCTGATATATATGACACAGCGGATGAAGGAAATATATATAATGATGCAGATGCATATGATACCGAAGAGATATGCGATACAGCAGATGATATAAATCATGATGAGAATATAACATCGTATGATAATGAGGAAGTAAGCAGTGCAGTAAGCACACAACATAATAAGCAGGCTGTTCCACAAAAAACTGCCAGCAATATTATGCCAGAAGCTGCAAGGCATGTCAGGGAATATAAGTTTCCACCTGTGAGTCTGCTTAACAGAAACACAAAGTCATCATCTGCTAATCTTGAACGCGAAAACAGAAATACAGCAATCACGCTTAAGCAGACACTCCAGAATTTCGGTGTTAAGGTAGATATAACAGATATAAGCTGTGGACCTGCGGTTACAAGATATGAATTAAAACCAGAGCTTGGTGTTAAGGTGAGTAAGATAGTTTCGCTTGCAGATGATATTAAACTAAGTCTGGCAGCTGCTGACATAAGAATAGAAGCTCCTATTCCAGGTAAGTCGGCTATTGGTATTGAGGTTCCTAACAAGGAAGCCGGCAGTGTGTATTTAAGAGAACTTATTGAAAATGAAGCATTTAAGAATAACCAATCTATGATTGCATTTGCAGCTGGAAAGGATATAGCTGGCAAGACGATAGTAGCAGATATAGCTAAAATGCCTCATCTTCTTATTGCAGGAGCAACAGGTTCAGGTAAATCAGTATGTATAAATACAATCATCATGAGTATTTTATATAAAGCAAGACCAGATGAAGTTAAAATGATTATGGTGGATCCTAAGGTAGTTGAGCTTAGTACATATAACGGAATACCACATCTTCTTCTCCCTGTTGTCACAGATCCTAAGAAGGCTGCAGGCGCACTTAACTGGGCAGTCAACGAGATGACGAAACGATATAAGCTTTTTGCTGATATGGGAGTACGTAATCTTAAAGGATATAATGATGCAGTCGGAAAGATGGATGTTAAGGAAGGAGAGGCCCCTGTTGAAAAACTACCTCAGATAGTTATAATTGTTGATGAACTTGCGGATCTTATGATGGTTGCACCAGGAGAAGTGGAAGATGCTATATGCAGGCTTGCACAGCTTGCAAGGGCAGCGGGCATACATATGGTTATTGCAACGCAGAGACCATCCGTTAACGTAATTACGGGACTTATCAAGGCTAATGTTCCATCAAGGATTGCATTTTCGGTATCATCAGGTGTTGATTCCAGAACTATTCTGGATATGAATGGAGCTGAAAAACTTCTTGGTAAAGGAGATATGCTGTACTTCCCATCTAACATTCCTAAGCCTATAAGAGTGCAGGGAGCCTTTGTATCGGATGAAGAAGTATCAAGAGTTGTTGATTTTCTTAAGGAAAATATGACAGAGGAAGCACAATATGATGAGAGCATAGCAGAAACTGTTGCACAAAAGACATCAGATAGTGCTGCTGTTGATAGGCAGGATGATAAAGATACCCTGTTTGAGGATGCAGGAAGGTTTGTTATAGAAAGAGAAAGAGGCTCTATAGGTATGCTGCAAAGACAGTTTAAGATAGGCTTTAACAGGGCAGGAAGAATCATGGATCAGCTTTCAGATGCAGGTGTAGTAGGACCTGAGATAGGAACAAAGCCAAGAAAAGTTCTTATGGATAAGGAAGAGTTTGAGGCCTATATAAATAGTGCAGGTTCATGAGTGCAGGGTAAATAAAGAGTAATACATGCTATAATAAGCACAAAAGAAATAAACTAAAAAGAAAACATATACTTTGTGGGTGTCACATATGACACGGAAAGGATAAAGACATGGCAGTAAAGAGTGATATCGAAATCGCACAGGAAGCAAAATTATTAAATATTAAGGATGTAGCGGCTAAGGTAGGAGTTACAGAGGATGAACTTGAAATGTATGGTAAATATAAGGCCAAGTTATCTGATGAACTTATACACAGGGTTGAAAACAAAGAAGATGGAAAGCTTGTTCTTATAACAGCTATCAATCCAACTCCAGCAGGTGAAGGAAAGACTACTATAAGTCTTGGACTTACAGAAGCCTTATGTCAGAGAGGAGTTAATGCAATAGCTGCATTAAGAGAACCATCACTTGGACCATGTTTTGGCATAAAGGGTGGAGCAGCAGGAGGCGGATATGCACAGGCTGTTCCAATGGAGGATCTTAATCTGCATTTTACGGGTGATTTCCATGCCATAACATCAGCTAATAATCTTTTAGCAGCCATGTTAGATAATCATATCCATCAGGGTAATGCACTTGGCATAGATACTAAGCGTATTGTCTGGAAAAGATGTATGGATATGAATGACAGAACGTTAAGAAATATCGTTATAGGACTTGGCGATAAGCCAAATGGTGTTGTAAGAGAAGATCATTTTATTATAACAGTTGCATCAGAAATCATGGCTATATTATGTCTTGCAGAAGACATGAAGGATTTAAAAGAAAGACTTTCAAAGATAATAGTTGCATATAATTATGCAGGAGAACCAGTAACAGCATCTGATCTTAAAGCAACAGGAGCTATGGCAGCCCTTTTAAAGGATGCTATAAAGCCTAATATGATACAGACACTCGAAGGTACACCAGTGCTTGTACATGGAGGACCATTTGCTAACATAGCCCATGGCTGTAACTCAGTAAGAGCAACTAAGCTTGCTATGAAGCTTGCAGATGTGGCAGTTACAGAGGCTGGTTTCGGAGCTGATCTTGGAGCTGAGAAGTTCTTTGATATAAAGTGTAGAAAAGCAGGACTTAAACCAGCGGCAACAGTTATTGTAGCAACAGTTAAGGCATTAAAATACAATGGTGGTGTTCCTAAGGCTGAACTTGGAAAAGAAAATATGGAAGCCTTAAAGAAGGGTATAGTTAACCTTGATAAGCATATCGAGAATGTGCATAAGTATGGAGTACCTGTTATTGTAACATTGAATTCATTTATTACAGATACACAGGAAGAATATGAATTCATTAAAAAACACTGTGAAGATTTAGGATGTGAGTTCGCGCTCTCAAATGTATGGGCTAAAGGCGGAGAAGGCGGACAGGAGCTCGCTGATAAGGTGCTTAAGACTTTAGAAAACAAGAAGAGTGATTTTAAACCATTATATGAGGATGAACTTCCACTTGAAGATAAAATATTAAAGATTGCAAAAGAAATATATGGTGCTGATGGTGTAACATATGATGCCAAGGCTAAAAAAGAGCTTGATCATATTACACAGATGGGATTTGGCAGCTTCCCAGTATGTATGGCTAAGACACAGTATTCACTTTCTGATGATGCGGCTAAGCTTGGAAGACCAGAAGGCTTT
>OGFV01000546.1_pt1 | contig 11591 bp, 8 predicted proteins | sample 1571131 | NCBI WGS metagenome assembly OGFV01 (sample SAMEA2582044, study PRJEB24529) | metagenome | biome: Human gut stool | place: China | collected 2011
TTTGCACCAGTTTTTCCAGAATCGCGGCACGGGTGGCCGGAGTGCCCAGCCCCTTGCGTTCTGCATGGCCCAGGCCACCCTCTCTTGCTCCTGCGGAGCAATTCACCTTGTCCTCCGGCATATCTTCGGCCCCGGCCCGCTCCATTGCCGACAGGAGCGTATCTTCGGTGTAGGCTTTTGGCGGGGACGTGAAATGTTCCAAAATGTCAGTTGTCACGGAAAAGTTCTGTCCCTCGGCCAGTTCCGGCAGTGCGTTCAAAACTTCTTCCTCGGTATCGGCTTTCAGGGTGGCGCGGAATCGCTGGTCGATCTCTTTCCAACCGGGAATAAGCACCGTCTTTCCCTTGGCGGTGAACTCGTTCCCGGCGCAGGAGAACACGGCGGCCACGGTTTCGTATTCATGGGGTACAGCCACGGCGCAGAGCAGCTTGGCGCAGACAAGGTTCATCAGCTTGCATTCACTTTCGGCAAGACCAGCGAAGCCCTGTTTTACAAATTCAGCAGTGGGAATGATGGCGTGGTGGTCCGATACCTTTTTGCTGTTCAGCACTCGGCCTACTTCCGCAGTCAACGCAAGTCCTTGGGCAAAGGGCAGCAGCCCCAGCAGGGCAGACACAAGATGTTGTGCTGTCTGGCCCATGTCCTCGGTCAGATATTGGCTGTCGGTGCGGGGATAGGTCAGCAGTTTCTTTTCGTAAAGTTGCTGGGCATAATCAAGGGTCTGCTTTGCCGTGAAACCGAACAGGCGGTTTGCCTCCCGCTGCAAGGTAGTCAGGTCATAGAGCTTGGGCGGCTGTTCCGCCTTTTTCTCTCGCCGAATGGACGTGCAGACTGCATTTGCACCTGTGCATTTTTCTTTGAGAGAATTTGCGGTTTCTGCATCCGCAATGCGTCCGCTGTCCGCTTTCAGGCTGCCGGACTGGATGCCGACCGTATAATACTTTTCTTTCTGGAAGCGCAGAATTTTTGCGTCCCGGTCCACCAGCATTTTCAGTGTCGGGGTCTGCACCCGGCCCACGGTTAGGGTCTTATGGTACAGCACCGAAAACAGCCGTGTTGCATTGATGCCCACCAGCCAATCCGCCTTTGCACGGCAGAGGGCCGATTGATACAGAGCATCATAATCCGAATCCGGGCGCAGGTTTGCAAAGCCCTCCCGGATGGCGGCATCCTCCATGCTGGAAATCCAGAGCCGCTTCACAGGTTTTGTGCAACCGGCCATTTGGTAGACGAAACGGAAAATCAGTTCTCCCTCCCGGCCTGCATCGGTCGCGGCGGTCACACTGTCCACATCCGGGCGGTTGAGCAGGGCACGCAGAACTTCAAACTGCTGTTTCTTCTCGTCCGGGACGATGAACTTCCACAACTGGGGCAGGATGGGCAAATCCTCATACCGCCACTTACAGTATTTTTCATCGTACTGGCCCGCCTCGGCAAAGGACACCAGATGCCCGATGCACCAGCTGACCAAATAACCACCGCCCTGCCAATAGCCGGTTTGCTTTTCAGTGGCCCCGATCACGGCGGCAATGCTGCGGGCCACACTGGGTTTTTCGGCGATCACCAGCTGAAAGCTCATGTTTCATCCTCCTGTCCATCCTCCGAATGAATCTCGATTTCAGCCGGTTCCTCGTCTGCATCTTCGTCCTCGCCAAAATCGTATTCGTCCAGATCATCGTGCCCGGTGGTATCGGTCTTGGGCTTGCGGAACTTGAAATAATAGAGTGCTGCACCACCGCCCGCCAGAGCCAGCACCAGCAGGATCATCAGACTGCCTATGCTGGATTTCGGCTTTTCCTCCGGCGTTTCAGTGTCAGTTTTCACCGCTTCCGGGGCCGTGCAGTTCCGCAGGCTCTTTTCACACAAGGGGCAGTTTTCGTTGACATTCCCGGCCTCACATTTCACGGTGCAGATGCAGACTTCGGTTTCCTGCGGTTCTTCGTCCAGCAGGGCCAGCAAGTCGGCATCGTCCACTTGGTTCAGGAAGTGAACGGACGTTTCCTTGTCCTCGTTGGCACGGTCAATGAGAATGTAATAATAATTCCCGGCCTTGGTGGTCACTGTGATAAGCTGCTTGTCGCCGTAAAAGTCATCCACCAGTGTTGCATTGCCCTTGGGCGTGATGGGCACACCCTCCGGCTCCATGCCGCCCGTAGTGGGTTCTTCTTCGATAATCTCCGGCAGAGGTTCCGGGGCAGGGTCAGTACCGCTTGCGAAAGCGGGCATGGAAAAGGAGCAGAGGCAGAGCAGGATAGCCAGCAGTCCGGCAGCGAAGCGGTTCCAGTTGTCAGGTTTCATCGGCGGCATCCTCCTGTTTGTGGTACGGGGTGACAGTGGGTGCAGCGTTCAGCGCACCGCTGCGCAGGAAGGCCGCAAACTCGTCTGGCTTCATATTCATGCTGCGCACCAGCTGAATGATCTGCAAGTTTTCCTGTTCAGTCTTTGCAGCTTCCAGTTCTTTCAACTGCTGCTGGTATTCGCTGATTTTTTCTTTGAGCCGTTCAATATCGCGCTCAATGCGGGAAAGTCTTTTTGCCATACAAAATCCTTTCTGGCGTCACGGTAAACGCCCATAGCTGTAAAAATGTTCCTGCCAATATTTTGAGTTGAGGTTTGTGTAAGAGATAGGGTCGCCGCAGTGCAGCATGATGGAATTGCCCACATAGATACCGCAATGGCTCACGCCGGGGGTATCGTAGGTTCCCTTGAAAAACACAAGGTCGCCCGGTTTGACCTGCGCCGTCGAAACAGGAGTACAGAGGTTGTAAAGGCCCTGTGCGGTCTGGCGGCCCACGTTCCAGCCGGAGTGATTCAGCACCCACGAAATGTAGCCGCTGCAATCAAAGCTGGTGCTGGGCGAACTGCCGCCCCACACATACGGGTAGCCGATGTACTTGGTGGCTTCCTCCATCATGGCGGCAAACCTATCATCCTTTAGTGCTTCCGGGGGAATATCGTAGTAGGTGGGCTGCTTGATGGTGGACGCATAGGGGTACTGCGCTTTGCCAAACAAATCCGGCCGGTTGCCCAGCGTGCGCATATAGAGCGAATAAGCACTGAGTTGTTCTTCGGTCAGCACTTCCACGGGCAAATGGGACAAATCCTTGTTTTTCAGCTTGACCGTGCAGATGTAGTATTCATACGGTTCTTGGTAGGTGATAACTTGCGGCACACCATACGGGCCAATAATGACCATCATTTTTGTACGGTAGCGTATCTGCATGGTCACGGTCTCGGTCAGGATGTATTGCTTTTCAAAGAGCATTTCAAGTTCGCCCTGCACCTCGGCCAGTGTGAACACGCCGTCATGCAGCGCGGACAAAATCGAGATCAGCACATAGGGGTCATGCTCGATTTCATCCAGATAAAAATGATACTCGTCATAGTTGTGGGTGGCCTCGTAGGTGTCGAGATACAGTTGCAGCTTTTGTTCCAGCTTGGCATAAGCCTTCTCTGCACCCAGCATATCCTTGTCCTTGGAAAAATAAGAAGATGCCGTCACGCCGGTTCCAGCGGTGCCCGCCATCACGGTGCAGGACTGCAAACCCGTTATCAAGAGCAGAGCCAGCAGACCGAACACCGCCACGATCAGAATGGTTTTCCAGTTCCGGGCCGCAAATTCGGCTACCCGTTCGCCGCCCTCGGCCGCCAGCTTCGTTACCCGGAAACCGTTCTCTGCGGTGGCGGCTGCCCCCTGCGCGGCGGCTTGTCCGGCCTGCCGTGCAGCTTTGGCATACTGCTGTTTGATACGCCGTTTCTGCCACATCCGGGAAATGGGGTTGCTGGCCGCCTGTGCAATTTGCGGATTGTCCCGCAAGGATTTCTGGTAAAAGTATTCTGCATTGGCAGACATGAGCTGACGCTCTGCCTTTTCCACGGCCTTGTAGGGCTTCATCTTGTGGTGCCGGATGCCGCTGCGGATGGCTTTGGCGGTCTGACGCTCCACCAGTTCTTCACCTTTGTGGCCGCCCTCCACGCCCACATTTTCGTGTTCGACCTCGTGGATTTTTCCGTGAGCGAACAGCAATGCTTCCGACAGCGGGCGGCTGGCCGGGTTTGGTTTCAGGCTGGGCGGGCCTTTGTCCTGCTGCTCAAACCGCAGGGTGGATTTTGCCTTGCCGCTGGCTGCATCATAGACTTTTTCCTTGACCGGGACACGCTTTTTGGGCAGAGCAGCGCGGGCCGCATCCAGCTTGTCGGCTTTCGCTTCCGCCTTTTGGATGTACGGCTGCAACGCCGGGTCTGCCCGTTCTTCTTCGGTCAGTTCCAGACGGGCGGCGGAACGGTGCAGACCATCTTCACTCTCGGCGGTTTCCGCAGCTTGTTTGGCTTTTTTCTTTGCCTTGTGCTTGTCCTTTACGTCCTCGGTGCGTTCCAGTATTTTTTCGGTCTTGCCCTCGGAATCCGTAGAATAATCCTGCTCCGCCTCCCGGCTGGAAATGTTCCCCACAGTGCCGTCCGCTTGATTTTCCATCACCAGACCATCACGGGTCATGGTCTGGGTGACTTTGGCTTTCGCCTGCAATTCTTTCAAAGTTCTTCACCTCCCATCGGACAGCGGCCCGTTTCAATGTCCGCAATGTATTTGAGAATCGGGAACACCTGCGGCGGCGAAACTGCATTGCCCAGTGTTTTCATCCGCTTGCTGCGGTTCGGCACATCTTCGGTCAGGCGCGAGATGTCGGCGGGTTCTTCGGCCCAAAGGGAATGTCCGTCCATTTGCGCGGGAAACCCATCAGCCATTCTACCCAGTCCGGGTTGAGATACGGCTTTTCCAGCGTGGTGGGGGTCATCCGGTAGACCACATGGGAAAGCCGCGCCGTCCACGCCTTGCCATCCTTGTTCATCTTGCGGTAGCTGCCATTCGCAGAGATGTGGATGTCCAACCCCTTGCCCACATCCCCGGTGTCGCTGGCAAGAGGTGTTGGCAGAAGAACCGATGATGAATACCCGTTTCCGTTCGTGCCACGCGCCAACGGCAGCAGCAGGTAATACGAAAACCCGAACATCGTAACCTGCCTGCTCCAAGTCAATGAGCGTTTTGTCGAGCCCCATACGGAGGAAGCCAGCAACATTTTCTCCAAGCACCCAACGGGGCTGCAATTCCCGGATGACCCGCAGCATTTCGGGCCAGAGGTAGCGTTCATCGTGGAAGCCGCGCTGCCGCCCTGCGGTGGAGAACGGCTGGCACGGGAAACCACCTGAAATGAGGGTGACGGTGCGAAGTCCTGTTTTTTCAAAGAAAGCCTCCTTTGTTACGGTGGTGATGTCCTGAAATCGGGGCACCTCCGGCCAGTGGCTTGCCAGCACAGCGGCGGGGAAGGCTGCCCACTCGCATTGACAAACCGAAGTGAAACCCGCTGCTTCTGCGGCAAGGTCGATGCCGCCTATGCCGGAAAACAAGCTAAAATGCGTTAGGCTCATAGCTCCACCACCTCGCTAAGCCGAGTGGTCATGATTTTATAGAGCTGGGTGTTTTTCGGGATGGGGTTGGAAAACGGAAGCACCACATTTTCAAAAATCAGCAGTCCTTCGCCCGGTTCCGAATTGTCGATGTACTTCTGCTGGTCTGCGGAGAGGTTCAGCCGTTCCGAAAGGATTTTGCGGTCGCCGGATGCCTGATTCAGCAGCGTGATGAAGTCGCTGTTTTCCAGAATGTTCTCGATCTCCGGGGAAGAAAGAAGGTCCTTCACATTTTGGGTGGCACCTGTGGGCACGCCGCCCCATTTGCGGAAGCGCTTCCAAATCTCGGCACTGTACGCGGCGGTCTGTTCCTCTTTCAGCAAAAGGTGGAACTCGTCTGCAAAATACCATGTGGCCCGGCCTTGGCTGCGGTTCTGGGTGACGCGGCCCCATATCTGGTCTTGGATAATGAGCATCCCCAATTTTTTTAACTGCTTGCCTAACTCTTTGATGTCAAAGGCCACGAGCCGGTTGTGGATGTCCACATTCGTTTTGTGGTTAAACACGTTCAGCGAGCCGGATACATACAAGTCCAATGCCTGCGCTACCCGGTCCGCTTCCGGCAAGTGCTGGTCGAGCAGGGCTTGGTGGAGGTCAGACAAAATCGGCATATTCTCCGGGCTGGGATTCGCCAGATAGGGGCGGTAGATGGCTTTCACGGCACGGTCTATCACGGTGCGTTCAATCGCTTCCAGACCTGTTTTGCCGCCCATGACCAGCTCACAGAACGACAGCACAAAATCCGACTTCAAGGCCAGCGGGCTGTCATCTTCGGAATAATTCAGGTTGATGTCCAGAGGATTCACATAGTCCTTGCTGGTGGGCGAAAGTTTGATGACCTGCCCATGCAGCCGCTTGACCAGCGGATAATACTCGGCCTCTGGGTCTGAAATAAAAATATCGTCAGCAGTCGTTAAAAACACACCGACGATTTCGGACTTGCAGCTCATGGATTTGCCGCTGCCGGGCGTGCCCAGCTTTAGGCCGTTGGGACACCGGGCCTGCTTGCGGTCCAGCATGATCATGTTGTGGGATTTTGCGTTGATGCCGTAGTACATGGCCGCACCGCTCTGAAAAAGCTCCTGCGTTACAAAGGGCACGAACACCGCCACGTTGGAGGTGGTAAGGCTGCGCTGAATTTTTATTTGGTTGATACCCAGCGGAAGGCTGGACACAAGGCCCTGCTCCTGCTGGTAGTCCAGCCGGACAAGGGAGCAGTTGTACTTCTGCGCCACACCCGCCGCTTGGAACACATCGTTGCCCAGCTTTTGCTTGGTATCGGCCACGTTCAGAACTAAAAAAGTCAGCATGAACAATCGCTCATTTCTTGTTTGCAGTTTGTTCAGCAGCTTTTTGGCATCCTCGCCGTAGGTGGCAAGGTCGCTGGGGAGGATATCCATGTCGTACCCGGAACGGACAGCCTTTTTCTGTTCCTGAATCTTCATGGCGTCAAGGTCGGTAATCTTCCTTTTAATCGTCTTGATAGCCTCGGTCTGGTCGATGGCCTGCACATGGAGGTTGACGAGAATGCCGCTTTCCGTTTTGAGGAAGTCGGCCAGCATTTCGTCCGAAAGTTCCGGCGCAAGGATTTGTAAAAAGCTCACAGCTCCATACTTGCCGCCCAAACCAAAGGTTTTGGCCGTGCCGAAACAGAGGGAGGACGGGGCCACAAAATCCTTGGTAGACAGGCCGGAGGGTGCCAGCCAGTCCCAGTCAAAACGGAACGGTTCGCCGTCCGGGTGGAAGATGCCGTGCAGAACTTCCAAACGCTCCTGCCCGTCCATAACGTGTGCCACACAGCCCATGGTCTTGAAATAGCCCAGCAGGTCAAGGCCAATGCGGGTCAGCCACGCCCGTGCCGTTTTCAGGCTGTCGGCCTCGATGGTGAAGGTCAGGTATTTCGTTTTGATGATGCCGTTGTTGCCGCTGGCAAGCTGCTTTTGCAGGATGGCGGTGTACTCGGCGCGGATGTCGTCAAAATCATCCCCCTGCGGTGCGATCTCAAAACTTTTTGCGTACTGCACCGGGTCAACTTTGCGATTCAAAAACGAAAGCTGCACATGGATGGAGGCATCCACATAGTTGTACAGGTCGCACAGGTGTTCAAAGATGGCGGTCCGGGTCTCCGGCTGGGCCAGCTGATAGCTGATGTCCTCGAAGGCAATGCACTTGGAGAATGTGCGTCGGTCAATGCGGCACACACCGTCCGGGTAGATGGCCTCATACGGGATGGTGGCCTGTGCCGTGCGGGGCTTGCCGTCACCCTTGTACTTGCGGATAACGGCATCAATTTCTTTTTTCTGGGCGCGGGTGAGCTTTTTGGGCTTTTCGGTTTCGCGGGGTATCGTTTTTCTGGACAATGGCCTTTACCTCCTGTTCCATTTGGTATTGCCGCACAAGGGCGGCGTAAGCATTGTTGGTCTGATAGGGCCTTTCCTTGGGACGGATAAAGCAGCACTGAATCATTTGCTGAATCACTACTTCAAGGGGCTGGCCGTGCCGCTCGAACAGAGCGAACAGCAGCCCCGGCAGCATGGCAAAAATCATCAGCAGGGCCGCTGCACTGTTGGAAAGATAGTTCCGGGCCAAAAAATAAAGCGGTCCGCCCGTGAGGAGCGCACCGCCGAAGCAGACCAGCTGCCGCTTGGTCAGCCCGAATAAGACTTTGGATTTTACATGGGTCAAATCTTTGGGAACGGTCACATACGCCATTCAAACGCTCCTTTCTCAATGGGCACCGAATACGGACTTGCTGATGCTGCCGGTCTTGAACAGACAAAAGCAGAGCAACACAGTATAGCCCATGCAGCCCCAGATAGCCCCGGCAATGTCCGCCGCGCCCGAAATGTTGCGTATCAGCACCGCGTAAATGCCCACGACAATCATAATCAGGAACGCTTGGAAACCCAGTGCCAGCAAAGACTTCAAGTAGTTCTGCCCGGTGCTGCGCCACTCGCTGCTGCCCATGGTCGCCAGCGGGATAGGCCCCAGTGCGGTCACAACATAAATCTCGATCATGCGGCCGTAGGTCACAAGGAAAATACAGATAGACAGGATGTTCATGGTCAGGCCCACCACAAGGGTCTGGAACCACAGGCTGAGCAGACTGCCAATGGTCATGCTTTCCAGCTGAAATTCCAGTCCGGGTATCAGGCGGTCAAAGTGGATGGATGTTTCACCGATGATCACGCCGGAACTTTGGTTGACAACGCTCTGGGTGGCATCGAACACACCCATAACGATATTCCATGTGTTGCTGACTATGAGGATGGCAAAGGCAGACTTGAAAATCCAGCGGAAGAACATGGAAGTATCGAAGTCGTGCATATTGTTCTTTTCGGTAATCATCTGGATAAGCTCATGGCACATCACAAGGGCAAGGATAGCCGCTGCAATGGGCAGCACCACCGTTTCGGAAAGACTGCGCAGCATATTGAAAATGCCGCTGTTCCATGCCTGCGGGGTAGAACCAACGTCCGAAGCGATTTCGCCCACCTTGGCGTTCACGTTGTCGAACAGGCCGGAGAGGTTGCCCGTGATGCCATCTATCAAAATGCCTTTTATCCATTTCTCGATGATCTCACTAATCAAGCAAAGATACCTCCTTTCCCGCGCCCTCCCATGTGAGCGGGAGAGCGCGGTGGGGTCTCAAAGGTGGATGTACGGATAAGTTGAGGTTAGCCCAGCAGTCCGGACAGCAGCGGGACAAGGGTCACGCCGATCAGGGCAACGCCGCCGCCCGCGACCAGCTGCTTCACGCCCTGGCTCTTGCTGCCGGGGTTATCCTGTCCATAGCCCTCCAACAGGTTGATGCCACCCCAGACACACAGGGCACCGCCCAGACCGACCACAATCGTCTGCAAAGTATCAACTGCGCTGTTGAAAAATTCCATAAGGTCCTCACTTTCTGCCGCTTGTTCTGCGGCACTCAAAAATTTTTTCAAAAAATGCCGCCTCATTCGGCGGCTGCATCTTCATCCGACAGGTCGATTTCGTACAGGTCAAAACTTTCGTCCTGTGCGACTACCTGCTGCCGTTTCCGGCGCAGGGTGGATAAGAACCTGTCCACCTCAAAGGTATTCTTTTTGTCCGCGTCCGCAAGGTACTTGTAGTGCGGGTGCTTTGTAATGTCGAACTTCTCCGAGAAGAACGGCCTCACGCCCCGCAGCTGCAAAATGCACCTGTCGCCGTCCATGATTGCGATTTCGTCCTCTGACATCAACGCCTTTCCTAATTTTTGATAGTTCAGTCCGTGGGAGGTTTGAGAGCCCCGGTTCTCGCTGGTGTTGAAACTGTCGATGGTCTCTTTCCCCAGCGCATCGGAGATCTCTTTGGCATTTTTGCCCCGCCCACTCAAAAAGAGAACAGAATCGCAGTTGTCTGAAATGATTTCGGCAGCATCTTTGTAGATGGCTTTCAGCTGCGACTGGCTCTGCAAAATGATGGATGCCGAGATTTCCCGGCTGCGGATGGTGGCGATCAGCTTGTCGAAGTTGGGAATCTGCCCGATGTTGGCGAACTCGTCCAGAATCAGCCGCACATGGACAGGCAGCCGACCGCCGTATTTATCATCCGCACGGTCACACAGCAGGTTGATAAGCTGGCTTTGGAGCATGGCAAGAATGAAGTTGAAGGTGGTGTCCGTGTCGCTCATAATCAAAAACAGCACGGTCTTTTCATCCCCGATGGTGTCCAGCTCCATTTCATCGTTCTCCATCAGCTCCCGCACCTCCCGGATGTCAAATGGGGCTAAACGGGCACCACAGCTTATCAGGATAGAAGAACGGGTCTTGCCCGCCGACAGCAAAAACTTTTTGTACTGCCGGACGGCGAAGTGGTCCGGGTCTTTCTGTTCCAGCCGTTCAAACATGAGGTCCACTGGGCTTTGAAACTCCGGGTCGTCCTCGCGGGCTTCACTGGCATTTATCATTTCCAGCAGGGTGGTGAAGTTCATTTCCTCTGCCGGGGCTTCGTACCAGATGTAGCCGATGAGCGCGGTATAGAACAGTCGTTCCGACTTCACCCAAAAATCTTCTGCTGATTTCTCACCCTCGCCCTTGGTGTTGGCAATAAGGGTATTCACCAACTTCAGCACATCCTTTTCCGAGTGGATGTAGACAAAGGGGTTGTACTTCATGGACTTGGAAAAGTTTATCGTGTTCAGGATTTTCACCCGGTAGCCTGCCCGCTGGAACATTTGGCCCGTTTCCAGAACCAGTGTGCCTTTCGGGTCTGTGACCACGAATGAGGTGGGATAGTCGGAAGTGGGAAAGCATTGCATGAGGTTGGGCTTGACGTAAAACCGCGTCTTGCCGCTGCCGGAGCCGCCGATCACCAGCACATTCTTGTTCCGGGCCGTCTTGGGGTCTTTGGGCCGCCCGGTCATGGTCAGGCGTTCGGTCTGGGTCAGCAGGATGTTGTTTTCAAACTTGGGGTCGATGTACGGGGCAATGTCTTTGGCGGTGCCCCACCGGGCAGAACCGTATTCCTCGCCCTTTCGGTACTTCTTGGCGTTCTTGCCCTTGCTGTACACGATGAGCCGGACAGCCACCGCCCCGGCAACGCCCACGCACAGGTCAAACGGATGCAGGCTGGGCAGCGGGTTTGCAAAGGCAGCAGAGATGCCGTTCGTCAGGTGGAGCAGCTTTGCCGAAGCATCTGCGCCCGCCGCAAGACGGTACGCCTGCCCGCATTTGGCGAACAGGTACACGAACAGCAGATACGGCAGATTCAGCAACAGCAGCTTTTTCAGTTCAGGCTTCATCGTTCCAGCCCCCTTTGCTTGATTTTTTCTTTGGCGCGTTTTGGCTGCTGGGCCGCTTTCTGCTTAGCCACTGCCAGCACCTTGCGGATGGAGGGCCGCTGCTCCTTGGTGAGTGTTTTGGCCGTGAACTCCCGGAACGCCTGTTCCAAATTGTCCGCATCCTTGGCCTTGAAGATCACGATGTAGTGGGGCGGCTGGGTGGTCTTGTCCTTGCGTAAGGTGAAGTCCACGCCGTACTTCTTGGCGCAGGGCTTGAACGCCCCGATGTTCGCTTCCGTGACTTCAATGTTGGTCAGGGCTGCGCCGTGAGCTTTCAGCTGTTTCAGGCTTTGCTTGCCGTGGTGCAGCTTTGGTCCCTTGGCCC
>OGFV01000553.1_pt1 | contig 11456 bp, 9 predicted proteins | sample 1571131 | NCBI WGS metagenome assembly OGFV01 (sample SAMEA2582044, study PRJEB24529) | metagenome | biome: Human gut stool | place: China | collected 2011
CCCTCGCAGCAGAGTGTGCGATGCCAGCCTGGATGCTTGAAAAACAATGTTCCCGAGCAATGGAAACGGATGGATCAGTGACAAGAATAAAGACGGGCAACGCGCCTTTGTGATATTCAAAGAACTGGAAGAACCGGTGAAGGGATATGACTATAATATTCAGGTAAGAGAAATAAAAGAGATCCTGACCAAAGAAATCGTGACTATGGGGGAAGGAGAAAATACGGAAGAGAAGATCGGAGACGATAAAATCAATTCTACTTATATGTGGATTACCCAAGACAAGAAATATCTGACAATCGAATTCCAATATTACGGCACGCATAGTGAGGACAAGAAACATTTCCTGAATCTGGTCATCAACAACAAGGAAGCTGAACCTGCTGCCGATGATGCCAACGATGAGTATATCAATCTTGAATTCCGGCATAACGACGAAGGCGACACCGCCGACCGTCTGGGCGAAGGGTATATATCTTTCAAATTGGATAAGATTCAAGATCAGATGAAAGGCAAGAAAGGACTCAGAATACGTGTCAAGACCTTATATAACGGGGAGAAATTCTATGAAGTGAAATTCCCCTCATCTAATTAAATCTAGTAATTATAGAAACACTCTTTTTATTATAATATATAATTACGCAAAAGAGGGCGACAGTTGTGAAACTCTCGCCCTTAATTTTATCATAAAGTGATCCGTTTATTTCTTCTTATTATTTCTTTTCATTCTTGTCACCGAAATAATTCCAGACGAGCGCACTGACAGCCGCTCCTACAAACGGCGCCACAATAAACAGCCATAACTGCGACAACGCTTCTCCACCCTGGAACAATGCCGGACCGATGCTACGTGCCGGATTGACGGAAGTACCTGTAATAGGGATACATACGATATGCACCAATACCAGAGAAAGACCGATGGCAAGGCCTGCGAAAGCTCCCGCCCCTTTCTTCGGATCGGTAGACCCCAGCACCACCAATACAAAAATGAAAGTAAAGACCACTTCTGCGATGAATGCCTGTAGCATCTCACCGTCACCGAAGCCGTTGGAACCGGTAGCCGTCGGTCCGTCATGCCCGCCGAAACTAAAGCAAAAAGAATAGCCGAGCCGATAATAGCTCCGATTACCTGGAAAATCATATACATACCTGCATCTTTTCCATTCATACGACCCGAGAGGAATACTCCTAGCGTAATAGCAGGATTGATGTGACATCCCGAAATACCTCCGATAGCATACGCCATCGCCACTACTGAAAGTCCAAATGCCAAAGCAACACCGACCGTTCCCACGCCGGCTCCTACAGTACCAGCCATACTGCCGGCAAAAACAGCACTTCCACATCCCATCAGGACAAGCACCATCGTCCCGATCATTTCTGCAATGTATTTTTTCATATTACTAAATAAAAAATGGTTGATTCTCCAAATATAAGGAATTAATACCTAGATTCAAAATGTATGTGCCTAATTATTACTATCTTTGCAGCATTTTTGAATAAAACCACCAAACCATAAAATGAAAAAAGGACTTTTTTATGCTATATTGGCCTCTGTATTATGGGCTATCGTCAATCCGTTTATCAAGCAGGGACTGAGTTACGACTTTTCGCCGATGAACTTTGCAGGAATCCGCTTTACCACTGTAGGCATCATTCTTTTTGCTTATACCTGGCATAAGGGGATGGGGAAAGAAATACGCCAACACAGCAAACTGTTTCTGAATTTGATCCTGATCAATATGTTTATGGGGTACACCGCTTTCTATTTCGGAGTCGATTTCGTCAGCGGGGCTATCTCTTCTATCATTATGGGAATGACACCTCTGATCAATGTACTGCTAGCCCATCTGCTGGCCAGCAATGACCGGCTGAATGTGCACAAGATTATCAGCCTTATTGTCAGCCTCATCGGTTTGCTGCTTATCGTAGGCATGGGTAGCAATGGCGCTCCGCTGGACTGGAAAGGGATCACGGGAATTGTACTTTTGCTGCTCAGTATCATCTTTCAGGGATATTCCGCGATTTCGGTATCAGAAGATAAAGGCAAGATAAACCCTATTTTCCTGAATGCCGTGCAGATGTTCTTCGGCGGACTGCTCATCTATATGATAGGATTAGGTACGGAAGGGTATCATTCATTTATCGGAAAGCCTGCCGGATTCTATATCAGTCTTTCTATTCTGGTATTTATCTCGGTCTTTGCTTTCAGTTTCTGGTTTATCGCCTTACAGAGTAAAGGAGCCAAAGTGAGTGATATCAATATGTGCAGACTGATCAACCCGATATTGGGCGCCATACTTAGCTGGATCATGCTCCCGGGAGAGTATCCGACATTCAGTACCGTTGCAGGAATGATTATCATAGTCAGCTCCCTCATTATCTATTTTAAGGGAGCTGAAATAGGGCGATGGTTGAAACGCCATACAGCCGGAAGCAGTACGCAGGAATAAGCAATATTACAGCAAGTACTGAATGGATTGCAGGGATTGCATTTCTTTGGGTACTGCTGCCAGTATCTCTTCTTTGAGTACATTGAGCAGGCTATGACGGATAAAATCCCTGCTGGTCGCAAGCACTATCTGCCGTGTAGGACGGGGAATGGCAAACGGACGTACCAGTTTCTTTTGTTCTTCGTTCAGTTGCGAAACAGCCAGTTCGGGAATGAAGGTGATTCCTTTTCCGCTTTCTACCATACGCATAAAGGTTTCCATACTTCCCAGATGGTAGGCCATCTGATTGACTTTGACCGTTTCCATCTGGCAGAAACGTACAAGCTGGTCACGGAAGCAATGCCCTTCGTCCAATAGCCAGAGACGTTCGCCCGTTATATCGGAAGTGCGTATCACGTCGTGCTTGAACAGAGGTTCTTTGCAGGATACATATCCGAAGAATGTTTCATAGAAAAGTGTTTCTTCTTTCAGGAAAGTGTCTTCCAATTTGCTGGCTATAATTGCGGCATCAATATCTCCGGCATGCAATGCCTGCTGGATATTCTGTGTTTTCATTTCTGTGACACGTATATCCAGTTCCGGATACTTTTCCATCAGTTGGGGGAAGAAGCGGGGAAGTAAATAAGGTGCTATGGTAGGCAATACCCCCAAATGGAACACGCCTGCCAGTGACTGTTTCTCTTCACTGATTATTTCTTTCACCTGCGCTGTCTGTGCCAGAATGACACGTGCCTGATCAATGATCTTTTCTCCAATCGCTGTGGGACAGACCGGCTGCACCGTACGGTCAAACAACTTCACTCCCAGCTCATCTTCCAGTTTCTGGATCATAGCACTCAGCGTGGGCTGCGTCACGCGGCAATATTCCGCCGCTCTGGCAAAATGACGGAACTGATCAACCGCCAATATATATTCTAATTGTTGTATTGTCATCTATCAAATATGATTAAGTTATAGATTTCTTCTATGCAAAGATAGAAATTTTCAGTTTGACAACAAGCATTTTCCGCCTTATCTTTGCAGTACAGAAAAAAAGAAAACGAATATAAATCATTAAAAACAAATAGAATATGAAAACTTTAGAATTTATCAAATTGAACGAATCGGGAGCAAACAACGTAGTAGCATCTTTGCAACAATTACTGGCAAACTTCCAAGTGTATTACACCAACCTCCGCGGTTTCCACTGGAATATCAAAGGGCATGACTTCTTCGTACTTCACAGCCAATTCGAAAAGATGTATGATGACACCGCCGAAAAGGTGGACGAAATCGCAGAACGTATCCTGATGCTGGGCGGCACTCCTGCCAACAAATTCAGTGATTATCTGAAAGTAGCCAATATCAATGAAGTGGATAAGGTAAGCAACGGAGAACAAGCACTGGATAATATCCTGCAGTCTATCAGTTATCTGATCGGTGAAGAACGCAAGATTCTGTCTATCGCTTCACAAGCCGGAGATGAAGTAACCGTTTCGATGATGAGCGATTATCTGAAAGAACAGGAAAAGATGGTTTGGATGTTGACAGCTTATAACAGTAAGTAAGTACAAGGTTTAGGTTTTAAGTGAAAAACAGGCTGGCTCGTGATAATTCAGAGTCAGCCTGTTCCATGTATAAACTCAGATTAGAAATAAGTCTCTTTGTCACTCACAGACTCTCTACAGAAATATCTTTTGTTAGTCTTATATCATCCGAAGAGGCACCAATCATTATCCGGAAACCTCCTGTTTCCACAACACGTGTCATATTCCGGTCGATAATGGACAAGTCTTTTTCGGTCAAAGTGAAAAAGATTTCCTTCTCCTCTCCTCTCTTCAGAAAGAAACGCTCAAAACATTTTAATTGTCTGAGAGGCTGAACTACTGAAGCATATTCATCCCTCAGATAAAGTTGTGCCACTTCTTCACCGTCATAGCTTCCTGTATTTTTCACTTTGAATGCAACTTCGAAATGACAGGGAGATTTCCGGATTACCTGTAAATCTGAATATTCGAAAGTGGTATAACTCAACCCATAGCCAAAAGTATATAATGGGGAAGCAGCCTGTTCGACATAATCATGATTGCGGGGAGCCTTTTTATTATAATAGACAGGTATCTGTCCGACAGAACGGGGGACGGAAACCGGCAATCGTCCGGCAGGATTATAATCTCCAAACAAAACATCAGCTATTGCATACCCTCCTTCCTGGCCCGGATAAGAAGCAGTCAGCAATGCGTCGGCATGCTCGGATGCCCAGACTTTATCCAGCGGACGACCTTCAATATAGACAACGATCAGTGGCTTTCCGGTAGCCTTCAATGCATTCAATAAATCTTGTTGTTTTCCCAGTAAAGTCAAGGTAGCCCTGTCAAATCCCTCGCCACATTCCATGTCGCTAATACTCTTTTCGTCAGCAATTGCCGCACCCGTCTCCTGGTAGCTCGTTTTGAAATCTCGTGCGCTGGAGCCTCCTACCACCGCTATTATGACTTCCGAACGGTTAGCTGCCTCCACTGCTTCTGCTATTTCGCTCACTGTCGTATCACGAATAGCGCATCCACGCACGTACTCCACTTTAGAAGGAGACAGTTTGGAGATCACTCCGTCTAACACGGTTTTTATGTTTTCATCTTCTTGGGGAGCTGTATAGTCTCCCAGCATATTATAACGATTATCCGCATTAGGTCCGACAACTGCTACTTTTTTTATCTTCTTGTTCAAAGGAAGAATCGAATTCTTGTTCTTCAGCAATACAATAGATGATTGTGCCACTTTGCGTGCCAATTTGATGTGGTCCTTGCTACGCACCATCTTCGTTGCAGACTCCGGATTCACATAAGGATGCTCAAACAAACCCATTTCAAACTTCATCCGTAACACCCGACATACGGCAGTATCAATCACTGCTTCACTGGTTTTTCCGGATTGAACGGCATGAGTAAGATTTATAAACGCATCGCCCCCCAAATCAATATCCACTCCGGCAGAAACGGCCTGCATAGCTGCCTCTTCTATAGTAGGAGCAACAAAGTGACTTTCATGGACTCCTTCAATACTATATAAGTCTGAAACAACAAAGCCACGGAATCTCCACTCGTTACGCAGTAATTGTGTCAGCAGATAATAATTAGCCGTACAGGGGATACCATCTATTGAATTGTAGGAGGTCATTACAGAGAGTGCTCCCGCATCGATCGCTTCCTGAAAAGGAGGAAGAAAGTTTTCGTGCAGATCTCTGGTCCCTACCGATGCATAATTACCGTTTTGTCCACCTTCCGGTACCGCATAAGCTAAAAAATGCTTCAGGGTAGCGATAGTAGCATATTCACGGAATAGGTCTCCGCTACCTAGCCCTATGACCATCGCCGCTCCCAGTCGTCCACTCAATACAGGATCTTCACCAAAGGTTTCTTCGACACGTGACCAGCGAGGATCACGAGATAAATCCAGTACAGGACCATAACTGATATGTGCACCCTGTGAACGAATCTCTTTAGCAATCACATTTCCTACTTCTTCAATCAGTACCGGTGACCAAGTTGCCGCCATCCCTATGCCGGTTGGAAAAACGGTCGTTCCAATCGCCATATGTCCGTGAGGCGCTTCTTCAGCCAAAAATAAGGGAATACCCAAACGGGTATTTTCAATCACATATTTCTGCAATGCGTTGCCGGCTTTGGCAGCCAGTTCGGGATTAAGTCCATTTTCCAATGTCTTCTTAGTCCAAGGGTCCGCACGATAAGTTGCCCACAGCATACCTGCGTTCTTTTCTTTCATTAGTCTTTTAAACTTTTCAGAAGGATGTACTTCATCGTCCTTTATTTCGTACATTTCCCAACCAAGAGGACATAATAGTTGCCCGACCTTTTCTTCCAACGTCATACGTGAAAGCAAGTCTTTCCCCCGTTCGTCAACAGACAAGACCGGATTTTTATAAGGTAACAGAGAAGATTGGGCAAAAGCCACGACATTCATCGCCAACCCTACAATCAAAATATATAATCGCTTTGTCATCATACAATATGATATAATATAAAAATTACTTTCCGTTGGTTTCGCAGAAGTTTCATGCGGTGAAACTTTAGTTCCAAGCTGACGAAACTTTTGTTTCAAGCTGATGAAACTTTAGTTTCAAACAGGAGAAACTTTAGTTTCAAGCCTCAGAAACTAAATGTTCTGCCAATTGAAACAAACCAAAGATACTATCAATTCAAAGAATCCATCAAGAGATCACACAAAGATATAATAATCCCTATGTTGCAGATAAATTATCTGCAACAGGTATCTGCAACACTATAAGCCACTATAAATCACCTAATAAACAAGCAGGTGGCAGATATAGCAGATAAAATCAAAAAATATTCTAGAGAGAGGCTATCGACACCCAATTTCCGCTATTCCCAAAGAATCACTTTCGTCTACCATACGAGTCGCTTTTAACTTAAAATAGCGAGCCTCAACCGGACTAAAGTACATATTCTGAAGAATCGGATTATTACGGATGTTCGAGAATTCTCCCTGTGCTACGACTTGCATCGCCTCTTCGGTAATACCGGCAGACAATTCGTATGATGAGATCAACCCTTTACTATATTCACTTTGATCAGGTAAATAGTAGAATGAATGGATTGTACGATTTTCGCCAAGATCAATCACGATTTCCTTGCCTGAGATTAGAGCGGTAGTCTGATCGTCCTTGTCACTACATTTCTTTGCTTCTTCCATATCCACTCCCAAAATTGTAAAGGGGAAACTTTTCAGTTCTGAGGTTGCCGGTGTATAATTTTCCGTTGCATCGGGAACGCAATAAGCCCCGACCTCATTGATACACAAACATGCACGAGCATCCGTAAACCGTATACGCAATTCTTCTATTTCGATCATTTCAAAGCGTAACAAACGTTTGTATCCTACGGTTGTAGTTTCTTCGTTGCATTTAACCGACAGCCATTGATCGCCCTTCTTATATTCTACAACAAAGGATTTAACCCTTTGTCCCAAAGGTATATACTCCTGAATCATTACCCGATTCATCTTCGTCGGCTGACTAAAAGTGAAAGTCAGATCGGCGATAGTCACTCCGTCATTGGTTGCCCAATAAGTATCGTACTTTCCGTCCGTTACGGCACGAACCTTGAATTGTCCTCCACGCTCGTCGGAAGCTGATACTTTTGCACTGCTCAATAAATTATCTGCCAACTCTTTCTGAACTCTCTGATGGAATGAAACAGCATTCAATGAATCGGTCGGATGAATCAAACCGTTGCGGTCTACAGGGAAGTTTAATAATAAAGTCGCATTATGACCTACACTACGATAATACAAGTCCGTCAGTTGATCGACTGTTTTTACCTTGTCGTCTTCCTCTGGGTGATAGAACCATCCCGGACGGATAGAAACGTCACACTCGGCAGCGACCCATTGATTTCCATCGGCATGACCGTACTGTAATTCCCGATACTTGGGATATCCCGGATATACCTCGCCTGCCCGAAGGAAAGACCAATTAGTAGCTCCGGCAAATCCATTCTCATTTCCTACCCAACGGCAGCCCGGCCCTCCGTCTGAGAAAATCACAGCCTGCGGTTGCAGTTCATCGATCATCTTATAAGCCCGCGGGTAATCATAGTATGTTTTGCGGTCGATCGTACGTGCGTCTTTCGCTCCTCCGTACCAACCGTCTCCTCCGTTGGCTCCGTCAAACCAGATTTCAAAAACATCACCATAATTAGTGAGCAATTCATGCAACTGCTTATAGAAATAATCTACATACTCCGGCGTTCCATAATTGGCTTGATGCCTGTCCCACGGAGAGAGATAAACGGCAAATTTGATTCCATACTTCTTACAGGCATCGGAAAGTTCGCGTACAATATCACCTTTACCGTCTTTGTAAGGGGTATTTCTAATACAGTATTCGGTAAGCTGTGTAGGCCACAGACAAAAGCCGTCATGATGTTTGGCAGTCAGGATTACTCCTTTCATACCGGAATTGACAAATGTCTGCACCCATTGCTCGCAGTCCAGACGAGCAGGATTGAACGTTTTCGGATCAGAGTCGCCATAACCCCATTCACGGTCATTGAAGGTATTGAGACCGAAGTGTACAAAGGCATATGTTTCCATCTTCTGCCAATTTACTTGCTTTTCCTGAGGAACGGGTAAAATAGCTTCCGGTGCCGAAACACTCTGACATCCTGTTAAAAGTAGACTGAATACTACTGTAAAAATACTGGTTGCGATTGGTTTTCTCTTCATGGTGTTCGATTCATTTATAGTTTTATCTTTTCAGGTTATTTTATTTGCCGGTGCTAAGATAGGAAATATTATATTACTAATCAACCGGATTGGTACATGTTATCTTCAGCGGTTTCATTAATGCCCGCCCGTTGATCACAGGATAGACACGTGTTTCGGTCGGAAAGCTGCCGGAATATTGATATTCAACGGGCATCACACCTTCTTCACGGGCTTTCACCTGACAGGGACTGGTAAACTTAAGATCTGTATTACCACCTATAACGACAAACATAAGCTGTATATCATTATCGGTATCGTTTACGTATTTCAGTTTCATTGTTTTCGTGCCGCCTTTGCCTATGGTACCGAATGCCATTACTTCGAAATTCATCCAAAGTCCGCTACCGTACTCATACGGATAGTTCTCTGATACCGGATGTTTGCAGGGAATGACGGTGCCCTTTACCCAAATGCGGTTGTAATTAGCATTGTTATTGCTCAAAACAACTACTTCTTTACTAAAGAAGCCCGGTCGGTAGGCCGGGTTGTAAGTCACTTTCACTTTACCTGTAGCATTCGGCCGGAGCGGTTCTTTAGGAAATTCAAACTGTACACAACCACAGCCACTTGTTACTCCATTGATAGAAATAACTTTTTGACTGACATTCTTAAACTCAAATTCATGTGAAACCAGTCCATTTTCTTCCTTTATTTCTCCAAAATCAAAGACACGTTCTTCGAACACCAGTTCGTCAGAAAGAGTCTGTGCGTACGAGGCAACCAAATACAAATTAATGCAACAAATCAATATAATAAAGCGCAGCACCATACTTTTTTTCATTTAAAACAAAAGCCTCTCATAATAACTCATTAGCTATTATAAGAGACTTTCATCAATCCCGTTTATTCATTCTGATACATATCAAACTCAGACAAAACAATCCCATATCCACTACTATACGGCAATAATTCAAGTTTGACATATCGAGCACTCACAGCTCCATAGAAACGAATATATTGCGGCGTTGCACGAGAGAAAGTAACGTTTCCCTGATACTCATAATCTTCACCTCCTGTTTCACTTGTATAGACAGCGGCACTGGACAAACTATAATTACGGGAATAATACTGTAATCGAATTCCTGTTATGTTTTGGTATACGCCATTCAAATTAACAATAACGGTAGAACTGGCATCCTGAGACGGATAAGTCCTTGTATTTCCGTCGAACAGAGTTGTTCCAACATCTACACCATTGTTAGTGGCAGTCCACGCGCTTCTATCACTAATTAATGTGCCTTCCACACTCGTTGCTCCCGGAACACAATTCGTAAAAGAGGTGCTAACAGCGAGATAAGCAGAGGAATGAGTTTCACTCAATGCCGCATTCGATACCGATGTTACTTTTAGCGGTAAAAGATAACTTGTATTGACAAACTCGCTCCACTTTCCATCCTCTATTTCAATAGTAACTGAATCAGAAGAAAGCATACTTCCCGCAGGAATCACGAGTTCTTTTTTATCCAAGGTTACTTTTACCCCGTCAGGGAAAGAAGAAAATTCACCTATGGATGCACAATTATCAATATCCAAAGTAACCGTTATATCTTTAGAGGCAACTTTAGTAGAGCGTACCCCTACCTTAACTATTTCCGGTCCACTCTCTAAACTAGAGCCAATCGGTGTTCTCAACACTTCATAGACAAATGTATTTTGAGGATATTCTGTTGAAGTCCAACGGTTCACATTAATATATACATAATTTTGGTTGCTTCCTTCGATATCGTAACTTTCGTCATCACAAGACTGAAGACTAAATAATCCGACTACAACCAACAATCCTAAGATATGCGTATTTATTTTCATAGCAATCATTTATTTCGTTACTCGTTACATCTGTTATTATCATCACTGTCCCATGCAATAGCACTGCTATAATTCAGATTATATGTTAATCCAGCTCCTTCATTTATTTCACGGGCAGTGTTCGTCCAATCCATATCATAGCCATGTCCTGTTGCATCTTTAAAGATGTGTCCTTCGCCTTCATTCATTTTCCAGTATGCAACCAAACCTTCTGATTGTGAATCAACGCCACAAAGATTCATCTGTAGTTCGCCTGTACTCAAAGCACGGTTCCAGACACGAACTTCAGCAATACGGCCACGAAAATACTGAGATCCGCGATATCCCGTCCACGACATTCCTAGTTCAAAACGCTGGAAATCGACCGGTTTACCATCACCATCGCCTTGTGCATCTTTCACTCCGTCTACATACATAGTCAGTTTACTGCCATCATATGTCAACGAGATCATATACCAACGATCAGTGCTAAAACGTGTACTCGATACAATACTTCCACTTGGACTTACCCACTGCAAGGCATTGATATCTAATCCATTTTCTCCAAATCGCAGCATACTTGAGCGCTGTTCGTCAGCAGAAGTGAAACTACACAGACGAGCTATACGATGCCACTCTTGAGAATAGCATTTGATCTCATAGGTGAAGTTAGACAATTCCTGTTTCTTATCATCTGAGAAAATAAAGTTACTATAAAGATTCGTATTGCTGATATTCAATGAGGTGAAATGAATAACACGAGATATCTGCAAGAAAATAGTTTTCGAAGGTTTTAATATTTCAAGTCCATCCACTTCTACCATAGTAACTGGAACTACATATACTCGCCCTTCTGCAAAGTCTTCGGTAGAAATAACTTTAACTGTAACAGGAGTAGAAAACGCTTTACCTGCCTGAATCACAGCATCAGCA
>OGFV01000560.1_pt1 | contig 11302 bp, 6 predicted proteins | sample 1571131 | NCBI WGS metagenome assembly OGFV01 (sample SAMEA2582044, study PRJEB24529) | metagenome | biome: Human gut stool | place: China | collected 2011
ATATTCTTCTTTTTGCAGGAAATGAATGTTCATTTGGATAAATAAATAGGGTATGGACAGCATATTATAGGATATAAAACTTCCCCCTTTTCCCGAAATTAATACCTAAGATTGCGAAAAATTATCAGAAGATAGTATTAGTTTTAAAATTAATTAGAAATTAATCAGAGTTTAATCGTATTTTATAAAAAATCTTAAGCAGGCTCTTGTTACTTTGCATCAGAACTCAAAAATAACCTTAAATATTAAGTTTGTTCAGTCGACGCTTTCTTAAATAATAGATAAAAAGGGTGTTTTCGAGGTGTAACAAATAGCAAATGTATAATATAAAAAAGAGACCGTGAAAAATTATTTGAAAATCACGATGGGGCTTGTATTAGCTTCCATGATTGTTAGCTGTTCTGATGAGGACAATACTATTGTTCCTGATACTAATCCGGACCCGGTTATACCGACAGAAGGGACGTTCATACTTCCTGCTCCTGCGGTAGAGAGTAACATTCCCGAACATAATTTCCTGATGGGTGCATTGTTCAGCTTCCAGAAGAATCTCCGCAATGGAGAAGATGCTGCCAGATATCGTAAGAGCGTCGTGTAGGGACAAGTTCTACAACCTTTTATAATAAGCCGCTTTTCGAAGTGAAGTCTTTTGGAGCTACGGAAACAGAGTGGTGGGATAATCTGGTGGAAGAGATGGTGTATAGTGGTTTGGATTATGTAGCTCCCAATTGCCGCGGACGCTTGCCGAAGGCCGACACTGATCCTGCTTATGACAGAGATCATGGTGATCCTACCCGTATCAAAGATTTCATTGCTGCTTTACAGCGCCGGAATGAAGAAAATCTGAAGATTGCCATCTTCGATGACTGTCCGGCTTCTTGGGCGGCTGCCCGCAATTTTGATTTGTACCAGACTTATGCTACATTCATTAATGCCGAAACTCAGCAAAACAAGGGACTGACCGATGAAGAGGTGATGTATCCGCTGGACAATTTGGACGATATATATAAGTATATATGGGACTACAATATAAAACTGGCCTTCGATAACTTTTATGGCGAGAATAAAGCCAATAACAAGTATCTTCTTCGCATAGACGGCAAACCTGTCCTGTTTTTGTGGAGCATCAATGGTTTCCTTAATGTAGACTATGCTGCATTGGGCAATAAGAAAATAGACTGTAAGGGCAAATTAAAGACTATTCTGAACAAGATTCATGCTGACTTCAAGTCGGCTTATGGCGAAGATCTCTTTATTTGTGCCGACAGAGCCTTTCAGGACCGTGATAAAGAGGTGGACGAATCAGTCGTAGAATCACTGAACGATTGGTTTATTGCTGCTGAGCAGGCTCCCACCCGTAGTTCCTGGACGGTACGTACCTTCAATGGAAAAACTGTAGGTGTGGCTGTTCCGGCTTTCTATACCAATGATAAATCGGGTACCCGTATGTTTTTTGATGCAGATCACGGCAAACGTTTGACGGATGCTTTGGACGATATGGTTGCGAAGAGTGCTGATCTGGTCTTCCTGGAAGGTTTTACCGATATGGCCGAGAATGCTGCTTATTGGAGAAGTACCGACAACATTTACTATGACTTCCCCAATCAGCGTCTGAACATTCTCCGTAAATACAGTAGCAGCCGGGCATGGGCCGAATCATTCCGTGTAGAAATGGAGGCCTGCGATTACTTCTTCGATGTATCTGCTAAGAATAGCGGTAATCAATACCGTACCGGAAGTCTGGATGTTGCCAAAATAGCCGGTGTGGCTCCGGATAAGAACACCGAATGGTACGTCACCAGCACAGAGGCGGGTGAGTGGATGGAATGGAAAGAACTGCCTTATGCTGCCGGAGATATTACAGTCAAGGTATGTTATGCTGCCAAAGAAGATGCTAAAATCCGTTTTGACTTTGGCGAAGGCACGAAAAGAAGACAAGGTCCTGTCGTAGAACTTCCTGCTACCGGAGGCGAATGGGTTACTGTCGACGCTTTCACCATGAAGAGCGATGTGAACGGCTGGCGCCGTACCGTGCTGAACATTGTGGCGGGTAAACCTGATTTGAACTACTTCACCATCACTGTAGAAAAATGAAAAGAACAAATTTATTAATTATAAACTTAAGCTAATATGGAGAAACTTTATCTGAAAAGAAGCTGGAGGATAGGGACGTGCCTGATGGTATTGCTCACGTTCTTCGCACTTTCACTTTCGGCGCAAAACCGAAAGGTCACTGGAGTCGTTGTTGACGAGTTTGGTGATCCGCTTCCAGGTGCTAATATTACGGTGGTTGGAAACCAAAACTTAGCTACTGCGACAAATATGGAGGGACAATTTACCTTGAACAATGTGCCGAAAGATGCTATTCTGAATGTAAGATTCATAGGTTATGCTGTAAAGACTATCAGACTGGCTACCTTGAAAAACAATGATCTGCTGCGCATCGTTCTAAGTGAGGATGTCAAAGAACTGAACGATGTCGTGGTTACGGCATTGGGTATCAGCCGTGAATCCAAATCGTTGGGATATGCCCGTCAGTCCATTGACACGGAATCTTTGCTGGATACACGTGACCCGAACTTATTGAATAGCCTGAGCGGTAAAGTTTCGGGCGTTAATTTTATCTCGAATGGCGGTCCGTTGTCTTCTACCCGTGTAGAAATTCGTGGTAACAACTCCTTGACCGGAAATAACCAGCCGTTGTACGTAATTGACGGTGTGCCCATCATGAACCCGATGGGAGAAGATGGAGACCTGGACTACGGTAATCCTGCTTCAGCTATCAGCCCGGACGATATTGAATCAATCGAAGTTTTGAAAGGTGCCAATGCGGCTGCCTTGTATGGATCTGATGCTGCCAATGGCGTTATTCTGATCACTACCCGTAAGGCTACAAAGAAATCCGGACTCGGTGTTTCTTATGGCTACAATATGCAGTTTACTTTCTTGCGTGAATTTCCTGCCTATCAGAATGTTTATGGTTCGGCCAGCCTTCCGGCTGTCGGTGTGGGTGACGGATTCAACTATTATGGTTCCAACTCAAAGAACGGTTATGCTTATGACCCCAGCCTGCCTTATGGTATTTTTGTATTTAACTGGGCAAATCCGAATCAACGCTCATGGGGGTTGCCGATGTTAGGCTTTGACCTGGTGGGACGTAATAATCAGATACGTTCTTATGTACCTAATAAGGATGGTATCACGGATATGTACGAAATGGGTGTAGCCATGACTCATAGTGTTTCGGTCAATAAAGTGTTTAATGGAGCAGGTATCCGTTTCAACTATACGGGTATCGACTACGACGGAATGCTGAAGAACTTCGATAACATGAAGCGTCACACATTTGACCTGCGTGTGAATATGGATCTGGCTAAATGGCTGTCCAGTGAAATCTCCGTTAACTATCAGCTGGAAACAGCCGATAACCGTGATTATAAAGGTGACAGTAACCGTAACCCGATGCGTGCCATCATGAATATGCCGCGTGACGTTGTTATGGAGGAATTACTGCCGTGGAAGCGCGAGACAGGTGAAGCCTTCACGCGTGGTAACGGATTCTACAATCCTTACTGGCTGCTGAACGAAATCAGCAATGGTGACGGCCGTAATAACTTCCGTGGTAACCTGACTCTTAATATCAAACCGATTCAGGGAATGAATATCCGTTTGCGTGCCAGTGTGGAAAAGGCAAACAAGAACGGTTGGAAGTTCGATAATTATTATACCATGTGGGATATCGATGGACAGTACGAAACTTTCCGTGAGGCCTCCAACAACTACAACTATGAAGGAGTTATTTCTTATAACCGCAATATCAAGAAGGTCAGCCTCAGTGCTAACTTGGGTACTTCCATGCAAAAGAATGACTGGTATAAACTCTGGAATCAGGTTTCTCAATTGGCAGCTCCGGATGTGAAGTCATTGTCCAACAATGCCTCAATATTGAGTGGGACGGAAAGTGTGAACGCGAAAGAGAAGCAGTCCGTATTCGGTATGTTGTCTTTGGGATATCATGGTTTGTTTTTAGACGGAACTTTCCGTAATGACTGGTCAAGTTCTTTGCCGAAAGCTAACAATTCTTACTTCTATGCCTCCGGTAGTGCCAGTGCCGTGTTGACGGAAATCTTCCCCAAACTGAAGAGCAAGACATTCTCATTCGCCAAGTTGCGTGGTTCTATTGCCCGCGTGGGTAACGATGCCGGTTTCGACCGTTTGATTAACAGTTACAGCTACGGAGGTCTGTTCCGTAATGACATGGCATGGTTCCAGGGCGACGCCGTACGTAAGAATCCGAACTTGAAACCGGAAACAACCATCTCAAAAGAAATCGGTGCGGAAGTCCGTTTGCTGGACGGACGCCTGACAGCAGATGTTACTTACTATGACAAATACACTCGTGATCAGATTGTCGAGTCGGAACTTTCTTATTTATCCAATTATCAGCGTGTAATCATCAACTCCGGTAAAATATCCAATAAGGGTTGGGAAATCTCCGTGAGCGGTGTACCGGTGAAGGTGAAGAACTTCGAGTGGAAAACTATTTTCAACTGGTCAAAGAACAATTCCATGGTAGAATCATTGCCTGAAGGTATCGACAAGATACAGATTGGTAGCGGTGTGTACAACGTGAAGTCTTATGCGGAAGTAGGCAAGCCCTACGGTGCTATCTATGCGAAGACATTTAAGCGCGATGCCGAAGGATACATTCTTTGTCAGCTCGACGGGTCGCCGAAAGAAGGACAGGACTATGAATATTTAGGCTGTGTACAAGCTGACTGGCGAGGTGGCTGGAACAACGTGTTCCGTTTGGGTAATTTCTCCTTCTCTGTCATGTTCGACTTCCAGAAGGGTGGTAAGTTCTTCTCTCAGACATCCATCCAGAGTTCTGTAGACGGACAATCCGTCAAATCATTGGAAGGTCGTGACGCGGATTTCTTCTCCAGAAAGATTTTGGGTGAGTCGGACGAAGAGCGATATGGCTTCATGCGTCCTCAGAACGCCAACACACCGACTGCAAACGGACAGATTTATCCTGACTGGGGACGTCCTAAAGGGGTAGTTCTTCCTAATTGCCGTTATGACGAAGACGTAGAAGGGCTGGCTGGACAACAAGTATTGGGTTATTGTACCCCCGAACGCTATTGGATGCACTATACCTCTCGTGATATTTCCCGTTTCATCTACGATGCTTCTTATGTGAAGTTGCGTGAAATCACTGTCAGCTACGATTTACCGAAAAAATGGCTGAGAAAGACTCCGTTCCAGACATTCCGTGTGGCGGCTGTCGGACGAAATATTGCTACCCTGTTTGCCAATACCCCGCACGGGCTGGATCCGCAGGCAACGAGTACAACAGGAAATGCACAAGGTTTCGAACGTGGTTTCAACCTGCCTTCCGCAACCTATGGATTTGATATTAAAGTTTCTTTTTAAATTCGTAAAGCATGAAATTGAAAAACAAAATATTACCGTTACTCCTGCTGGCATCGACTGCCGTGGGGTGTACGGACGGTTTCGAAACCACCAACTCGGACCCGAACAAATTGTATGAGGTAAATCTACAGAGTATTTTCCCCGGTACGGTTTACAAAACAATGAATGCGATCAGTGAATTGAATAATAACCGTATGTGGAGTTATTCACGTTACATTACTAACGTCGCTTTCCAGACACCGTGGAACGAAAGGGGAGACGGATTCTACCGTAAGTTTTATGTAGAGATTCTGCGCGACCTGGAAGAGCTGGCAAAAGCATACGATGATGGCTCTTTGCCTAACAGTCTGGCTGTTGTAAAGACATGGAAAGCATTCACTTACTACCAGTTACTGTCACTCTATGGTCCGGTCGGACTAAGCCATGCCGGTATGGACGGAGGAACGGACAAGCGTATCTTTGATTATGATTCGGAAGCCGATGCTTACTATTCCATTTTGGGTTGGCTGGATCAGGCAGTCGATGAGTTCGACGAATCATCCACTGATAAGATTCTGAAAGACCCTGTTTATAACGGAGATGTGCAGAAATGGCGTAAACTGGCTAATACATTACGCCTGGAGATAGCCATGAATATCCAGAACATCAGCGAAGAGAAAGCACGCGAATATGCTGCGAAATCTATGAGACATGAAGAATGGCTGTTCAGTTCTCTGGACGATGCGTTTGCTCCTAAATATGGAACGGTGATCGACAAAGACTGTTCCTGGTATTACACTCGTTTGTATAAAGAAGAAATTCAGACGAAAGCAAACTGGGGACTGATCCCTTCCATGAACGAATATTTCGCCATTTATCTGTTCTCATACAACGATCCGCGTATGGAGACTTACTTCGACGGCTCCAACGTTTATTGGCCGGAACGCCAGCCTTATCGTATGACGGATGTGCTGACTCGTTCACACGACTGTGATGTGAGCGGTTGTTCCGCCAGCGATCAGCAGGAACATCTGCAATGGATGATAGATGGATATGAAGTGCGTGATTCATTGCGTGTACGTTACTCCATTCCATACGTTCCTACACCGGACAATCCGGGTGCCCGTACACCGTTCGGCTGGAGAAGACCGATCGACCCGACCGACCCGAACGGTACAAGAGAAATCCCTGATCCATTGTCAATGAACGAAGACAACAGATGCTACATCAACCCGAGATATTATGCAATGGACGCTACGATGCCTTTGCTGCGCTGGGCAGATGCTTGTTTCCTCTGCGCTGAGGCGAAAGTGAAGTTCGACTTGGGATCCAAGGATGCACAGACTTATTATGAAGAAGGCATCCGTGCTTCATTCGAAGAGAATGGCTTGTCTGCTTCTTCTGCTGCCTATATGGCTCAGGAAGGAATCGCCTGGGGAACCAGTCATAAAGGATTCTATGATACCCGTAAACTGATGACTGCCGACATCAACGGAGCAGACGGTAAAGAAGGACAGCTGGAACAAATCTACAAACAACGCTGGTTTGCCGACTTCCTGGATGGAATGTCTGCCTGGCGTATGGAACGCCGCACACGTGCATTGAACCTTCCGCCTCTGTTTCTGAACGGATCTCAGGCTTATGAAGAAGGCGGAAATATGTACTACGGCTGGCCCGAACGCCTTTACTTCCCGGATGCGGAACGTCAGACAAATGCAGAGGCTTATTACAGAGCTATCGATTTGTTACAGAAGAATAGTCCGAAGCCTAATGCCGCCCGTTGGGGAGACAATATCTTCACGATGCTTCAGTTCGCAAAACCTGTACCTAATCAGGAAGAGATGATAGCCAGCTGGGAGAATATTGATTATGTACAGTTCAACATGGATTTCCAAGCCAAGAAGTATGGACAGACTTATGAAGAGTTCTTGAAGAATGCCCGTGAGCTGACTGGTATCAAGGATGCCGAAGAGGCTTTGGACAAGGCTTATAACTTCTTGATAGAAGCTACACTTTTAGTTTATAAGGTAGAAAAGTAGTAATTAAGTAATGACTGAAAAATGAAAAAGTATAAGATTTTTAATAAGACAGGTCTTGCAATATGCCTGACGTTGGGACTGGTAGTCGGATCGGCCTGTTCACCGACAGATGACGGTCCTTCCATCGATGATCATTTCTTGAACTATGAGATTCCGCAAATCAGACCGAGCAGCGATATTCCGGTAGGAGCCCTTTATTGGAACTTGGGTAGTACGGGTGTGGATGAACAGAAGTATGCGCGGTTGATTGGTGAATATAATCAAGGCGGACAGTATCCACAGCTTTGTCCGAATGTGCGTCCGGTGCTGGGACGTTATTCGATGGATATCAATAAAGCCGAAACTGCTGACTTGATTCAGCAGCACCTTACCTGGGCAAATAATGCCGGTATCAATTTCCTTATCTTGCCGAACATCGGTCTGGATACCAGTAAGGGAGATTTGCTGAACGAAGGTAACGTGAATTTCGTGAACTATATGGCGGGACTGATTCCCAACACCGTTGGTACTGAGAGGGGAGGTTTGCGTTATGCGGTTTCTATGGATATGAATAATTTTGCAAGCGGACTGAATAATACCGCCATGATAGAAGAAGATGCCGATGAAAATGGTGTCTCTGCACGTTGTGAGCAACTTTATAGCTTTTTTGTCAACCTGACAAGCCGTTTCTGTACGAACAACGATCTTTACTATACTGTAGACGGCAAACCGATGATTGTAGTCTGGAATGCTGATAAGTTGTATGCACGCGATTCTGAGAAACTTTATAATACGATCCGTGAAAGAGTACGTGAAAATGTAAAAGACGGCAATGGCAATGGGCTTGAGATCTATATCTTAGCACGTCAGGAACGCTGGACGCCTCCCGCACGCTGGCATAACTTCTTCCTAAGCGGAAAAGTGGATGCTGTGTACATGGATAATATGTACAATCAGACCGACTGGTTCCGTCCTACCTGCTATCCGCAGTGCATCGACCAGAACTTTAAGTACAACCGCGAATATGAGTGGGCTAATTACGGAGTAGACTTCGTACCTAGCGTTTCACCTTCGTTCAATCAGTGGATAGATGGTGATGGAACTCAGTTCTATAACTTCCCGGTGGTATTTAAGGATGAAGATATGTTCCGTAAGATGTGTAATGTTGCCAAGATGAACTTGGGAAAGCGTCCGATGGTCATCATCGATTCTTTTAACCGTTGGAATGTGGATCAGGCTATCGAACCGACTGACCCGAATTACGGGAATGGATACGGTATGAAATACCTTAATATTGTAAAAGAAGAATTTAAAGTGAAATAAGCATGAAAGCGATAAATTTTATCAATTGGAAATATATCGGCTTGACCGGATGTTTGGTGGCATCGTTACTGACTGCATGTGGTGACGATGAAACCGGTCCGGAAGTGGTGATGCCGCTAGAGCCTAAATTGGAGATCGTGAACGAAGCGTCCACCTTCAGTTTTTCTTCTGCGGGAAATTCCGCTCAAGTGTTGACATTCAATGCCAATCAGGATTGGCATATCGTACTGGATGATTCGGAAGGTGTGGATAATAGCTGGGTAGTGCTGTTTGAACGCGAAGGAACGGCCGGCGAAGGCAACAAAGTATGGGTAGCTGCAGCCGAAAATGTGGAACCGGATGCACGCCGTGCTAATTTTTCTCTCGTGTCCGGTGGCTTTAAGTTTGATTTCGTTATCTATCAGGCACAGAAGGATGCGGTGGTAATCACCGACCCGAAGGCCTACGAAAACCTGGATGCCGGTGAGCATATCATTTCCGTAGAGTTTGGAATTAACACAGGAGAGTATAAAACCAGTTTCCTCTATTCCGGTGACACGGGCTGGATCATGCCGACGGACGAACGCCCCGCAGGTGAACCGGAGACACGTGCGATGGAGAACCATACACTGTACTTTAAGGTGTTGCCGAATCAGAAGTTTGATATTCGTAGAGGTACCATTGAAATCTCTTCGAAAGATAATGATAATGTAAAGGCTACGATGAATATCTTCCAGACCGGTCTGCCCAAACCTGTCATTACGGTCGATAACAAGGAAATGTTCACTAACCTGGCATCGAAAGAAGATTCGATTCTGTTGAAATATAAGGCAACCAATACCAACGGACCAAGGGATTTGACGATTGATATTGATAAGAACGATCAGGATTGGATTTCGTTTAAGCCTGCTATAGACGCCAAGGGCGATTCTACCTTCCTCGTTTCCGTGAAAGAAAATACCGGTGGCGAACGTACGGCAACGATCGCGCTTTGTGCCGCTGCCGATAAGAAGGTGAAAGAAGAGTTTACCGTGACTCAGGCTCAGGCAAGCGATGTGGAACTGGTTATTACCAACAAGAGCGATTTCAGAACAAGTTTGGATAAGTTGGGCAGTGCCGCTACCGTGAAGTATGGCGTACAGTCTACGTTGACCGATCCGAAGAACGAGATTTTGGTGGATATCGTATATCCGGAAGAAAGCGGTTATACGGCAGAGAATGGTTGGCTGCACATGGCAAACAACTCGATGCCCGAACGTGTCATCTTCACGTACGATGTGAATAAGGTACTGAGAGAACGTCAGGCTACTGTCTACATTTATCGCAAGGGTTATGAAAACAAGAAAGACTATATGGTTATCCGTCAGGCTGCGGCCACTCAGATTGAAATTCCGGCTCCGGGAGGTTTGACGAATGTATTGCAGAGTCTTATTGATGACGAAATCTATAAAGATTGGGAATCCATCACTAGTCTGGAGTTGAAGGGCAGACTCAACGATACCGATTTGAACTTATTGAAGAACATGATGACAGCGGGTAAGGGCTACAACCTGAAAACTCTGGATATGACGGAAGTGGAGAATGAAACGCTGAAGAATGGTGTATTTAACGGATGTAACCTTCTGGAGAATATTTCATTCCCGACAGGATTGCAATACGTACCGAGAGAAGCTTGTCGTAACTGTACCAAGCTGAGAACGGTAGTGGTGAACGAAGGTCCGACTTATATCGGTCGCCATGCATTCGGTAATTCGGTAGTAAATGAAGCTTGGTTCCCGAGTACCATGACTTATGTTTACGGATATATCTTTGATAATGTGACGGCACTCAAGACTTTGCACTTAAAGTCATTACCGTTCCAGTGCAAGGAAGTTGCCCGTAGTGATGCCGACGAAGGTGCTACCCAACCGACAACCTGGTGTACTGTCTTTAAGACATGGCCGAGCACGGTATATGTACCGATGGAATATCTAGAATATTACAAGAATCCGGACCCGAAACATGTAGTTTCCATGCACTTCCAAGACCTGTTGAATACATTGACATCCGAATCGGAAGAATGGACGAAGGGCCCGAAGGTTCAGCAACCTTACTTGAAGTCTAATTCGGCATTGAAGAGTAATTTTACTTGGGGATCATCTGCCACTACTATCATGGGAGAATCCAATTGATATAGAGTCAAGTAGGTATATACTATAAAAAGAGCGGACTATCAGTCGGCGGGAAGATTCCCGCCATTGATAGTCTGCTTTTCTTTTGAGTCAGTAGTAAAGTCATGCATTGTTTCCTTGTCGATTCATTCGTAATGGTACAGTAAGGTTTTCAGTCCTATGACATAAAAAAAGAAAAGAGTAATTGTTGTAATAATTCATTTGCTTATTTAAAGGACAAAGAACTTTTCAAGGTCAGCACCCATATCTATACGAAAGATATTGACCGATTATGCAGTAACTTCCAATCGTTTATTAATAAATTCTTTCATCGTTTATTATAAACGTCCCCCAAGTTTATTATAAACCCGAATATTGCTATTTTAGTAATAAATATCAATATAAAGCAACAAAAAG
>OGFV01000563.1_pt1 | contig 11221 bp, 9 predicted proteins | sample 1571131 | NCBI WGS metagenome assembly OGFV01 (sample SAMEA2582044, study PRJEB24529) | metagenome | biome: Human gut stool | place: China | collected 2011
ACTTCCCCCGGCCGGGGGAAGATGTCACCGCAGGTGACAAAAGGGGGAATCTGGCGAGCGCAGCGAGACTGAGGGGGTAGCTCTTCCGCAAATCACGCAAAAAGCCGCTGCACCCGGCGCGGTACAGCGGCTTATATCTATATATAGAACGTTCTCAGTTTTTCTTTGCAGCGTAGAACGCCCGCCGTGCCTTGAAGTAGCACTGGGGGCACATGCTGACATACTGCACATCGTTTTCAAGGTCGATGGCTACCTGCTCGCCCTCAAAGACGAACTGTCCGTTCACCTTGCGGCAGTTGCAGATGGCCTTGCGCCCGCAGGTGCATATCGTTTTCATCTCTTCAATGGTGTGCGCCAGCTCCAGCAGACGGGTAGAGCCCGGGAAGCCCTTGAGGGAAAAATCCGCCCGCAGACCGTAGCAGATCACCGGGATGTTCAGATCTACTGTGATCATGAACAGCTGCTCGGCCTGTTCCGGGGTAAAGAACTGGCTCTCGTCGCACAGCACACAGGCCAGCGGCCCGGAGGCATCGTTTGCCGCCTTCACGGCTTCGAACACGTCCAGCTGCGGCGGGATCAGCAGGTCTGCCTTGCGGCGCACGCCCAGACGGCTCACCAGCTCCCCGCCGCCCTTGGTATCCACCTGCGGCTTTAAAATGAGCACCTTCATGCCCTGCTCTTCGTAGTTGTGTGCCACCTGCATCAGCGCCGTGCTCTTGCCGCTGTTCATGGCACCGTAGCGGAAATACAATTTTGCCATGCCGTCACTCCTGATTGCGCAGACGGTAGCCCAAGCTCATCAGGCTGTCGCCCAGATGGACGTTTTCCACCACCACATTGGGGTACGACACCGACAGGTCATAGTGGGAGAAGTTCCAGAAGCCCTCGATGCCCAGATCCACCAGCCGTCCGCTGACCTGCTGTGCACCATCGCGGGGCACACAGAGCACCGCCACCTTGGGCTTGTTTTCCTCGCAAAAGGCCTCCAGCTCGTCAATGTGCCGGATGCGGATACCGCTGATCTCCTTGCCCACCTCGTTCTCGGCCACGTCAAAGGCCGCGATCAGCTTGTAGCCGTTGGTATCGGTGGTGATAAAGCGGCTCACCGCCTTGCCCAGGCGGCCGCAGCCGATCAGAATGGTGGGCAGACGGTCGCCGTTGCCGAACAGCAGGCTTTCCAGAATGGAAAGCAGGTTCTCCACCGAGTAGCCGATGCCCTGCCGTCCGTTCACGTCACCGATGCAGTTAAAGTCCTGCCGCACCTGCGAGGCAGTGGTGCCCATCTGGGAAGCCAGCTCCCGGGAGGAGATGCTGGTAATGCCGTCGTCCTGCAAGGAGCGCAGATACCGGTAATATTTGGGGAGACGCTTGATCACAGGGATCGATGCTTTTTGGGGGGTGTTCATAGGAAAATTCTCCTTTCTGCCCAACGCGCTGCAGCTTCTGCCGCCATGCAAGGGGCTTCTTTGCGCGCAGAGAGATGTTCCGTTTTATCCTGTTATATTATTTAAAGTATACAGCATGAAAGGCGAATGTCAAATACCTATTTATGAAAAAGCAAAAAATTCACAAAGTTTTTTGTTTCTTTTCTCCTGTATACTTCCCTGGATGCCGGGGGATACTGACCCCACAAAGACCCCGCTACGGAAGGAGAACGCGCATGGATACGGCAAAAGACACCCCCGCAGAGCAGCACCGGATGGAAAAAGAGGATATTGAGGATCTGGGCACGGTCACCCTGAGCCGGGGCGGTCATGTCATCCACTGCCTGACCGTCATCGGCCAGATCGAAGGGCACACCGAAGCGCCGCAGGGGCAAAAGACCACCAAGTACGAGCACGTCATCCCGCAGCTGGTGGCGGTGCAGGAGGACCCCCGCATCGAGGGTCTGCTGGTGCTGCTGAACACAGTGGGCGGCGATGTGGAGACCGGCCTTGCGCTGGCAGAGCTGATCGCCAGTATCTCCAAGCCCAGCGCCACGCTGGTGCTGGGCGGCGGGCACTCCATCGGCATCCCGCTGGCGGTCAGCGCGCGGCACAGCTTTATCGTGCCCACCGCCACCATGACGGTGCACCCGGTGCGGCACTCCGGGCTGATCTTGGGCGTCCCGCAGACCATGCACTGCTTTGAGCAGATGCAGCAGCGCATCACCGGCTTTGTAGCCGCCCACAGCGGTATGCCGGAAAAGCGCTACACCCAGCTGATGCTCCACACCGGAGAACTGGTCATGGACATGGGCACAGTGTTGGACGGACGCCGCGCCGTAAAGGAAAAGCTGATCGACGAGCTGGGCGGTCTTTCGGACGCGCTGACGTGGCTGTACGGAGAGATCGAGCGGGAATAATAAAAACAACATTATGGTTTGCCATTTTTGCCCTTGCGTGGTACAATAGTAAAATCAACTATTGTGTCTATGGGAAGTTGGGGAACAGAGTAGAATGGCAACGAAAAAACGAAAATCAACGAAACGGCGTACTGCTGCCCGCCGTAAAAAGGCAGAACAGCGGCTTCCGGCAGGGCTTGGCACCCTGTTCGGCGGCCTGCTGCTGATGGTGCTGGCTTTTGTGCATGGCGATTCCGCATGGCGGGTGCTCCATGATGTGCTGTTCGGGCTGTTCGGCTGCGGCAGCTTTGTGCTGGGTGCAGCCGTGTGCTGTCTGGCCGTTTTGTACACCCGGGGTGAGGAGCTGCTGTCCCGCATCCTCAAGCTGGTGCTGGGGCTTATCTTTGTCTGCGGCACGGTCATCGTGTTTTCCGATATCCAGCCGCAGGGGCTGTCGGCGCTGCAAATGCTTTCCGCCTGCTACGCCAACGGCGTCAACGCATGGCTCTCCGGCGGCGCAATAGGCTTTGTGCTGGGCGGCGTGCTGCTTTTGCTGTGCGGTCGCCCGGCGGCAAACCTCATCATGATCGTGCTCTTGCTGTGCGGCAGCCTGTACATTTTTGACGTCACCCCCGCCGAGGTCTGGGTCTGGCTGTGCGCCATCACCGGCGGTATCCACGCCCGCAGCGCTGCCTTTGCAGAGCAGAGCGCTGCCCGCCGCGCCGAGCGCGCCGCCATCCGGCAGGCAGAGCGGGCGATCGACGAGGAATACGACGAAGCCGAGGACGAGCCGCTGGACGAGGAGGACGAGCCCGCCGGGCTGCATCTGGGGGTGCCGGACTGGATGTCCGGCGTGCTGCGCTGGGGGCATAAGGTAACGCAGGAGATGGAAGCAGACGCTGCGGACACCGAAGCTGCTCCCACCGCCCCTGCCCAGCCGGAGCCTGCCGCGCCGCCCATCACCCCGGTGCGGGTCAGCGTTGCGCGTCCCCGTGCCGCCTTTGACGTAGACCTTGGCCCCGACCACACTGCCCTCTCCGAGGGCGGCAGCGAGCCCATTGAGCCGCTGATCGTCGGGCCGGGCGGCACCTTCGGGCAGGACCCGCTGCGCCCTGCGCCCAAGCCCACGCCGCCGCCCATCGTGGCTGACCCGGTGGTCACCGCTGCGGCAGATTTCTTTGCCAAGGACGCCGTGCAGCCGGATGAGCCTGCCCCTGCCCCCGCTTTTGATGCTCCCATCGTCCAGCCGGCAGCGCCGGTGGTGCAGCCGCAGCCGCCGGAGGCTGCGCCTATCCAGCCTGCCGTACCCCGGGTGAGCGCCGAGAACGCCGTGGCGTTCCGCTCTGCGCCGGACGAGGACGGCTGGATCAGCATCACCGCCGAGCCGGTGGAGGAAAAGGACATCAACTCGCTGGTGGCTGCGGCCATGGAAAAGCCCGCCGTCTCGGAGCAGGCAGCCGCCACCGCCCCCGCCGAGGAGGCCGAGCCGGTGGACAGCTACGAGTACCAGTACCCGCCCATCGAGCTGTTTGAAAAAACGCAGGAGGAGAGCGACCCCGGCGCACAGGAGGAGCTGAAGGCCAACGCCCAGAAGCTGGTGGACACGCTGGAAAGCTTCGGCGTGCGCACCCGGGTGCTGGATATCTCCCGCGGGCCCTCTGTTACCCGGTACGAACTGCAGCCCATGGCGGGCGTGAAGATCAGCCGCATCACCTCGCTGGCAGACGATATCGCCCTGAACCTCGCGGTGGCAGACGTGCGTATGGAAGCCCCCATCCCCGGCAAGCCCGCCGTGGGCATCGAGGTGCCCAACCACAAAAAGACCGCCGTTTCCATCCGCAGCATCTTTGAGAGCCAGAGCTTTCTGCGCATGACCTCGCCGCTGGGCATCGCCCTTGGCAAGGACATTGCCGGTGTGGCGCAGGTGACCGACCTGTGCAAGATGCCCCACCTGCTCATCGCGGGCAGCACCGGCAGCGGTAAATCCGTGTGCGTGAACAGCATTATCATGAGCCTGCTGTTCCGCTCCAGCCCGGAGGACGTGAAGCTGCTGCTCATCGACCCCAAGGTGGTGGAGCTTGCCGAGTATAACGGCATCCCCCACCTGCTGATGCCGGTGGTCACCGAGCCCCGCAAGGCCGCCGGTGCACTGGGCAGCGCGGTGCAGGAGATGGAGCGCCGCTACCGCCTGTTTGCGGAGAACAATGTGCGCGATATCAAGTCCTTCAACAAGCTGGCTGCCGAGCAGCCGGAGCTGGAAAAGATGCCCTACATCGCCATTATCATCGACGAGTTGGCTGACCTGATGATGGTGGTGGGCAAGGACGTAGAGGATTCCATCTGCCGCATCGCCCAGAAAGCACGTGCCGCCGGTATGCACCTGATCGTTGCCACCCAGCGCCCCAGCGTGGACGTGATCACCGGCCTGATCAAGGCCAACATCCCCAGTCGCATCGCCTTTGCAGTGTCCAGTCAGGTGGACAGCCGCACCATTCTGGACGGTGCCGGTGCAGAAAAACTGCTGGGTCAGGGCGATATGCTCTTTATGCCCGTGGGCGCACCCAAGCCCACCCGTATCCAAGGCACCTTTGTGCGGGATGAAGAGATCAGCCGTGTGCTGGACTTTATCAAGTCCAGCGCCACCGTGCAGTACGACGAGGCCATGATCGAGGCCATGGAAAAGCACGCCATTCAGGACGGCAAAAAGGGCGGCGGCGGTGCCGATGCCGAGGAGGACGCAGGCTCCGACCCCATGTTCAAGCAGGCCGTGGATGTGGTCATCGATGCCGGTCAGGCCTCCACCAGCCTGTTGCAGCGCCGCTGCAAGCTGGGCTACGCCCGCGCCGCCCGCATCATGGACGAGATGGAGCAAAAGAGCATCATCGGCCCCTACGAGGGCGCAAAGCCCCGCGCCGTGCTCATCAGCCGCCAGCAGTGGCTGGAAATGCAGATGAACCAGCCGGAGGAATGACCCTCTCAGGCGCTGACGCGCCAGCTCTCCCGAAGGGCGAGCTTTATGAGCGCGTAAGATATCGTCTGCCTTCAAAGAGAAACTGGATGAAAAAATGCAAAAAGCTCCCCCATCGGGGGAGCTGGCAACGCTGCAAGGCGTTGCCTGAGAGGGTTTAACAATAAAAAGGAGCACTATGGAACATTCTACTCCCCAAATCTACACCGAATTTCTTCCCATCAGCCGGGCGGACATGGAAGCCCGGGGCTGGGAGCAGCTGGATTTTGTGGTGGTGGGCGGTGACGCCTATGTGGACCACCCCAGCTTTGGCACCGCCATCATCAGCCGCCTGCTGGAGGCCGAGGGCTACAAGGTGGGCGTGCTGGCACAGCCCCGCTATACCGACTGCGAGGACTTCAAGCGGTTCGGCAAGCCCAAGTACGGCTTTTTCATTGGCGGCGGCAACGTGGACAGCATGGTCAGCCACTATTCCGTGGCAAAAATTCCCCGCGCCGAGGATGAATACTCCCCCGGCGGCAAGGCCGGTGCCCGCCCGGACCGCAGCGCCACCGTGTACACAAAACTTGCCAAGCAGGCTTACCCCGACCTGCCGGTGATCTTAGGCGGTCTGGAGGCCAGCCTGCGCCGGTTTGCCCATTACGATTACTGGCTGGACACCGTGCTGCCCAGCATCGCCGAGGACTCCGGCGCAGATCTCATCAGCTTCGGCATGGGCGAGCACCAGACCGTGGAGATCGCCCGCCGTCTGGCCGCCGGGGAGCCGGTGGAGACCATCACGGACGTGAACGGCACTTGCTACCTGACCGATTTCGACCACCTGCCCCAGCGGTATGTGGAGTGCGCCGGTTTTAAAAAGGTGGCCAGCGATAAGACCGCCTACGCCAAGGCCTGCCGCATCCAGATGGACAATCAGGACGTGGTCAGCGGCCAGATCATCGTGCAGAAGCAGAGCGAAAAGTATCTGGTGCAGAACATCCCCGCAAAGCCGCTGGTGCGCGGAGAGCTGGACAAGGTGTACGCCCTGCCCTACACCCGCCGCTATCACCCCATCTACGAGAGCATGGGCGGCGTGCCCGCCATCCGCGAGGTGCAGTTTTCCATCATCCAGAACCGCGGCTGCTTCGGCGGCTGCAACTTCTGCGCCATCCAGCTGCATCAGGGGCGGCGGGTCACCAGCCGCAGCGCCGACAGCATCGTGGAGGAAGCCGAGCGCATGACCCACGAGCCGGATTTCAAGGGCTATATCCACGATGTGGGCGGCCCTACCGCAAACTTCCGCTTTCCCTCCTGCCGCGAGCAGATGCTGCGCGGCATGTGCACCGGCGGCAAGCACTGCCTTGCCCCCACCACCTGCTCCCACATGATCGTGGATCACAGCGACTACCTTAAAATTCTGCGCCGGGTGCGGGAGCTGCCGGGCGTGAAAAAGGTGTTCATCCGCAGCGGCATCCGGTTCGACTACCTGATGGCGGACCCGGACGATACCTTCTTCAAGGAGCTGGTGGAGCACCATGTGTCCGGCCAGCTGAAAGTCGCCCCGGAGCACTGTGCCCCCAACACCCTTGCCTACATGGGCAAGCCGCCCATCGAGACCTTCAACAAGTTCAAGGATAAGTTCTACGAGCTGAGCAAGAAGGCAGGCAAAAAGCAGTATCTGGTCCCCTACCTCATGTCCAGTCACCCGGGCAGCACCCTGAAGGACGCGGTCTATCTGGCCGAGTACCTTTATAAGAACCATATGCGCCCGGAGCAGGTGCAGGACTTCTACCCTACCCCCGGCACCGTGAGCACCTGTATGTTCTATACCGGCCTCGACCCCTACACCCTCAAGCCGGTGTTTGTGGAAAAGACCCCCGAGGGCAAGGCGTTGCAGCGCGCACTGCTGCAATACTACGAGCCCCGCAACGCGGAAAAGGTGGTCAAGGCTTTGCAGCTGACCCACCGGGAGGACCTGATTCCCCTGCTGGTGCCCGCCGCAGGCCGCCGCGCCGTACAGCGCACCGCCCGCCGGGCAGAGAGCGCCGAGGTGACCATCCACAACGATGGCACCTATACCGTACATTCCAACCAGAAGGGACGCAGCATCGGCAAAAACGCCCGCGCCGCCGCCCCGGCAGGCCGTCAGCCCAGCCCGGGCGCACGCTTTGCGCCCAACTCTGCGCCCGGCCACAAACCCAAGAACATTCAACAGAAAGAGAACGCAACGTGGAAAACCGGAAAGAAGAAAAAGTAACCCTGTTCCCCCGCCGCCTGTTCCTGCGGCTGGCTGCGCTGGCGCTGGCCGCTGTGCTGGCGCTGGGGCTTACCGCCTGTGACAGCCTGCCCGGCAACGGCGGACACATCGTCAAGCCCTCCACCGGGTCAAGTCAGCCCTTTGAGATGCACTTCATTGATGTAGGGCAGGCGTTGAGCGTATTGGTAGAGTGTGACGGACAGTTCCTGCTCTACGATGGCGGCAACGTGGATGACGGCAGTCTGGTGGTATCCTACCTGCAAAAGCAGGGGGTGGAGCAGCTGCAATATGTGTTCTGCTCCCACGCCCACGAGGACCATGTGGGCGGGCTTGCCGCCGTAATGGCAAAGTTCCCGGCGGGGCACGCTTACAGCCCGGTGACCGAGGGCAGCACCAAATGCTTCAACGATTTTGTCAAGTATACGCAGCAGCAGGGCTTGCAGCTGGAAGTGCCCTCCGTGGGCACCGTCTGGCCGCTGGGCAGCGCCACCGTTACCCTGCTGGGCCCGGTGACCGGGTACAGCGAGACCAACAACACCTCGCTGGTGCTGCGCATCGACTACGGCAGCACCAGTTTTCTGCTGACCGGTGACATGGAAAAGACCGCCGAGACCGACCTTGTAAACAGCGGCGCCAACCTGAAAGCCGATGTGCTGCAGGTAGGGCACCACGGCTCCAGCACCAGCACCGGCTACCTGTTTCTGAACGCAGTGCTGCCGGAAATGGGCGTCATCTCCTGCGGCACGGGCAACAAGTATGGCCATCCCCACGAAGAGACCTTAAGCATCCTGCGGGACGCAAAGGTGGATGTCTACCGCACCGACCTGCAAGGCACCATCACCATCGGCAGCGACGGTCAGAACTTCACCGTGGGCACCGAGCACTTTGTGCCGGACAGCCAACTGAACCCCACCGACCCGTCGTCCTCCAGCACCGCGCAGCAGGCCTACATCGGCAACGTGAACAGCAAAAAGTTCCATCTGCCCACCTGCCCCAACCTGCCTGCGGAAAAGAACCAGGTCCTCTTTTCCAGCTATGACGAAGCCATTGCCGCAGGCTATACCCCCTGCGCAAGCTGCATCAAATAAAATATTTTTATAAAAAGAAAGATACCGGGCGGCCTACAAAGCTGTCCGGTATCTTTCTTTCATAATCGTTACTGCGCTGCCGGGAACTCCTTCTCCCGCTCTTCCTTCAGGATAGCGGTGGCGCGCTGCATGGTGGCAGCGGCGCGGCACAGCTCGGCGTCCCCAAGCTCCGTGCGCATCCGGCGGTAGCAGCGCTGCAAAAGCGCCTGCTCCTCCGCCATCAGCTCCACCGCCTTGCTGGAAAGCTCCACATAGGTGCGCCCGGCCTCGCGGTCGGTTTTCCACGTCACAAAGCCGCTGTCCTGCAGCTTCTCGATGCCCTTGGAAAGCTCGGTCACCCGCAGCCCCATGGCGGCGGCAAGGTCGGCAAGATAGAGTTTTTCGCCGGGATGTGCCTCCTGCGCCACCTTGATATAATACAGGATGAGATAATCTGCCCGCTGGATGGTGCTGAACACCTTATCCACGTTGAGCTCGTGGAGAAAAAACCATTCCCCCTGATGCTGCTGCAACTCTTCCATGCTGATGCCCTCCCTTTATGCCCGCTGGCTGCGCGGGATATAATCGTGGGTACCGCCAAGGCTCTTGTAGGCCGGACGGATGATCTTGTTGGCGCTGAGCAGCTCCTCGATGCGGTGGGCACTCCAGCCCATGACGCGCGCCACGGCAAACAGCGGGGTGTACAGCTCCATGGGGATGCCCAGCATCTCGTACACAAAGCCGCTGTAAAAGTCCACGTTGGGGCTGACGCCCTTGAAGATCTTGCGCTCCTGCGCAATAAGCTGCGGTGCCATGCGCTCGATACGGGTGTAGAGGGAAAGTTCCTTATCCCGGCCCTTTTCGTGGGCAAGCTGCTCCACATAGCCCTTGAACACCACCTCGCGCGGGTCGCTGAGGGAGTAGACGGCGTGACCCATGCCGTAGATCAGACCCTTGCGGTCAAAGGCCTCGCCATGGAGCAGCTTTTTCAGGTAGGCTTCCAACTCCTCGTCGTCCTCGATGTCGTGGAGGTTGTCCCGGATGTTCTGCATCATGTGCATGACCATCAGGTTCGCACCGCCGTGGCGCGGACCCTTGAGGGAGCACAGCGCCGCCGCCATGGCCGAGTAGGTGTCGGTGCCGGAGGAGGTGACCACGCGGGTGGTAAAGGTGGAGTTGTTGCCGCCGCCGTGCTCGGCGTGCAGCAGCAGCGCCACGTCCAGCACGCGGGCTTCCAGCGGGGTGTACTGCATATCCGGGCGCAGCATCCGCAAAAAATTCTCTGCGGTGGAAAGGCTGGGGTCCGGACGGTGGATATACATACTGGCGTCTTTTTCGTAGTGGTTATAGGCGTGGTAGCTGTACACCGCCAGCATGGGGAAGATGCCTGCCAGCTGGATGCTCTGGCGCAGCACATTGGCGGTATCTAAATCTGCCACCTTTGGGTCGTAGGAGGCCAGCGTCAGCACGCTGCGCGCCATGCTGTTCATGATATCATGGCTGGGTGCCTTCATAATGACATCGCGGGTAAAGTTGGTGGGCATGGTGCGGCACTCGCCCAGCACCGCACAGAACTGCTCCAGCTGCTCCGGGGTGGGCAGCTGACCAAACAGCAGCAGATAGCCCGCCTCCTCAAAGGCAAAGCGGCTGCCGCGGCTGCCGTTGATGAGGTCTTTTACGTCATAGCCGCGGTACAGCAGCTGACCGTCTGCCGGGTGCTTGACCCCGTCCACATACTGGAACGCCCGGATGTCCGAGATGTTGGTCAGACCTGCCAGCACGCCCTTGCCGGTCTCGTCGCGCAAACCGGCCTTGACCCCGAACTCCCGATAAAGGTCTTTGGGGATGCGGTCATGCTCTGCGCAAAGGGGCTGCTGCTGGTCGAAGTAGCTTAATACATTCTGCAAATGATCCATGTGTCTGGCTGCTCCTTTCCTGTTCGTCCATATCAGTTTCTCGCTTTTTAATAGCTTTTATATTACAGAACGGATATTTCGCTGTCAACCAACATTTTGTAAAAAAATATGAAACAATTCAGCCATAGGGGTCGTACAAATCGTATTCCTCCGTCTCCTGATGCTTCTCTTCCAGCACCCGGATGGCCTGCTCCAAGGCGCTCTGAGAGCAGCCGCTCTCGCTTACCAGCGCATGGACGGCGGCGGCAAGGTCGCCGTCAAACAGGGTATCCAGCCGCTGCCGCATACAGTACACACCGTAAGCCCGCCGGGTGACCAGCGGCACATACACGTTGCAGTTGCCCTGTTTTGCCGACCTGACCCAGCCTTTTTCCTCCAACCGGTAGAGAAAATTCAGCACCGTGGCTGCTGCCCAGCCGGTGGCCTTGAGCTTCTGGCTGATATCCCGCCGCGCCGCCGCGCCCGGGCACGTCCACACCGCAAGCATCACCTGCTCTTCCGCCGCCGAAAGCGGCCGCAGGGCATCCGGTAAACCGTACATCTGTTGTACCTCCGTAAATGTTTTTTAGCGGGTGGCGCGTAGCGCCGGATGAGGGGCAGGGTATGCTTGCCTGACCCTCTCAGTCACGGCTTACGCCGTGCCAGCTCCCCCGAAAGGGGGAGCTTTTTGTCATCTGCCGATAAGTAGAGCAAAACCCCCCCCTTTCGGGG
>OGFV01000567.1_pt1 | contig 11081 bp, 9 predicted proteins | sample 1571131 | NCBI WGS metagenome assembly OGFV01 (sample SAMEA2582044, study PRJEB24529) | metagenome | biome: Human gut stool | place: China | collected 2011
CATTCATTCTTTTTTATTCTTCCTCGCCCGCTTCCGGTTTTTCAGCCTTCTGTCCCTGAGTTACCGGTTTGGAAGCCGCCGTTTTTTTAGGCATTTCCTTTTTCTTCGGAGAAAGCTGGATTGTCATACGCTTACCTTCAAGTACCGGCATCTGATCCACCTTTGCAAAATCTTCAAGATCGTTGGCAAAACGAAGCAATAACACTTCACCTTGTTCCTTGAAAAGGATGGAACGCCCCTTAAAGAATACATATGCCTTCACTTTATCCCCGTCTTCCAGGAATCCTCTGGCATGTTTCAGCTTAAAGTTGTAATCATGATCGTCAGTCTGCGGTCCGAAACGAATTTCCTTTACGTTCACTTTTACCTGCTTCGCTTTCTGCTCCTTCTGGCGTTTCTTTAATTGATAAAGAAATTTAGAGTAATCAATAATACGACAAACAGGAGGTTGAGCATTGGGGGAAATTTCAACTAGATCCAGCTCTTTCTCTTCAGCCATTTTCAAGGCCTGAAAGATAGGATATACTTTCGGTTCAATCTCGTCGCCCACGATGCGGACTTCTTTGGCACGAATCTGTTCATTGATTCTATATTGCCCTTTTAAAGTGTCATTCTTCATTAAAAACGTTTACTTCCTAGTTTGATCTTTTTATTGTTATACTAAATATTTTATTCTGAAACGGCTGCAAAGTTACCATTTATTTATCATATTCTGAACTTCTTCGTTCAAAATTTTAGCAAATTCTTCATATTTCATGGTTCCTTTGTCGCCTTCCCCTTGTCTGCGAACAGAAACTTCACCATTTTCAGCTTCTTTTTCACCCACAATCAACATATAAGGAATGCGTTTCATTTCATTATCACGGATCTTGCGGCCGATCTTTTCATTACGATCATCCACAATAGCACGGATTTCATGCATTTTCAGATACATCTTCACTTGCTCTGCATACTCATTGAACTTTTCACTGATCGGCAGGATAGCTACCTGATCCGGAGTCAGCCACAACGGGAACTTACCGGCAGTGTGTTCGATCAATACAGCCACAAAACGCTCCATTGATCCGAATGGTGCACGGTGAATCATCACCGGACGGTGCTTCTGGTTGTCAGAGCCCATATATTCCAGTTCAAAACGTTCCGGCAAGTTATAGTCTACCTGAATGGTTCCCAACTGCCAACGGCGGCCGATGGCATCTTTCACCATAAAGTCGAGCTTGGGACCATAGAAAGCAGCTTCACCGTACTCAATCTTAGCCGGCAGGCCTTTTTCCTCGCAAGCCTCGATAATCGCCTGTTCAGCTTTCTCCCAGTTGTCATCGCTACCGATGTATTTTTCACGGTTCACTTTATCACGGAGTGATATCTGAGCCTCGAAATTCTGGAAATTCATCGAACGGAACACGATAGAAATGATATCCATCACACGGAGGAACTCATCTTTCACCTGATCCGGACGACAGAAAATATGTGCGTCATCCTGAGTAAAGCTGCGTACACGAGTTAAACCGTGAAGCTCACCACTTTGTTCATAACGGCAAACCGTACCGAATTCTGCAATACGCAACGGAAGGTCCTTGTATGAACGCGGAAAATTCTTATATATCTCGCAGTGATGCGGACAGTTCATCGGTTTCAGGAAATACTCCTCTCCTTCTTCCGGAGTATGGATCGGCTGGAACGCATCCTTACCGTATTTTGCATAGTGACCGGAAGTCACATACAGCAACTTATTACCGATAGGCGGAGTAATTACTTCCTGGTAGTCATAGCGGGTCTGGATACGACGCAAGAACTCTTGCAGACGCAAACGCAGTGCAGTACCTTTCGGCAACCACATCGGAAGTCCCTTACCTACTGTTTCAGAGAACATGAACAACTGCATTTCCTTACCGATCTTACGGTGGTCACGTTTCTTGGCTTCTTCCAGCAACACCAGATATTCATCCAGCATTTTCTTTTTCGGGAATGTGATACCATAGATACGGGTCAGCATCTTACGGTCTTCGTGACCGCGCCAGTAAGCACCGGCAACAGTTGTCAGCTTGATAGCCTTGATCGGCGCAGTCGTCATCAAGTGAGGACCACGGCAAAGGTCAGTAAACGCACCCTGGGTGTAGGTAGTAATATGTCCGTCTTCCAGTTCTGAGATCAATTCACATTTATACGTTTCGCCACGGTCGCCAAACATTTTCAGAGCGTCCGTCTTCGAAATACTTTCTCTGACTACCGCTTCTTTCTTTGCCGACAATTCAAGCATCTTTGCTTCGATGGCAGGCAGATCACTTTCTTTAATCACAGCTTCTCCCGGATCCACATCATAGTAGAAACCGTTTTCGATAGCCGGTCCGATACCAAACTGGATACCCGGATAAAGTTCCTGCAAAGCTTCAGCCAGCAAGTGGGCGCTTGTGTGCCAAAATGCATGTTTGCCTTCTTCATCGTCCCATTTGTAAAGTACGAAATCAGCATCTTCATTAATAGGACGTCCTAAATCATAAGTCTCACCGTTCACGCCACATGCAAGTACATCCTGTGCCAAGCGCGAACTGATACTTTCTGCAATCTGTAAACCGTTCACTCCTTCGTTATACTCACGAACGGAGCCATCGGGAAATGTTATCTTTATCATAATATGATGATGTTATATTTTCATAATGAGAACGCAAAAGTAACGAAATCTTTTGAGTTTTCTATTTTTTATTAAAAAAATGATATTCTCTCTGATCCGTGAAACGCTTGATCACGTTGTAAGCAGAAACAACTCCTAGTTCACCGGCCTTGCTCAAATCTGAGATTCCCGCCTTATTATTACCCAGGAAAATATGCGTAAGTCCCCGGTTGAAATAAGCGTCAGCAAAGTCCGGAGACAGCTGAATCGCCTTATCGTAATCGACAATCGCAGCCCTGTAATCTTTCAGCATAGCCGCCACATTGGCACGGTTATAATAAGCGTAAACGAAGTCCGGAGCCAGAGTTATCACCTTATCCAGGTCCTTTCTGACAACTTCATAATCCACCGCACTCACTTCCTTGACAGCAGCGCCACTCGGCATATCCGCTTCGGCAGCCTGTTCAGCCTTCTGATATTCCAGTTGTTTGCAACGAATCAGTGCACGCATGAAATAGGCCGGGAAGAAATCTCCGTCCAGCAATATCGCCTGAGTCAGGTCGGCAACCGCACTGGAGAAATCCTGTACCAGATAAAAGTCAATGGCACGGGCAAAACGCTTCGGAGCACTCTTGTCATCGTCCACAATAGCCGATGTATGCGCATCAATCAGGGCAAAATGGAATTTCACCTGTTCTTCCGTCAACGGGGCCTCCATATTTGTAATACGGATACGCTTCGGAAGTACATTCGACAGATTCAGGGCTTCAATAAACTTATGGAAATTCACCGAACGCTTCACTTCGCTCGACTTTTCATAATAAGTCAAGGCAAACATCGGTTCCAGTTTTATGTTCACATTCTTATCCTGTACGCGTCCGCGATAATCACTTGTATAGCGTTGATCCGCTTCAGAATCATCGGCAATCACAATCTTGCGATAGTTGTTCATGTTCTTGTCAGACTTCTTACGAGTTTTTCCTTCCTCGCTTTCGTCACCGTTCTCGCCGCTCTGGTTTTCTTTATCCTTATTCTGATTCTGGGCAACGTCTTTGTTCGTCCCTCCATTCTGCTTGTCAAGCTGAGCCTTCAACAGTTTGAAGTCATCCTGTTCGGCCCCCTTCTTGTCGCCGATCTTCTTGCGGGCTTCCGCACGATGATAATATCCTGCGAGGAAGTTCGGATACTGGTCGATAACTGTCGTATAGTCTTTGATAGCACCCCGGTAATCTCCCGTCTGAGCACGAAGCAACGCACGGTTAAAGATAGCCATCATATTATCAGGTTCCATCTGAATCACAAAATCGAAGTCCTCGATAGCGCGGTTGTCATCCCCGACACGGGCACGAAGCAAACCACGGTTATAATGCCCGATAAAGTTATTGGGATCAATATCCAAAGCCAGGTCATAATCGCTCATAGCACCCCTCAGATTATTCTGATGGAATCTGGCCAAAGCACGGTTTATATAATTACCCGCGTTCTTCGCGCTCAGATGAATCGCACGGTCCAGATCCGATTCCGCTTCTGCATAGTTGGACTGCTGCAAGCGGACAATAGCCCTTGCCGACCATGCGTCCGGATCATACTTATCCAGTTCGAGAGCCGTATTAAAGTCCTTCAGTGCCGCAACCGTATCCTTCTGCTGCAAAGAAACCTCTCCCCTCATCAGATAAGCACGTGTATAGCGCAGAGAAACTTTCAGCACGCTCTCCAAATCCTCCTTGGCTGCGTCATAATCCTTTTTCTGAATATGAGACAAGGTCAGATTGTGCCACAAGGTGATGTTTTCCGGATCATAATGCAATGCTTTCTGATAATCCTCAATCGCCCCGTCGAATTTACTCTGACGAATCCGTGCCAGTCCACGAACCTGATATGCACCTACTACAAACGGATTCCGTTTGATAGCCTCGTCACAATCCGCTTCCGCTCCTTGATAATCCTCCAGGTTCACCTTTGCCAGCGCCCTGAAAAAATAAGGCTCATACAAATATGGCTTCGCATTAATTACCTGGTTGAAATACTGAATAGAAAGCACGTAGTCCTCAAAATACAGCGCATTGCGGGCAATAGTCATCACCCGCTCCGTATTAATCTGAGCACAAACCAGTGTGGGGAACAGCAATAAAACTGTTAGTATTCTTTTAATCATTGATATTTTATGCTTGTAAACGAAACAAAAATAATGCTTTTCGCTTACTTAACAGGGATATAAACGTTTTTTATCTTTATTTCACCTGTTTCATCTTATATGAACTACGCGCTTTTCCTTTCAGCATCGTATTTAATTTTCCTCTTATCATTTGTTTGCGCAACGGCGAAAGGTGGTCGATAAACATCTTTCCGTCCAGATGGTCGAACTCATGCTGCATCACCCTTGCCAGATAGCCTTCCACCACTTCATCATGCTCTACAAAGTTCTCGTCCATGTATTTCACACGGATCTTATTTCCTCTTTTCACAGACTCATGAATGCCGGGCAGACTCAGACAACCTTCTTCCATACTGACTTCCTCCCCACCCACTTCGATGATATGAGGATTGATATAAGCTTTATTAAAATCCTTAAATTCCGGATAGTCTTCCGAAAGCGGGTCTAATGTAATCGTAACGACACGGATAGGCAAGCCGATCTGTGGAGCAGCCAGTCCCACGCCATCGGCGTGCACCATTGTTTCAAACATATTCGCGATCAGCTCTTTCAGGTTCGGATACTCCGGGGTTATGTCCTCTGCCACCTTTCTCAAAACAGGCTGGCCATATACATAAATTGGTAAAATCATACTTTATACTCTACTAAAAAATTAAATTATTCTCTGTCTTATTATTAAAAACGTTTACTCTCCAAATATGTTTGCAGAATAATAGTGGCACTTATCTCATCCACCAATGCTTTGTTTTGCCGGTCTTTCTTTTTCAGTCCGGCTTCCAGCATCGTACGGTGTGCGAGAACAGATGTGAAACGTTCGTCCACATATTCTACAGGAAGTTCCGGGAAACGTTTCTTCAATGAACGAACAAAGGGTTCGATGTTCTTCATATTTTCCGAAGCTTCATTATTCATCTGCTTGGGCAGACCTATAATAATACGTTCCACCGATTCCTGTTTCACATAATTAGTAATGAAATCCAGAAGCTCGTGTGTAGGCACAGTTGTCAACCCGTTTGCAATCAGTTGCAACGTATCGCTCACAGCTATCCCTGTGCGCTTCCTTCCATAATCTATAGCTACTATTCTGCTCATATGGGGTACAAAAATACAAAAAAGACGCTTCCCGCGAAAGGAAACGTCTCTTTTATTCTATTATTTCAACTGTGGATTATTCTTCCACGATAGCAACACGGCTCAACTTAGCGTCATCGTAGAACATATTGCCTACACCACCCTTGTAATCAACCTTCAGTTGAGAAGCAGGTACACCGAATTCGTTCACCATCAGGTCACGTACAGCTTCAGCTCTCTTCTTACTTAACTTCATGTTGTACTCAGCAGAACCAGTACCCTTGTCAGCATATCCTGTAACAGTAAATGTCTTTTCCGGATTAGCTTTGATACCCTTAGCCATTGCTTCGATGTTCATGTACTCTCTCTTGCTGATGTTGCTCTTACCAATGTTGAATACAACAACCAGACGTGGAACGAATCCAGCTTCTTTCTTAACGATCACTTCCGGTTTTTTGTTACGTGCTTCAACCAAGTCACGTTTCAGAGATTCGTTTTCACCCTTCAGAGAGTTCAGTCTGTTTCTCATGTCGTCCAACTGACTTTCCGGTACCATCGGTACAGTAGGAACAGCGTTGAATCCGCGTTTTTTGAACTTGTAAGTTACACCTACAGTTACACCGGCCATACCTTCTTTAGAAGTTCCGCCGAATGCATCCTTCATCAAAAGGCCACGCAATTCAAGGTTGATATCCCAAGCATCCGATACACGGAAGCGGTTGATCAAACCGGCATTGATACCTAAGTTTTGTTGATGAGGTTCTGACCAAGAAAGAGCCACACCTGCACCTACATAAGGAATGAATGAATAAAGACGATCCTCGTTGTAACCGCAGAACATGTTAGAAAGGTTGAAGAGAACATCACCATGGAAGTTAGCCATGTTCCATTTCTGCTTGTAGTAACCGTTAGAATACTTGCCACCTTTTGTATACAAGTCATTAGCACTAGGAGCAGCTCCCTTAGCTTGAAGACCGTTGTATGCAACACGCAATCCGATACCCGGAGTAAACCATTTACCTACGGCAATATCAAGTGCCGGAGCAATGCGTTTTCCGAAATCCGCTTTACCGTCGTTGTCGCCAAAGTACATTTGACCACCAACGCCACCACTAATGAACCAATTGGCCCCAAAACGATTAGTCTCTACAGTGTAGGCTTTACCTTCTGTTTTTCCTTTTTCCTGAGCAGACAGGCACACAGAAGCCCCTACCATTAAAATAAACAATAAACCCTTTTTCATCTCAATTTATTTTAGTAAATAATATAATGCAGTTTGTGTTACGCTATAACCACAACTCTACAGGCTCTAAATCTTAAACAAAGAGATATAAATCTCTACCCTTTTTCTTTAAATTTAGTGCAAATATAGATATTTATTGTAATACACACAAAAAAACTCGTAAAAAAACATTTCTTCGTGATATTTATATGGGATGATAAAAGTGTTGGATAGCCTACAAAGGGTATAGCCAACATTTTTGAAAGAAAAATAAAAGCAAAAAAATAACCAATGATAATCTATATCATTGGTTATCCCTTATTTTTTCCGCTACCTTAATTAATATACCAGTTTTACATTATCAATCCACAATGAATTTCCGGGTGAACCGACGTAAGCTCCGCCATGACTGGATGTGAACTGGAGATACAGATGAGTCGGCTCATCATTTTCATCCCCCCATGCCACTTCGTGGATAGGCACGCTTTCACCTTTGCTGTTGACTGTATAGTTCTCAGTCACCTGCAGACGCATCATGTGAGGTTTATATTCGGGACGGCTGGTAATGTCTCCATACATAATTTCATACGTGGCATTATTCTTCCAGTCGGTAGAGTGATAGTAATAAGTCACCCACGTTCCGATACGCTTGGCATAAACATTTCCGTTGGCATCCTCCCAGCGTTTCTGCAAAAATAAAATAGCAGCCGGATAATCCTTGCCTGCTACATCTGTAATTTTACTGAAACCGGTAGCACGTATACGTTTTTCCCTGTCGGACATCTTCACTTTATAGTCAAACTGAAGGGCAACCGGCTTCTTGGTAAACGGAATCCCCGTCTGAATCATCTTCTGCGGGTTTTTGGTACCCTTGATCGGTTCGTGCACAGATCCCGTAAAGATAGAGCCGGCAGCCAATACGGTTATATTGACAAGCCCCAGTACCTTCACACTCTCCATACGCGTATCCAGGCGTGCACAGTAACCGTCTCCCCGTTTCTCCGGAAAAACCGACGTATTTGTCTTGGTAATACCTGCCACTTTCGCCATCACATTCGAAGTCGCCCACGGTGAGACACCCATATTCTTATACACCTGATCTCCCTTAATTACAGTCGTCGGACCAATCTCATACACATTCTTCGTATTCCCTCCGATAATCCCCGACTCTTTTATCTGGCGGTCCACCCATTGGTCCATATCCCCGAAGGGGACAATCTCCACTTTATGCTGCGCCATCAAAGACAAGGAAGAAAAAAATGCAACGAAGCCTGTCAGAAACAGGCGATGAACCATTTTCTTAATCATCAATACTTATCCTTTCTTTTATAAATTATAGTTCCATTGTTTCAAAGCAAAATCCCAGTTTTCCTCTACCAATCGAATCGTCCGGTCATCATATTTATACTTATTCTTCTTATATCCCTTCTTGCCGCCGACATATTTTTCGATATCTCCTTGTGCTTCGGCGAAGCCGGGGATAGAAAGTGACTTATAAATATTCTCCGTCATTCCCATCGCATCCGCTTCAAAGTCTTCAAACTTCACTTCGATCAGATTGCCTTCCGGAATGAATTTCTTATCCGATTCATACTTATGATACAGCTTTGCATAAATAGAAAGGATATTCTCCTCCAATTGTTCATTGCTGACATCCTCCAGTTTCAGAGGCTGGATTGTATTTGTAAAGAAACTGCGTGTAGATTCAAATACCGTATACGGATTACGCATCAGGTAGATAAACTTGGCGTTCGGGAACATTTTCACCAATTCTTTCACCCTGCCCGTATGAGGAGGGTTCTTGCTGAGGAATTGCGTACCCTTGGTGTTCCACAAAGAAATCTTGATCAATTTCGTGAATACCTCTTCAAACACTTTCAGTTCTTTGTCCGTGATATCATCAAACAGCAGATACTTGTCCGCATATTCCTGTTGATATTTCGGCAGGAACCAGAAATTATAATAGGTATACGGCATCATGTTCGACAATGCAAACTCTTCCTCCTGCGGAAGATCCACTGCCAGCTCCATATTATCCGTCGGACGCTTGTCCGGCATCAGCCAGCTCATATTCTTCTTGAAGAAAGGCTGTCCCCACATCATCAGATGCGGGAATACGGTCTGATAAGTTGTGTTATACCCAAAATGCTTGTCGCAGGAGAACACGTTATGTACAAAAGTAGTTCCACTCCGCCAGTGTCCCAGAATGAATACCGGATCATGTTCCAGCGGCTGATTGGCCAACAACTTTTCGTAGCGTTTATCCTGCAATGCAGCCAACGGAGAAAGCAGGCGGCACACCGCTTTCGTCAACCGGTACTTGCCTTTATAAGCAGCATCAATATCACGGCCGGCAGTGATTGCCTTAAACGTTTTCCAGTCGGCACCTACCAACGTATTAATCGGAAGTTTATTAAATTCAAGTAATCCCATCGTTCTACATTTTATTTAATCACTTTTATGGAGAGTCCCTGGCGTTCCAGTTCCTTCACGGCTTTTTCTATGGCGGCGTGATGTTCCGGGGCAATGTCCAGTTTCGACAAATCCAGTACGGGGATGTCGTCCGTGGCAGCCATATCTTTCATTTCCACCCGGTCGATAATCATACCTACGGCAGAGGTATTATTCGTAATCGGATCGATCAGGATAAAAGAACCGCAAGATTTATTCTTTTTATAAGGATCGAAGAAAAGCTCCTTGGCAGTAGTCAGCACAACGCGGGCGATCTGATTGAGCTGCAATGGCAAATTGTCCTTTGTCAGTTGTCCATTGTCAATGGAAAGATGCTCCATCGTGTTGACATCCACTTTATATTTGATCGCGTCGATGCGGGTACGGCTCAAATTGGTAGTCTGCTTGATAAAGAACGATTTATTGATGTCCATCGGTTCTTCATCCATCCATACCATCATCGCTTCGAAGTTGCGGTCAACGATCGGCAAGTTGTCCGGATGCACCAGCATTTCACCACGGGATACGTCGATTTCGTCTTCCAGTGTCAGTGTAACCGACTGCGGCGGGAAAGCGTAATCCAGTTCGCCGTCGTATGTCACGATACTCTTCACCTTGGAAGTCTTTCCGGAAGGCAATGCCATCACTGTATCTCCCTTGCGGACAATACCCGATGCCACTTTACCGCAGAAACCACGGAAGTCAAGGTTCGGGCGCAACACATACTGCACAGGGAAACGGAAATCCGTGAAGTTATGATCATTATCGATATGAACCGTTTCGAGGAAGTCCAGCAAAGAGATTCCTTTATACCATGGTGTGCGTTCGGACTTATCCACAACGTTGTCACCGTCCAAAGCAGAAAGAGGAATACAGTTCACATCCGGAATACCCAGCGGTTCTACGAATTTCTTGTATTCCGATACAATCTCGTTGAACCGTTCCTCGGAGAAGTCCACCAGGTCCATCTTATTGACCGCCAGCACCACGTGCTTGATGCCCAGCAGAGATACCAGGAAAGTATGACGACGGGTCTGGGTAATCACACCCGTACGGGCGTCTACCAAGATAATTGCCAGATTGGCCGTAGAGCCACCGGTAATCATATTACGTGTATACTGTTCGTGTCCCGGAGTATCCGCAATGATAAACTTACGGCCATTGGTAGAGAAGTAGCGGTAAGCCACATCAATCGTAATCCCCTGCTCACGCTCCGCTTTCAATCCATCGAGCAACAAAGCATAGTCTATATGTTCGCCTGCATTACCTACACGCTTACTGTCACGTTCCAATGCATCCAGCTGATCTTCGTACAGTTTCTTACTGTCAAACAACAGACGTCCGATCAAAGTCGATTTTCCGTCATCCACCGAACCGGCAGTCAACAGTCTCAGCAAGTCTTTCTGTTCGTCTTTATCCAGAAAGGCCTTTATATCCAGCTTATTATCCATTTCCAACTTTTAGTTTTTTTAATCATTCATTTTTAATTGCTTAAAAATACCCTTCACGTTTCTTCTGCTCCATGCTGCCTTCCTGGTCAAAGTCGATCACACGGGTAGTACGTTCGCTCT